>JACCDV010854815.1_pt1 | contig 16016 bp, 20 predicted proteins | sample 7446131 | NCBI WGS metagenome assembly JACCDV01 (sample SAMN15323448, study PRJNA562643) | freshwater metagenome | isolation source: river surface water | place: USA:Blue River Watershed | collected 2017-08-17 | reverse complement strand
CTGCGTGCTTCGATCACCGGCGAGATCGTGATGCACGAAGTGTTCTGCCCCGAAGAAAACGCCTTCCCTGAAGTGCGTGGCTTGAAAGGCCCCTTCACCTGCCTGAACAGCGCACGCTACGGCATCGCCTGGGGGGCACTGGGTGCGGCCGAAGACTGCTACGCCCGCGCCCGCCAGTACGTGATGGACCGCCAGCAGTTCGGCCGCCCCTTGGCCGCCAACCAGCTGATCCAGAAAAAACTGGCCGACATGCTGACCGAGATCAGCCTGGGCCTGCAAGGCTGCCTGCGCCTGGGCCGCATGAAAGACGAAGGCACCGCCTCGGTGGACCTGACCTCCATCCTCAAGCGCAACAGCTGCGGCAAGGCGCTCGACATCGCCCGCCTGGCCCGCGACATGATGGGCGGCAACGGCATCAGCGCCGAATATGGCGTGGCCCGCCACCTGGTGAACCTGGAAGTGGTCAACACCTACGAGGGTACGCACGATGTGCACGCGCTGATCCTGGGTCGCGCCATCACGGGCATTGCGGCTTTCGCGAACTGATGCCCATGGATCGGTCCTGGCCTGCCGGCCGGGACATGGGTCCTCGGGTCAAGCCCGAGGACGACAGCCCATCTGTCCAAAGCGACCCCGCTGAACCGTCATGCGCCGACTCGATCGGAGCATCCACAAACCTTTGATCAGCGCACAGCCGCCTGTGCGCTGCTTTACCGAACTTCACCATCGCGGCCCTTGCCCCCTGCGTCTGTGGCAAACTACATTTACTAACCTGACGGTCAGTAAATGAATAACACCGAAGTTCTACCCCCCCACAAACGCGAAAGGCGCAAGCAAGCGCGTCCCGGCGAACTGCTGGACGCGGCGCTGGACCTGTTTGTGGAAAAAGGCTTTGCCGCCACCCGGTCTGAAGAAGTCGCGGCCCGGGCCGGTGTGTCCAAGGGCACCTTGTTCCTGTACTTTCCCAGCAAGGAAGAACTCTTCAAGGCCGTGGTGCGGGAAAACGTGGTCCGCCACCAGGCCGAAGGCGCTGAGGAAATCGCGCGCTTTGAAGGCCCGACCGCCGCGCTGCTCGAATACCTGATGCTCGAATGGTGGCGCCGCTACGGGGCCACCAAGGCCTCGGGCATTTCCAAACTGATCATGAGCGAAGCCAGCAATTTCCCGGACCTGGCACGCTTCTTCCAGGAAGAAGTGGTGGCGCCCGGACACGCCATGGTGCGCTCGGTGTTGCAGCGTGGCATCGACCGCAGGGAATTCCGCCCGGTGGACCTCGACCTGACTGTGCATTCCGTATTGGCGCCTCTGCTGTTCCTGGTGACCTGGAAGCACTCCATGGCGCCCTGCTGCCCTTCGAGCCAGCAGATCGATCCTGAAACCTTCATCCGCCACCACAACAGCTTGCTGGTGCGCAGCCTGTCTGTCTGAAGAGCCTGAACATGAAGCAACGCAATCTCTGGATCCTCTCGGGCCTGGCCATCGCGGCCGTCGCCGTGCTGGGCTGGCGTCTGTCAACGCCGTCGGGCACGCCTGCCACGCCAGCACCGGCAACAGCCCCCCAGGCCATGCTGGAACTGGCACCGCAGGACATCTTCACGGCCCGCATCGACACCGTGTCGGTGGGCCTGCCGGTGTCGGGCACGCTCAAGGCTACCCAGACGGCGCTGGTCAAAGTGCGTGTAGCCGGTGAGCTGATCGACCTGGTGGTGCGCGAGGGCGACGAAGTCAAGGCCGGACAGGTGATCGCCCGCATCGACCCCATCGAATACCAGGCGCGCTGGCGCCAGGCCCGGCAGCAGGCCGACTCGGCACGGGCCCAGCTGGAAATTGCGCAGAAGCAGTTCGACAACAACGAGGCACTGGTCAAGCAGGGCTTTATTTCGCAGACCGCGCTGCAGACTTCGCAGATGAGCCTGAGCGGTGCGCGTGCCGCCTGGCAAGCGGCCGTGGCCGCCGCCGATGTGGCCCAAAAAGCGCTCGACGACGCCACCCTCAAGGCCCCCATCAGTGGCCGCATTGCGCAGCGCCTGGCCCAGCCGGGCGAGCGCCTGGCGATCGACGCCCGGGTGGTCGAGATCGTCAACCTGGGCCAGTTCGAACTGGAGGCCGCCCTGCCGGCACAGGATGCGGCCAGCGTCCAGGTCGGCATGAAGGCCGAGCTGCAGGTCGAAGGCCTGAGCGAACCGGTGGCCGCCAGCGTATTGCGCATGAACCCCAGCACCCAGGCGGGCAGCCGCAACGTGCTGGCTTACCTTGGCATGCAGGGCCGCGAAGGCCTGCGCCATGGCGCCTTTGCGCAAGGCGCCTTGGGCACACGCACCGAGCAAGCCATCGCGGTGCCGCTGGGCAGCGTGCGCACCGACAAGCCACAACCCTATGTACAGCTCATCGAAGGCGATGTGGTCAGGCATGTGCCGGTGCAGACCGGCGCGCGCCTGCAGGTCGGCAACCAGACGCGCGTCCTCGTCTCGGGCCTGAGCGAAGGCGCCCAGGTGCTGGCGCCGAGCGTGGGCGCCATGCGCGAAGGCGTGAAGGTCAAGGTCACCACAGCAGCCCCCGCTGCGCGCTGAGGACGTTTGCCCATGTGGTTCACCCAAGTCAGCCTGAAAAACCCGGTCTTCGCCACCATGATGATGCTGGCGCTGGTGGTGCTGGGCCTGTTCTCCTTCCAGCGCCTGAAAGTCGACCAGTTTCCCAACATCGACTTTCCGGTGGTGGTGGTCAGCACCGAATACCCGGGCGCCTCGCCCGAGATCGTCGAGAGCGAAGTCTCGAAAAAAATCGAGGAAGCGGTCAACTCGATCGCCGGCATCAACGCCCTGACCTCGCGCAGCTACGAGAGCCAGTCGGTGGTGGTGATCGAGTTCCAGCTGCACATGAATGGCCGCAAGGCGGCCGAGGACGTGCGCGAGAAAGTCGCCGCCGTGCGCCCCACCCTGCGCACCGAGGTCAAGGAACCCAAGGTGCTGCGCTTCGACCCCTCGAGCCGGGCCATCTGGTCGCTGGCCGTGATCCCCGAAAGCCAGGCCGGCAAGAACTTGTCTCCGGTCGAGATCACCAACTGGTCCGAACAGGTGCTCAAGAAGCGCCTGGAAAACGTGCGTGGCGTGGGTGCCGTCTCGCTGGTGGGCGGCACCAAGCGCGAAATCAACCTCTACCTGCAGCCCGCGGCCATGGAAGCGCTGGGCATCACCGCCGACCAGGTGGCCAATGCCGTGCGCAATGAAAACCAGGACCTGCCCGTCGGCGCCATCCGCTCGCTGGAGCAGGAACGCATGGTGCAGGTCCAGTCGCGCATGCTGCGGCCCGAAGACTTCAACCGCATCATCGTTGGCCGCAAGGGCAGCACGCCGATCTACCTGTCGCAGGTCGCCCGCGTGCAGGACGGCGCGCAGGAAATCGACAGCCTGGCGCTCTACAACGGCCAGCGCACGCTGCTGCTGCAAGTGCAGAAAGCCCAGGACGAAAACACCATCGAAGTCATTGATGGCCTGGTCAAAACCGTGGCCAGGCTGCAGGCCGAGGTGCCTGCCGGGCTTAGGGTGGAGCCGATCACCGACACCTCGCGCCCCATCCGTGTCTCGGTCAACAACGTGCGCCAGACCCTGATCGAAGGCGCCATCCTGACGGTGCTGATCGTCTTCCTGTTCCTCAACTCCTGGCGCTCGACCATCATCACCGGCCTGACGCTGCCGATCTCGCTGATCGGCACCTTCATGTTCATGCAGATGTTCGGCTTCACCATCAACATGGTGACGCTGATGGCGCTGAGCCTGTGCGTGGGCCTCTTGATCGACGATGCGATTGTGGTGCGCGAGAACATCGTGCGCCATGTGCAGATGGGCAAGAACGCCTGGGACGCCTCGAGGGACGGCACCCGGGAAATCGGCCTGGCGGTGCTGGCGACCACGCTGTCGATCGTGGCGGTGTTCCTGCCGATCGGCTTCATGCAGGGCATCATCGGCAAGTTCTTCCACGAGTTCGGCATCACCATCGTGGCGGCGGTGATGATCTCGATGTTTGTCAGCTTCACGCTCGACCCGATGCTCTCGAGCATCTGGCACGACCCGGCCATCCATGCCCATGGCGAGCGACACGCGCCGGTCACCCTGTATGACCGCACGCTGGGCCGCCTGACCAACGGGTTTGAAACCGCGACCGACCGCATGGCCGATGGCTACCAGAAGATCCTGGCCTGGTCGCTGGTGCACAAGCGCAAGACCCTGCTCTTGGCTTTCGGCATCTTTGTGCTCAGCATCTTCATGGTCCGGCTGGTCGGTACCGAATTCATCCCCAAGGCCGACTTCTCCGAAACCAACATCAACTTCCAGACGCCGGTCGGCTCCTCGCTGGAGGCCACCGAAGCCAAAGCCCGTCAGGTCGAGGCCATCGTGCGCGAACTGCCCGAGGTGCGCTACACCGTGGTCACCATCAACACCACCAGCGCCCAGGGCAAGCACAACGCCAACATGTATGTGCGCCTGGTGGACCGCAAGGACCGCAAACGCAGCGTGGACCAGATGTCGGCCCTGCTGCGCGAGCGTCTGCAAAGCGTGCCCGGCGTGCTGGTCACCCACGTGGGCCTGGTCGACCCGGTGGGTGGCAACAAGCAGATCGAGTTTTCACTGCAGGGCCCCGACCAGCAGGAACTCGAACGCCTGGCCCTCCAGGCCATGGAGCAGTTGCGCGGCGTCCAGGGACTGGTGGACCTGGACTCGAGCGTGCGCCCCAACAAACCCACCATCGCCGTGCAGATCAACAACGCCTCGGCCTCCGACCTCGGGCTGGGCACCGCGCAACTGGGCCTGCCCCTGCGCATCCTGCTGGCCGGGCAAACGGTGGGCAACTGGCGCGCGCCCGACGACCAGACCTACGATGTGAACGTGCGTCTGGCGCCCGATGCGCGTGACAACCCGCATGACCTGGAGCGCCTGCCCTTTGCCGTGGGCGCTGCCGCTGACGGTTCGCCACGCGTAGTGCGGCTCGGCCAGGTGGCCAAGGTGGTCGAATCGACAGGCTCCAACCAGATCAACCGCCGCGACCTCACCCGCGAAGTGGCCATCAACGGCAACAGCTATGGCCGCGCCATGGGTGAAATCTCGACCGACATCCGCAAGGTCATGGACAGCCTGCAGCTGCCGCCGGGCTACAGCTACAAGTTTGGCGGCTCCACCAAGAACATGGCCGAATCCTTTGGCTACGCCCTGTCGGCCCTGGCCATGGCGGTGATCTTCATCTACATGATCCTCGCCAGCCAGTTCAAGAGCTTCCTGCAGCCGCTGGCGCTCATGACCTCTCTGCCACTCACGCTCATTGGTGTGGTGCTGGCCCTGCTGCTGTTCCGCTCGACGCTGTCGATGTTCTCGATCATCGGTGTGATCATGCTGATGGGCCTGGTGACCAAGAACGCCATCCTGCTGGTGGACTTTGCCATCCGCGCCCGGGAAGACGGCATGGAGCGCAGCGCCGCCCTGCTGCTGGCGGCCAAGGTGCGGCTGCGCCCGATCCTGATGACCACGCTGGCCATGATCTTCGGCATGGTGCCGCTGGCCTTTGCCTTGTCCGAGGGCTCAGAGCAGCGTGCGCCCATGGGCCAGGCCGTCATCGGGGGCGTGATCACCTCGTCGCTGCTGACCCTGGTGGTGGTGCCAGTGGTGTACTGTTACATGGACGATCTGGCCGCCTGGCTGCGCCGCAAGGCCGGATTACCGGCTTCGCGTCAGGGGCAAGACGCCCCCGCTCAGTAAAATGGACAGAAACCCGATAACATACCCCGTGGAGTAAAAAAAATGGATCTGAACCAGGCCCGCTTCAACATGATCGAACAGCAAATCCGCCCCTGGGAAGTGCTGGACCCGCAGGTGCTGGAACTGCTGAGCGTGGTGCGCCGCGAAGACTTCGTGCCGCTGGCCCACCAGGCCCTCGCCTTTATCGACATGGACATCCCCACCGGCAATCAGCCCGGTCAGGTCATGCTCGCGCCGCGCGTGCAGGCCCGTCTGGTGCAGGACCTCGCCGTCAAAAAAACCGACAAGGTGCTGGAAATCGGCACAGGCACCGGCTTCATGACCGCCCTGCTGGCCCACCAGGCCGCGCAGGTCCTGAGCCTTGAAATCGACGCCGATCTGGCCCGTCAGGCCACCGCCAACCTGCAAAAAGCCGGCGTGAGCAACGCCAAGGTCCGTCATGCGGACGGCAACCAGGGTGCAGCCGGCGAAGGCCCGTTCGATGTGATCCTGCTCGGTGGCTCGGTGCCCGAAGTGCCGCAGGCCCTGCTGCAGCAACTGGCTGTCGGCGGCCGCCTGGCCACCATCGTGGGCGAAGAACCCATGATGCGCGCCACCGTGGTCACCCGCACCGGCCAGAACAGTTTTGTCACCGCCCAACCCTGGGACGCCAACGCCCCCCGCCTCATCGGCTTTGCCGAACCCTCGGCCTTCCGCTTCTGAACACCATGCAGCAACTCCACCCCTCCCAAGTCGCCGAATGGGCCAGCGCCCAGACCGAGCGTCCCGTCTTGCTTGATGTGCGCGAGGGCTGGGAAGTGCAGACCGCCTGTGCGCGCCCGGCCGAGCTCGACCTGGTGCACATGCCCATGCAAACCATTCCGGCGCGCCTGAGCGAACTCGACCGCAGCCGCCCTATCGCCTGCCTGTGCCATCACGGTGGCCGCAGCATGCAGGTCGCCCACTTTCTGGCCCAGCAGGGCTACGAAGTGGTCAACGTGGCCGGCGGCATCCACGCCTGGTCGGCCCAGGTCGACCCCAGCATTCCGGTGTATTGAACCGTCCGCACAGCCCCACCGCCTCACGAAAGAAGTCCATGACCGCCCACCGTTCCAGCGCCCGTTTTCTGCGCCGCCTGCCTCTGGCAGCCGCCCTGTCCCTCTCCCTGGCCGGCGCCAGCCAGGCCCAGAGCCTGAAGGATCTGTATGAAATGGCACGCGGCCATGATGCCGCCTACCTGTCGGCGCGCGCGCAATACGAGGCCAACCTGGCCAAGGCGGAACAAGGCAAATCCGCCTTGCTGCCGACCATCGGAGCCACCGCAGGTGCGACCCGGACCAGCTTTGAAGGTGACCCCATCAAAGGCAGCATCTACACGGCTCAAGAGCGTTCTTTCACCACCCAGAATGCGGGCATCAACCTCAGTCAACCCCTCTTCCGCCCCGCCAACCTGGCCACGTATCGCCAAAGCCAGAAAAGCCTGGAAGTGGCCGAAGCCGGTTTGGCACAGGCTGAGCAGGAGTTGATCGTGCGGCTGAGCCAGGCTTACTTTGACGTGCTGACGGCCCAAGACAGCCTGACACTGGTGCGTGCCCAAAAATCGGCTGTGGCCGAACAACTGGCCAGTGCCAAGAGAAATTTTGAAGTCGGTACCGCCACCATCACTGACACCCGTGAAGCCCAGGCGCGATTTGACCTGGTCAGCGCACAGGAAATTGCGGCAGACAACGACCTGCGCGTCAAAACCCTGGCACTGGAGTTACTGGTGGGCAAGTCGAATTTGCGCCCCCAGCCCTTGAAGGCCAATGCCCGTTTGCCGGAGGTCTCGGGTGAAAGCATGGACAGCTGGCTGGAAAAAGCCCGACAGGCCAACCCGACCCTGCGCCAGGCACGCACCGGACTCGAAGTGGCTCGACTCGAAACCGAGAAAGCCAAAGCAGGCCATTTGCCCACTCTGGACTTCAACATGGGCTACAACAGCCAACGCAACCTGAACGGTACGGCCATCAGTCCTGTGGCCTTCCAGGCCAATCTGGCCACAGCCGGCGTGACACTGAACCTGCCCCTCTTCGCGGGCATGTCGATACAAAACCGCGTACGCGAAACCGTTGCGCTCGAAGAGAAAACCCGCAACGACCTCGAAAATGCCGAGCGCCAGGTCACCCAGGCCACCCGCACCGCCTACCTGGGCCTGCAATCGGGCCTGGGTCAGGTCAAGGCTTACGAAGCGGCGGAAGCCTCCAGCCAGTCGGCACTGGACGCCAACAAGCTGGGCTACCAGGTCGGTGTGCGCATCAACATCGATGTGCTCAACAGCCAGAGCCAACTCTTCCAGACCAAGCGCGATCTGGCCAAGGCCCGTTACGACGTGCTGGTCGGTCAGCTCCGGCTACGTCAGGCGGCCGGCGTGCTCAAGGCCGAAGACCTAAAGACCATCAACGCCCTGCTCGCCCCCTGACTTTCCGCAGGGGCGATCCCCCAATTTTGTAGGAGCGATCCCCTGATCGCGATTGAACCGCGGATTTTGTGGGAGCGATCCCCCGATCGCGATCAGACGGGCCCCGACATCCGTCATGCCCTGATAAAAGAATAAAATCGACAATCTTTTTCATTTTGTCGAGGACAAATTATGTTCGCCAGTGATGCCGCTATTGCCATTCTTGCCGGAGCCGCCTGGATGACGGCCGTACCCGACGCCGCCAGTCCCGACAAGCAGACCGTTTCCGTGGCCTACATGACCGACCTCTACAACAAAGAGTTCGACATGTCCCTCACCCGCGAGAAAAGCATGATCGATGTGGCCTGGCAGTCCAAGGCCACCAGCTTCTACGGTCTGCGCTACGGCGCATCGGGCATGCTCAACGCCCAGGGCACGTACATGTTCGGACCGGGCGTGGGCAAGACCATCGACGTCAAGGGCCTGGAGATGACGCTGTTCATCTACCCCTCGTTTTCGCAGATCCGTGGCAACGACCGCATCCGCTCGCTCAGCGGCGACTTCAATTTCCGCACCACTTTTGACGTCATGTACCGCGTCAACCCGAAAGTCAAATTGGGCGTCGGCCTGATGCACATCAGCAACGGCGGCTACAAAGAGCCCAACCATGGGCTCGAGGCCTTCCGATTCACGGTCGGCTACGACTACTGAGCCTGGATGGGTGGTCCATGGACTGCCGCGGCCCTGAGGGCCTCGCAGTGACGGCACCCCTGGTCATCGCAGGGCACACCCTGTGTGGGAGCGATCCCCCGATCGCGATGGCCCCCTGTACCCTGTTCTGGAGGTACTCGCAAGGAGCGCAGCGACGTGGCGATCTCTCAATCCAGCGTCCATTCCTCCACGGCCAAGCCCGGTACGCGGTGGAACTCGCGGGCATTGTTGGTCACCACCACACTGTCTTCAGCCAGCGCATGGGCCGCAATCATCAAATCCATGCCACCAATGGGCGTACCCGCACGCTCCAGCGCCAGGCAAATTCGGGCGTAATGCTGGGTCGCTTCCAGCGACCAGGGGCGAACATCAAAGCCGGCCAGCCACGCCTCTACCGCCGACTGAAAACGCGGTGTCCCCAATTTGGCGGCGCCGAAACGAAGCTCTGCGGCCACTATGGCCGACAACCACAGCTGCCCACGGTCAAGCCCTGCAAAACGCTCAATCATGCTCACGGGGTGTCTGCGCAAGATATAGCTGCAGATATTCGTGTCCAGCGTGCGCCTCATCTTTGCCCTTCAAGACCAATCGCGCTCTTGGGCAGGGTCATCTTCCCGGTTCGCCAGAAATTCATCCGGCAAAGGCTCCGTGCTGGCATAAAACTGCTGCAACCACAGACCCAAATCCTGCTCCGGCGGCAGCTGCGGATGCAGCCAAATGCCGCCACCACCCATGGGCTCCAGCCGCACCTCAGTCGCCTGCAAACGTAACTTGGCCGGCCAACGCAGCGCCTGGCTACGCCCACTCATGAAAACACGTGCAGTGATCGTCATATCCAACACCTCCGAGGTGTCATATTACACAGGCATATCTTCAAAGTCAAAATCAAACTGCCCGAAAGCATTCTTAACCCCCTCTTGTAGGAGCGATCCCCCGATCGCGATAGCCTCGGCAACATAGCCACTGCCTCAGGAGATGGAATCGATCACTTACTGCAAGTAGCGACCCAGTTTTCCAATTCGAGGGCTGGCACCCGCTCAAATTCGGCAAGGTTGTTGGTGACCAGCACCAAGCCTTCGCTCCTGGCGTGAGCTGCAATATGCAGGTCATTCACCCCGATGGGTTGACCGATTTTTTCAAGCGCCGCGCGTATGGCGCCGTAGTGCTGGGCGGCTTTCGTGCCATAGGTCAGCACTTCCAGGCGGCTACAAAAGTCCTCGATGACCGCCAGGTTCTCATTCACCCGCTGACTTTTCTCGGCGCCGTGCATCAGTTCGGCCAGCGTGATCGACGATATGGCCATGCGACTGGCATGGGCGTTGAACGTGGCAAGCACCTCGACCGGGCGACGCTTGAGCACGTAGATGACGATGTTGGTGTCGAGCAGGTAACGCAGCATCAAAGGGCTTCCCGCTCTGGTTGCTGCTGGGTGGCGCGCTCGGACAGGAAGTCGTCACTCACACGCGGCCCGTCCAAAAAGAAGCTGTCCCACGTTTGACCGATGGGGGCGATGATGCGCTCTTGACCTTTGACGCGTATCGCCACCTTGTGCACCCCCTCGGGCAAACGAACATCCAACGGCAGCCGGACGGCTTGAGTACGGTTATTGACGAATACGGTGCCAATGGACATGTTGGACTCCTTGTGAAGATCTATACGGCAAATGTATATGGCATCACATAGCATGTCAAGTTGAACCCATTCGGAGACCGTCCCAAAAACAAAACCGCCCAAAGGCGGTTTGTGGTGGCAAGAAATGGGGATCTGACCCCGATTAATGCAAGGCAGCCAGTGCCGCCTCTGGTGCCTTGTCTAGGACCTTTAAAAGCGCCTTTGCTGCACCGGTCGGACAACGCTTTCCTTGTTCCCAATTGCGGATGGTGTCCAAGGAAACACCGATCCGCTCGGCAAACTCAGCCTGGCTGAACCCAAGACGTCTGCGTACCCGCCGCGCAAACTTAGCAGCATCCAGCATAGCGCCGGCATCATCCTCAGCCTGGTGCTTGGCAATGTCGTCCTGCGTCGTTGCATCAACACGTTTGACATCAATCCGACCCATAGGTTTTGCGCCCGGCCCTTGAACATCAATCTTCATGCGAACGGTTTTCATAGCGTTTCACCTCTCGTGCATTGGCTTTACGGGCTGAAATGATCCTTATCCCGTCATGTCGTGGCGTGTAGATCAGGACAAACAGACGGCCCTCGATGCGACCTATCAGTTCGTAGCGATCTTCACCATATCCGAATCGATCGTCTTGCCTGATGATTCGATCTGGGTCAGCAAAAGCAAACGCAGCGTACGCAAAGTCAAAACCTCGCATCCGATAACACGCACTGCTCTTGTCATCATCCCACTCGAAATTCATGACTCAAGTGTAGTTCAATGAACGAGTTTTTACAAAACTTCGCCCCAAAAACAAAACCGCCCGAAGGCGGTTTGTGGCGGCAAGAAATGGGGATCTGACCCCGATTAATGTGACCCCGATTAATGCACGTCATGCGATCACCAGCAGGGCTTTGATTTTTGCTCTGACGTGAGCCATGACTGAGGTGGGGGCTGCAGCCTTTTTCTTTGCATTTCGGATCTTCCAGTCGAGCGATTTCACTTGATCAGAAAGCACCGCACTGGCAACCCCGTCCATCTCAAACACCACCTCAAACGGATGCCCCTTGACTTTGGTGCTCATGGGGCAGCAGACCATCAGCCCTGTTTTACCGTTGTAGCTTGCCGGACTGACGACCAACGCAGGACGATGCCCCGCTTGCTCATGTCCAGCCTGGGGATCGAACTCCAGCCAAACAACGTCACCGGCATCAGGCACATAGCGACGCGATGCCATCAAAGCGCCTCTTTGCCCACTGGCTTGCCAAAGCTGACCTCAGCATGCGCATTTTGAGGGGTGATGTCAGCGAGCAAGTCGTCCAAGTTGTATTCCACATGCTCAGATGGCTCAATCACGATACGTCCACGGCTGACAGTGATCGTTACCTTCTGCTCCAGGCTGAAGGCAGCGTCCTTTAGCGCCAGCGCAGGCAACCTCAGGGCAGGACTGTTGCCCCATTTTCGAATGACAGCTTCCATAATTGAATCCTTTACTTGTTTATACATTGTAGATACGAACAAGCAGCACGTCAACGAGAGCAACGCCCCAAAAACAAAACCGCCCGAAGGCGGTTTTGCAATGGTCTCTGCCGTATCTGGACTGCATTTAAAAACCGTACGCCACCCCCACCCTGAACGCGTGCCAGTTCGCGCGGTTGGATGCGACGCGGCCCTGCACATCCGTGAAGGAACCCTGCGCTCCGCCGCGCGCGTCCGGAAAGCGGAAGGTCTCTGCCGGGAACCGCACATGCAGGTAATCGGCGCGGATGGACCAGGGCTTGCTCATGCGCCACTCCAGGCCGGCGCTCAGCGCCAGGGCCAGACGGGTTTGGCGATCGACCTCGCTGAACTGTGCGGCTGTGACATTGCTGCCTGTTACGGTCCGGTACTGGGTACGGGTCAGCTCTTCTGTGGCCAAGGCGGCTCCGGCAGAGCCAATGACCAACAGGTCTCCAAAAGACCAGGCTGCCACACCGCGGGCGGTTGCGAGCCAGGGCATTTGATAGCTCAGGCTGGCGCTGGGCTGGCCTGCGTAGGTGCCCGCTGCAATGAGGTTCCGGGTGCTGATGCTGTGGCTTGGCCGGGCCAGGTCTGCCTCCAGCCCCAGCAGCAGCCCGGACTTCAGATGCTTGCGAAAACCCAGCACGAGCCCAACGCCTTGCCCTGTGTCCCTCAGGTCCTGAGCCGCTTCCTGCGATGCGTTACTGCCCGTGCTGCCATCGGTCTTGACGGTGGTCCCATCCACCCCATTCCTGGCGCTGGTCCCGAGCACACCCATGTACGCACCGGCCCAGTCCTGCTGCGCATGGGCCCAGGGCATCGCGCCGATCCAAGCTGCCAACGACACGATGTGCATGGCGCAACGTAGACCACAGTATTGATGTTTCATAACCCATCTGAGTGCATGACCAAGCGGCCATGTTACCCCGTCCTATGCCCGTCCAAGGCCTCAAGCCGGCCAGGGGGCACAAAACCGCCCGAAGGCGGATTGAGCGGACTGGGAACGATAAGCGGACTTAGCAGGACCGCCCCTGCCCCTCTGCTCTCAGCACCTCAGCCACCGATTGGCTTTGTTTTGTAAAAAACAGACCGCTTATCCCTTGACACTGTGTCAAGTCACAGATGGGAGTAGCTTGAGGCCGCCCATTTGCGTCGCGGCCTTCGAACTTGTCACTGTGTCAAGGCTGACTGTGGGTATCGGTCCTGAGTGCCTTGGCCAGTTGGTTGGCGGCCCGCTTCAAGTAGCGCTGTGAAGACTTCCAGCGCTTTACAGCCTCGGTCTGCTCTTGCTGGCGGGCCTGAATGAACTCCTGCTGCAGGTTTTGCATGATCTTCATGCCCTTGACGATCCAGCGCTTGTCGGGCCTGGCGCTCAGCAGAAGCTCCTCATCTATGAGCTCTTGCATCATGTCGTACTCGGGATAGCGCTGCCTGACCGCCTCCACAAGCTCAGCACCGGCCGGCAACCCTTGCGACTCTACACAGCAGGACATGAAAAACTCGCGCTGAGCGATTTCGTTTCTCTCGAACTCCAGGATGGTCAACGCAATGCGTCGCGCAGTCTCCTGGCTGGTGCACTCTGGAGCAATCAACTCAGCGATTGCTTGCAGTGCCGGATGATCCTGGCCGTCAGGTTGCCCTAATGCGCTCGCCAGGGGAATGCTCAGGCCGTGCTTGACGGCATTCAGCGCTATGGCCCGCTTGCCCCTTTCTGATCTGGGGCCGCTGGATCGCTTGGCGTTGGCGCGATTGGCCTGCACTTGCCTGTCAGTGGCCATGAAAATTTGCCTGCGAGGTATCAACAGTGTGGAGCTTCCAAACAGAATGGACTCGTCTTAAGACGGATTCCCTCTCCCAGGCAAATCAATAGCGCCCAGGTCGCGAACCATGAGCTGGTTTTGAAGTTTGAGCCTTTCTTGCAGGATGGGCCTGCTCACCAGCGCCTCGTAGGAAGTCTGAAGTTGGTGGAGTGTCTTGCTGCGGATGGCACTCAATTGCTCCAGGTTGAGGAGCTTATCTCTGCAGCGTGTGGTGGCCAGGGCGTGCAGGGACTGCACCGTGTGGCCTACCTGCTGCGCGACCTCGGCGACCAGGGCATTGTTCCAGTCCAGGCTGCGCAAACACTGCACAACCGGCCAGTCCTCTTCTTCGTCAGCATCGAGCTTGAGGATGGTAATCATCGTCTCGGCAATCGCCGAATGTTTGGCCAAGTCGTAGCTGCGAAGCCACCACATGCAGTCAAACATCTTTTGCGCCAGGTAGACCTGCATAGGGGTCTGGGCCTGCAGCTCAGACACCAGCGATTGCAGCCCCGTCTGGTATTGCTCCAGGGACTGCCCGGGCAGGACGGGAGAATCACTGGCCGTGAAGTCTAAGAGAACAGCTTCGATGCTGCGAGCCCGCGGGGACGACGGTTTGGCCATTACAGGGTGCTCCTGGCTAACGTTTCGATGCATCCAAGTTTAAGTACACACCCGGCTGGTGTTCTGGGCTTCCGCTGAATACCACCCCTGCAGCCTCTAACGCTGCCTTGAGGGCCATCAGCGTCTTGATGTTGCCGGTCGGCACGCCATCCATGACTTCCATGCGCTTGATCGTCGCGCTGCCGACCCCTGATTTTTCTGCCAAATCAGACGAGCTCCATCTGAGTAGGGCTCTAGCTGCACGGATTTGACTACTTGTTATCAATTCAATTTGGCCTTATAATGATCCATATTGGATCTTTAAATGATGAAAACTACGGTCAATATTACCGCTGAAGCCGAGCTTGCACAGATCATGCAAACACTGGACGGCGCATACGCCCCCAACACGCTGCGGGCCTATCGTGCCGACATGCTCGAATTCATGGGGTTTGCAGCCAGGCACGGTCAGATGTGCATGCCCTACACGCCGCAGATGGTGCAGCCGCACTTGCTCGAGTCCGCGAAAACAGGAATCAAGACGTCCACGATCAAGCGCAAGGTGGCCTCCATCAGCGCCATACATCGCCTGGCGGGTTACCAGGACCCGACCAAGAGCGCGGAGGTCCGGCTCACGATGAGGAAGATTGAGCGTCAGTTGGGCAACCGCTTCAAGCAGGCCTACCCCATCACACGCGCAGTCCTCAACCAACTGCTGGCCGTTTGCGAAAACGACCTGCGTGGCAAAAGGAACAGAGCGCTGTTGCTCTTGGCTTATGACTCCATGCGACGCAGGTCAGAGCTGGTATCTCTGCGGATCGAGGACATGGAGTGGCTCAGCGAGGAGGGTGCCTCTATCCTCCTAAGAAAAAGCAAAACGGACCAATTCGGGACTGGGCATTGGATCCACTTAGCCAATGAAACCACACTGGCCATTCAGGATTGGCTTGAAGCCGCAGGGATCAAAGAAGGCTTTTTGCTGCGAGGTGTTGACGCCAGGGCTGTTGTGACTGAATCGCTTTGCGACAGCCGTGTCGGCAGGATCTACAAAAAATTAGCTGCACTGGCTGGCCTGGATGCAAGGACTGTGGGGGCAATCAGTGGGCATTCAATGCGCGTGGGAGGTGCACAAGATTTGCTCAGCACGGGCGCAAGCTTGCCTCAGATCATGATCAAGGGTGGCTGGACAAAAACCGATACCGTCATGAGATACGTTGAACGAGTCCGCACACCTCTCGCCTGACAAAGTTAGTTAGCTGCAATCGGTGGATGAAGTCTTCCGGTCCGTGGATGGAGCGGTCCACATGACTTTCGGCGGCGAAGTGGAGCACGGCGCGGGGACGGTGCTCGGCCAGCAGTCGATCCACCAGGGCGCGGTCACCGAGGTCGCCTTGCACAAACACATGGCGTGCATCGCCCTGGAGACTGGTCAGGTTCTCCATATTGCCGGCGTAGGTGAGCTTTGTATTGACCCAGCCGAAACTGCACAGGTCAGGCTGCTAATGCGTAAGCCTCAGCAGGTGTTTTCATCCCCAGCGCCTGGTGTGGGCGCCGGTGGTTGTAAAAGCCAATCCAGTCACCAATGACCCGACTGGCGTGTTGCAGACTCTCAAAGCGATGGCGGTGCGCGCACTGCT
>JACCDV010802084.1_pt1 | contig 16017 bp, 14 predicted proteins | sample 7446131 | NCBI WGS metagenome assembly JACCDV01 (sample SAMN15323448, study PRJNA562643) | freshwater metagenome | isolation source: river surface water | place: USA:Blue River Watershed | collected 2017-08-17 | reverse complement strand
TTATTTTTTTTGTTTGGTTAATTCCTTTCTAGTTTTTCTTGCCAAATTCAAGGCATCAGCCCCCTCCTCAAAATCCGCCACAATGTACTCACCTTCTGCTAAAGCCCCCTTTAATATCTCTTCTGCTAACGCATCCTCTAAATATTTCTGAATCGCTCTATTCAACGGTCTAGCACCATATTGCGGATCATAACCTTTATCCGCCATGAAATCCTTTGCCTTCTCCGTAAGTTCCACTTCGAAACCAAGGTTTGATAAACGTGTTTTCAGCTTAGTTAACATCAAATCAATGATCTGATGAATAGCAGGCCGCTCTAAAGAATTAAACACAATAATATCATCTAAACGATTAATAAACTCTGGAGCAAATGCCTTTTTTAAGGCATTTTGAATGGTCGTCTTAGCATATTCATCCAAATTGTCTACTTTGGATTTAGTCGAGAAACCAATACCTGATCCAAAGTCCTTTAAATCACGTGCACCAATATTCGATGTCATAATGATAATCGTATTTCTAAAATCAACACGACGTCCTAACCCATCTGTTAAAATACCATCATCTAATACTTGTAATAACAAGTTAAAGACGTCTGGATGTGCCTTTTCAATTTCATCTAACAATACGACCGCATACGGCTTTCGTCGAATTTTCTCCGTTAACTGACCTCCTTCTTCATAACCTACATAACCCGGAGGCGCTCCCACTAAGCGAGATACACTGAATTTCTCCATGTACTCACTCATATCAATACGAACTAAAGCATCTTCTTTATCAAATAAATAAGTAGCTAATACTTTAGCCATCTCCGTCTTACCTACCCCTGTAGGGCCTAAAAAGATAAATGAACCGATCGGTTTTTTCGGATCTTTTAAGCCCACACGCGTCCGCTGAATGGCTTTTACTAATTTTTTTATCGCATCTGGTTGACCAATAACTTGCTTCGAAAGTTGCTCATCCATCTGTAATAATTTCTCCCCCTCTTTAGCCGCTACTCGATTAACTGGAATGCCAGTCATCTGTGCGATCACTTCGGCCACATTTTCTTCTGTAACCGTGAATTTCTGTTTCTTCGAATCTTCTTCCCAAGCTGCCTTAGACTGCTCTAATTGATCGATTAATTTCTTTTCACGATCGCGTAATTGAGCCGCTTCCTCGTATTTCTGAGACTTCACTACTTGGTTCTTCTCTTTTTTGACGATTTCGATTTGGTTCTCCAATGCAACAATATCTTCCGGTACATTAATATTCGAAATATGTACTCTAGCCCCTACCTCATCTAACACATCAATCGCCTTATCAGGTAAGAAACGATCTGAAATATAGCGATCAGATAATTTAACAGCTGAAATAATTGATTCCTCTGTATAGATTACATGGTGGTGATCTTCGTACTTATCTTTAATGTTGTGTAGAATCTCGATGGTTTCATCCACCGTAGTAGCATCTACCATCACAGTTTGGAAACGACGGGCTAATGCACCGTCCTTCTCAATATATTGACGGTATTCATCTAAAGTAGTTGCTCCTATCACTTGGATATCGCCACGTGCTAAAGATGGTTTAAACATATTGGAAGCGTCCAATGAACCAGATGCTCCACCTGCTCCCACGATAGTATGCAATTCGTCAATGAACAAAATTACATCCGTAGACTTCTCTAATTCATTCATAACCGCCTTCATACGCTCCTCAAATTGACCACGGTATTTCGTACCTGCCACTAAAGAAGCGATATCAAGTGTAACAACTCGTTTACCAAAAAGAACCCGCGAAACCTTCTTCTGCACAATTCGTAAGGCTAAGCCTTCTGCAATAGCTGTTTTTCCCACACCGGGCTCTCCAATTAAAATAGGATTATTTTTCTTGCGACGTGATAAAATCTGAGCTACACGCTCAATCTCTTTCTCACGGCCTACAATAGGATCTAATTTTCCATTCTCCGCAATCTTAGTTAAATCACGACCGAAATTGTCTAATACAGGAGTTTTACTCTTTTCACCCGGTTTTGAACCTGTTGTACTTCCAGCACCCGTTCCACCAGTAGAACCTGAACCAGCACTATATAAACGTGAATCATCGTCATTATCATCTGTATCTGAACTAGCCTTCGGATTTGCTCCTTGGCCATTTCCGGATTGAAATTCCACCATCTCCTTAATTAAATCGTAGTATACTTGGTATTTTTCCAAAATTTGAGTGGCCACATTATCTTCATCACGCAAAACAGCCATCAATAAATGATCTGTTTCTACCACATTTGTTTTGAAATACTTAGCCTCTAAATAAGTCAAACGCAATACTTTCTCTGCTTGCTTTGTTAGTGGAATATTTAACATATTTTCCCGGTCAAATGTAGACCGTGTGGTAGAAGCGGTGGAATGCTCTATACTTTGGCGTAATGAATCCAAAGAAACACCTGAACGTAATAACAAGTCAATGCCTGGCCCTTGTCCATCCCGAATCATCCCTAACATCAAATGTTCAGTACCGATGTAATCGTGACCTAAACGCAATGCCTCTTCTCGTGCTAACGAGATGACTTCCTTTACTTTATTCGAAAATTTAGCCTCCATATCGTTCTATTTATTTCGTTCAATTTAATTGCATAAACCGTGTATACCCCTAAATTGTTCCCTTTTTTATGTTAAAAAAGTCAAAGACTCCTTACCATGATTCATCAATAAATCCAAAACCGAAAGATTAGGAACAAATTCAGTTCCAAAACATTGGCGATAAGATCTATTTTGATAGAATGAACGCGTTGTCCAATCTTTCTTCGCACTTACTTGACCATACCCACTTGTTTCATACGTAACTCCGAACTCTTGTGTCTTCTCATAAACGAGAGGTACATCTATAATTCTGTAAACAAAAGTCAATAGATCAATATTTAAATCTACTAAAAAAAACCTTTTTTTTGCAAAAATTTGATCTAAATATGGCTTAAAATATTCAAAATACGGTGCATTTCCGTAAGCGGCTTGAAAAGCGCCTTGATGTTGCTTTACCCAGTTTTGGGAATAATCAATCTTAGTGTCTTTTGTTTTCGTCTTCTGACCAGAAGTGTGAATAACTGGAACTGTTAATCGCTCAACTCCATTTGCTCCTAAAATAAGACAACGATTCCGATAGGTTTGCTTCGGGAAATTCTCCTCTACCTCGAAAAGTAAAGTCGGGTGCTGAAGCAAAAGCGACATGTATTCTAAACTAGGCAAATAATGCGTCTCAATGTGCATTCCCAAAAATTAATCGGATATTTGTACAACTAAAAAACAAAGATAATAAGAATGAAAGTGTCTCCCCTATTTCTGTATAAACTAATTGGAAGATTACCCTTACCTATACTTTATGGTTTCGCTTCATTCTGTGCCAATCTATTCTATTATTTTATCCCGTACAGGAAAAAAGTTATTCAAGCTAATTTAAAAAAATCATTTCCTGAAGCCACAGATAAAGAATTAAACAACTTACTATTCCGTTTTTACGTCTATTTAACAGATCAAATAGTCGAGTTTTTGAAAGGGGCTTCCATAACAAAAGATGAAATTTTAGAACGTTATGAAATTAGAAATGAAGAAATAGTAACCGATTTTATCAAGAAAGGGATCCCCGTCATTTTAGTGGCCGGACACCAAGGTAATTGGGAATGGGCAATTCACAGATTAGCCTTAACCAAAAACATATACGATATAATTTACCAAAAACTTAACAATCCGGTATTCGATGAATTTACAAAGATGGTGCGTTCCCGTTTTGGAAATATTTATTTAATTGAGAAAAAAGAATCTATCTTATCAACGCACGAACGAAAAGACATACCACGAGCTGTATGTTTAGCTGCTGACCAAGCGCCACAAAAACCTGAAAGTGCTTATTGGACAACATTTCTACATCAAGATACTGCCTTCTTTACTGGGATGGAGCGTTTCGCACGAGAATATAACTATCCCGTTATTTTTGCTGAAGCAGTTCGTACTAAAAGAGGAAAATATACATTAACCTATGAATTAATTGCCAATGTACCTTTTGAAGAGTTAGCTCGTGGGGAAATTATCGAACGATTTGCGCGAAGACTAGAAAAATCAATTAATGATTATCCAGAACAGTATTTATGGTCTCATCGACGCTGGAAGCACACAAAGCCTGATAAATTAAACGTTAAATGGTCTTAATAAAATTCAGAGCAATCACCAACGCCCTCACGGACGATTTCAAATGAATCGTCCAAGATTTCTACCACACTAGAGGGTACAAAACCTGAAAAACCTCCATCAAGTATTAAATCCACCGCATGTCCCCATCGATCCATAATTAAGCTGGGATCAGTATATTCTTCCACTTCTAAATCCTCATGCGGCAAAGAGGTCGTCAGTAAAGGTGAACCTAGTAATTCAACAATGGACAGAATTGGACCATAATCTGGAATACGAATACCGACAGTCTTCTTTCCTTGCACTAAAATGGAAGGTACTTTAGAACTTGCAGGTAATACAAAAGTGAATGCGCCAGGAAGGTATCTTTTTAGGGTTTTAAAGGCGAAATCAGAGACTTTGGCATAATTCGAAATCGAACTTAAATCCGAACAAATAAAAGAGAATCGATTCTTTGAGGCCTGAATACCTTTAATTTCACAGATTCGATTCACGGCTTTCGTTGAATTGATGTGACATCCTAAAGCATACATCGTATCCGTCTTGTAAATGATAACGGCATCTTTATCCAAAGCCTTAGCAATCAAATCTAATGTCGCTTGACTATTATTCTTATCGTAAAGCCGGATGAGTTCTGCCATCTTATTCGAAAAAATAATCCGTTTCAGATTCCTCTTTTTCCTCTTTTACTTGATCAATACTAGCATTAATTTCGAAACCAACTAGTAAAATCAAGGCAATAAAATACAACCAAACCATCAAGGCAATCAGCGATCCTATCGAACCATACACCTTGTTGTAACTCGCAAAATTAACCAGGTAATAAGAGAACAAGTTTGTAACTAGAATAGTCAAAATAGAGGCTGTAATAGATCCAGCATTAAAAAATTTCCAACGTTTTGTAATGGCTGGAGCGTAATAATAGATAATCGAGATAGTCAAAAAGAAAATCGCGAAAATGAGGAAATAGGTTAGAATATTCAACATGTAGAAATTGAAATCATAATCTATTAAACCCTTCCCTTTCAAATAACCAATCACTAATTTCCCCACAATAAAGACTGAGAAGGCAGTTATCAAGACAAATGTCAACAAGAAATTTAATGAAACAGCAATAACACGCTCCTTTAAAATCCCCCGATTTTCTTTCGTTTTATAGGTTAAATTAAACGAACGAATAAGTGCTTGAATACCACTAGTGGAAGCATAAAGGGCAAACAAAAATCCAAAAGATAAAACTCCTCCGGATTTTTTTCGAATCAAATCTAAAAGCAATTCAGTGAAATCTTTTTGCAGGTTTTTAGGGATAGATGACTTTAAAAAGTTCACCATTTTAATATCAAAATTATCTACAGGAATGTAGGCCAGCAGAGAGAATAGAAAGATAATCGTAGGGAAAACAGCTAAGGTAAAATTGTAAGCCACTGCAGCAGCACGAACATCTATATCAAAATGAAATATCTTTTGATAAAGAATCGTAAGAATACGTGCTAAAACATAGTGTTCCTCACAATCCTTCCAAAACAATCTAATCTCCCGCAGAACCCTTCTAATCATCATTTCTATGTTTCAAAATAGCTGCAATCAACCATTCTGGTGCTTTAACTACCTTTTTTGAGGCTAAATCCATAAAGACTAAAGTCGTCTTCCCTTCGTGTAACAAGATCTCATTCTGATTGTATATTCGATAGGCGAACTCAATACGAGCAGAGGGCATTTTGACCAAAGTACAGTCCACCCTGAGTAAGTCATCATATAAGGCTGGCGCGTGGTATTTTGAATAATTCTCGTACACCGGCAAACCAATACCTGCATCCTCTAACACCTTGTAGCTCACGCCAATACTTCGCAAAGTCTCTACTCTGGAAATCTCGTAAAAACGCGCATAATTACCGTAATAGACATAGCCCATTTGATCTGTATCCGCATAACAAACTCGATAAAAGACGCTATGAGTCAACATATTAGTGAATTTTGTTCTTATCTAATGCTTTCTGGTAATCCGATGCATTCTTCATATGCTCCTCATAAGTGACTGCGAAAGCGTGATTCTCTGAAAAATCAGCCTTAGCACAAAAATAAAGATAGTCATGATGTTCCAAATTCAACACTCGATCAATCACGTCACCTGAAACAATCGAAATAGGACCAGGAGGTAATCCAATATTTTTATAGGTATTATAAGGAGAATTTAAAGAAGTATACTTACTAGTAACTCGCTTAATGGTAAAATCTTTCCATGCAAAAACCACGGTTGGATCAGCCTGAAGAGGCATATTGGCTTGCAAACGATTCCAATAAACACCGGCCACACGTGCTTGCTCCTTCGAATTTTTAGATTCACCATAAACGATACTTGCTAGAATAGAAACCTGAATGGGTGTTAAACCTAATTTCTTTGCTTCAGCTTTTCTTTTATCTGTCCAAAACTTCACATAAGCTTTATTCATCTTCTCCAAAAATTCAGGAAAAGTCGTCGTCCAGTTAACCTCATACGTATTAGGCACAAAAATAGCTGGACTTGTTTCGGAGTCAAAACCCCATTTTTGCATTATCTCCGATGAATCAAGTACTGCATAAATAGCCGCTGAATCATAATCCGTTTGATGAGCTATCCGACCTGCAATATCCTCTTTCAATCGGAAGTTGTTAACAACTACTTTGTACGCATCTTGGCGACCATTTCTTAATTTGCGAATCAATTCCCAATTGCCCATCTCACTGTGGATGATATAACGTCCTGGACGAACTTTATCAGGATACTTTAGAACTTTCGCTAAAAATCGAAAACTCAATTGATCACGCACTACATCATGCTTCTTTAATGTATCTAAAACAGATTCGTAGGTGGCTTTTTGAGGGATAAAGAGCTCAAAAGGTTTATTTGCTTCCACATTAAAGTTTGGGGTTTTAAAAACTTGCCAAACATAATAGGAAAACATAGCCGAAACCAAGCTAAACAACAGAATGAATATTTTGATACGTTTATTAGAAACCATCTTAATCAATTTTAAAATCTAAGTTAAAACGAGAAGCTAAGGATTTTAAATCCTCTACTACTGGTGTTAAAAGAGGAATACCCTCGATACGGCGAATAGCCTCTAATTCCCGCTCAGGATCACCTGGAATGAGTACTTGTTTACCTTCTACAGCTTTAGCAGATCTGAAACGACGAATCCATTTATCCATATCTTTTGTAAAATCTTCCGCCGGTCTAAATGCATCTACGCGCATAGCGCCTAAAAAATGACCTGTACCATTCCCCACCGTTTCTCCTGCCTGCATAAATCCAGCAGTTGCAAATGGAGGTACCCAAGGTCCATAATTTGCTCCAGATAATACACCTGATAGAATATCAACAATAGCCCCTAATCCATAGCCTTTATGTGAGCCATGTTCTCTATCACCTCCCAAAGGCAATAAAGCCCCACCATTTTTAATAGCAAAGGCATCATTGCAAGGATCCCCATTCGCATCCTGCACCCAACCATCTGGCGTGTCTAAACCTTTGCGTTGTAATATCTCTAATTTTCCATAGGCCACAGCTGTGGAAGCGAAATCAGCCACAAAAGCTGGTTCTTCATTCGCTGGAATGGCTACTGCAATCGGATTAGTACCTAACAATTTTTCCTTGGAAAAGGTAGGAGTAACAAGAGGAGCGGCATGTGTCATTGCCCAACCAATCATTTGAGATGGCAAGGCTTTCATAGCATGATATCCAGCTATACCGAAGTGATTAGAGTTTTGAACCGCAACCCAACCAGTTCCAGCCTTATCCGCTTTTTCACAGGCAATTTCCATAGCCTTAGGAGCCACAATCAAACCTAAACCGCGATCTCCATCTAATGTGGCTGTAGAAGGCGTTTCATGTAAAACTTTTACCTGTGGTTTTGTGTTTAATCTTCCGTTATCGAAAAGACGAACATAACCAGCTAAACGAGCGACGCCATGAGAATCAATTCCCCTTGCATCGGCAGATACAAGAACATCTGAAGCTAGGTATGCCTCTTCTTCGCTACAACCAATAGCTGTAAAAACAGAAGCAACATATTTTTTTAATAACTGATAATCTGCCTGCATAGTATAAAATAAACCACAAAGATAATTAGAACAATTGGTAATAATATTGCCAAAATGAACCTAAATTTGAACCATTAATCATCAACCCTATGAACATTATAACTTCCGCCTGGTTTTGGATTGCCCTCATTGCTATCATTGTCATCATTCGAGATGTATTTATTCAGAAAAAACACACCATTACACACAATTTTCCCATTGTAGGGCATTTCAGGTATTGGTTAGAACGTATTGGCCCAGAAATTAGGCAGTATATTGTAGCAAATAACCGAGAAGAATTACCTTTTAACCGCCAAGAGCGATCCTGGATTTATGCCTCATCGAAGAATGAAAATAACTTGCAAGGTTTTGGAACCGACCAAGATTTCAGCTCACCCGGCTATATCTTTATCAAAAATGCCATGATGGGATTTAATCCTTCAAAAGAGCATTTATATCATAAGAATCCAGGTGTTTTACCTGCAGCAAAAGTGATAGGCGCTTATCACAATAGAGCAAAACCGTATCGACCTTATTCGATTGTTAATATATCGGGTATGTCTTATGGTTCTTTATCCGCCAAAGCAGTTGAATCCTTAAATAAAGGTGCATTAATTGCCGGTTGCTATCATAACACGGGGGAAGGTTCGCTATCTCCTTACCATCAAAACGGTGCTGACGTGATGTTGAACATAGGCACTGCCTATTTCGGTGTAAGAGAACTGGATGGTCGTTTTTCAATGGAAAAACTAAAACAAAAGGTAGTTGAAAATCCTTGTATCAAAGCAATTGAATTAAAACTATCCCAAGGAGCAAAACCAGGAAAAGGCGGAATGCTACCTAAATCCAAAATCAACAAGGAAATTGCTGAAATTCGTCACATTCCAATGGGACAAGATGCCATGTCACCTGCTTTTCATTCAGAATTTTCTACTGTACCTGAAATGGTTGATTTCATTGAAGCAATGGCCGCAGAGACGGGTTTACCAGTGGGTGTAAAATCAGCCATAGGCAAACTAGAACAGTGGGAAGAATTGGCTACCTATATGGAAAAGCATGGCAAAGGTCCAGATTTTATCACCATAGATGGAGGTGAAGGGGGAACTGGTGCGGCACCACATGCCTTTGCAGATCACGTTTCTATGCCATTCACTTTTGCCTTTGCTAAAGTTTACCAAATTTTTCAACGACATAACCTAACAGATAAAATCTACTTTATTGCCTCTGGCAAATTAGGTTTCCCAGAGAAATCATTAATGGCTTTCGCTATGGGAGCTGATAGCATTCATATAGCACGTGAGGCCATGATGTCTATTGGATGTATTCAAGCGCAGAAATGCCATACAAACCACTGCCCTACTGGAATTGCAACTTCTAATAAATGGTTACAAGCAGGCATCGACGTTACTTTAAAAAGTGAACGCTACTACCGCTACCATTATACACTCGTAAAAGAGATCGCAGAAATCACACATGCTTGTGGTTATGAACACCCGGCTCAAATGACAATGGATGACATCGAATGGTCTATGGGTGACAATAACCGAACGATGGCTCTTTCAAAAGCTTTAGGGTACACTAAAACCGAGATAAAGTACCCCGGATTAGAAGAATTAGTCAAATGTCCGCATTTAGGTGGTCTAAATGCAAGAAAACGGCTATCTTTGTAACATGTTATCAATATCGAATTTAAACTTCTATTTCGGAAGTCGCGCCTTGTATGAAGGGGCTAATTTACATATCAAGCCTAAGTCTAAAATCGGTTTAATCGGTGCAAATGGCACCGGTAAATCAACTTTACTCCGTCTTATTTCTGGAGAGTATACTCCAGATGGCGGAACAATTTCTAAGTCTGGAGATTGTACGATTGGATTCTTAAATCAAGATTTACTATCCTATCAAACAGACGATAGTATCCTAAATGTGGCCATGCAGGCCTTTGAAAAACAATTAGAACTACAAAAAGATATCGATGCCGTACTTCATAAAATGGAAACAAATTATGAGGATAAAGACATTGATGTTTTAGCTAAACTTCAAGAGGACTTCGAAAGATTAGATGGATACACCATTCAATCTCGTACAGAAGAGATACTAGAAGGTTTAGGATTTAGCACAGAAGATTTGCAGCGGCCATTGAAATTATTTTCAGGAGGATGGAGAATGCGGGTAATGCTTGCGAAATTACTACTACAAAAGCCAGCCCTACTCCTTCTAGATGAGCCAACTAACCACTTGGATTTACCTTCTATTGAATGGGTGGAGAAATACATTCATGATTATGAAGGATCTATCGTAGTGGTATCACACGATCGCTATTTCTTAGATCGTACCATTGATAGTATCGCAGAGGTTTCGGGGGCAAAAATTACGTTATACCCAGGAAATTATTCTTTCTACATGGAAGAGAAAGCGCTAAGGAATGAGATTCAAAAAGGGGCATTTGAGAACCAACAATCTCAAATTCGCCAAACAGAGCGTTTCATTGAACGCTTCAAGGCCAAAGCTTCTAAAGCCAGACAAGTACAATCACGTGTGAAAGCGTTAGATAAAATCGATATCATTGATGATGTTATTGATGAGAAAGCAAAGGTTAATTTCAAGTTCAACTTTGGAACCGAACCTGGTCGTTTTATTTTGTTTTTAGAGCATATTTCTAAAGCTTTTGGCGAGAAAGTTATCTTAAAGAACACATCTGCTACAATTAACCGAGGTGATAAAATTGCTTTAATTGGTGCTAATGGTAAAGGTAAATCAACTTTACTACGTATCATTTCAGGTTCAGAACAGATCGAAGGCGAAAGACGAACAGGTCATAATGTGATCGAATCCTTTTTTGCTCAGCACCAATTAGAGAGTTTAACAGTTGAAAATACGTTAATTGAAGAGTTAAAAGGCACTGGAACGACGAAGACTGAGATGGAATTACGCTCTGTATTAGGCTGTTTCCTATTCTCAGGAGAAGAAGTATTCAAAAAGATTAAGGTTCTTTCTGGAGGTGAAAAGTCTCGCGTGGCTTTAGCTAAAGTATTGATATCCGAAGCAAACTTCCTTTTACTCGATGAGCCTACCAATCACTTGGATATGCAATCGGTCAATATCCTGATTCAGGCACTACAACAATACGAAGGAACCTATGTTGTCGTTTCGCACGACCGGTATTTCGTTAGTAATATCGCGAATAAGATTTGGTATATAGAAGATCACGAGATCAAAGAATATCCTGGTTCTTTCGACGAATATGAGACTTGGATGGCAACAAGAGAAACAGCTAAACCCGTTTCGGTAAAATCAGCTGTTAAAGCTAAGCCCGAGTTATCACCCGTCGAAATAAAGACGCCTAACCAAACCAAGCAAATCGAAAAGTTGGAAGCAGAGATTATGGTGATTGAAAATAATATTGCTTCAATAGAAGCCCAAATGGTAGATTTAGCTAATGCTGCAGATTATACAGGATTAAAAAAATTAGAAGTAGAATTAGCTGTTGAGAAGGAGAAATTAACAGAGATAACTGCTTCCTGGGAAGCCTTAATCTAATTCATATGAAGACCTATTATTCACTTTTGCTATGGGTAGGTCTTCCTTTTATGGCTTTTGGGCAAATTAAGTCGCGTACACATCACCAAAACATCCACTCTGTTTTTATACAACAAGAAAGTAAATTAAATCATCCAAATACAATCTTAAACTTAGGTTCTGAAAACCAGGCTAGTTTAAATTTTGATGATTTGGCATTGAATTACCCTAATTACTATTTTCGATTAATTCATTGCCAATCAGATTGGAAACCATCTCCTTTATCAGAAATCGAATACCTACAGGATTTTAATGATTTTCCACTTAGAAACCCTGAATCCTCTCTTGGAACAAAAGTTCCTTATTTACATTATAGTGTCCCTATTCCTTCCGTTAAGGTGAGTGGAAACTATATTGCCATGGTATATAATAAACGAAATAAGAAAGATACCGTTCTTACTATTCGTTTTTCGGTAGCAGAGCAACAAGTAAAAATAGCCACGCAATTCTCTTTCGCTAAGACAAATACATTGCGTTTAACTCATCAAAGCATTGATTTTAAATTAAACATTCCTCCCTTTTTAAATTATACGGGGGATGATCAATTATTCATTCAAATTCGCCAAAATCATCAATCGGAAAATCTTTTGAAGAAACTTCCAGCCGGACAATTTAATCTGCAAGAAAATAGTTTAACCTTCCCGTTCTTTCTTCAAGAAAATGCATTCCCAGGTTCTAATGAATTCAGATTAATAGATCTTCGGAGTTCACAGCAAAAGTTAAACTTTGTCGATCGAATTGAGACAGGAGAAAAAATTAACCGAATAATTACTCAATTAGAACAAGCACAAGGATTATTACCATACGTCCAAAGAAATGACTTCAATGGCTCCTTTGCGATTGAATCCTACGAGAACAGAGAAAATCCACTTCAGGCTGATTATGTTTCATGCGTTTTTAGACTTAAACCTGTTGACACAAATGAAACCATTTATGTTGTGGGAGGATATAATGACTTCCAATTCGATTCTCCCCTACAATTGAATACCTCGAACGGATATTTAGAACATATTGCTACGCTAAAACAAGGGATTTATAACTACCAATTTAAAAGCAAAAATCCCTCTAACACGATATTAGAAGGAAATTATTCTCAAACAGAAAACGTTTATGAAATACTAGTATACTTCCAAAAACCAGGCACTCGGTATGATGCGCTTGTGGGGTATACGACGGTGGTCACTAGTCGCTAGTCACTAGTCGCTAGTCGCTAGTCGTTACACGTTAAAGCGGAAGTGCATAATGTCTCCATCCTGTACCACATACTCCTTACCTTCTACACTCAATTTTCCTGCTTCCTTACATCCTGCTTCAGTTTTGTAGGCAACGTAATCAGCTAATTTAATTACTTCTGCCCGAATAAATCCACGTTCAAAATCTGTATGTATCACACCGGCCGCTGCTGGAGCTTTCCATCCTTTTTGAATGGTCCATGCACGTACTTCTTGAACTCCTGCAGTGAAATAAGTAATTAGATTTAACAAGTGATAAGAACTACGTATCAATTTATCCAAACCTGATTCCTTCAGACCATATTCTTCTAAGAACATGGCACGATCATCCAAATCTTCCATTTCAGCAATTTGAGCTTCTAAAGCTGCACAAACAACAACCACTTCCGCATTTTCAGAAACTACATTTGCTTTCAGTTCATCTACATATTGATTTCCACCAGAAGCAATAGACGCCTCATCCACATTGGCTACATAAATAACCGGCTTATCCGTTAATAGATAGAGATCACCTATAGCAGTTTGACGAAGTTCATCATCCATTACTACTGTACGGGCTGATTTACCCTCTTCTAATGTTTTTTTGAACTGTTGTAATGCGGCTAATTCAGCCTTTGCTTTTGCATCTCCTGCCTTGGCCGCTCTTTCTGTTTTAGAAATCTTCTTATCTACAGAATCTAAATCTTTAATTTGTAATTCTAGATCGATAATTTCTTTATCGCTTACCGGATTCACACGACCCTCCACGTGAACAATATTTTCATCTTCAAAACAGCGAACTACGTGAATGATGGCATCCACCTCACGTATATTAGCTAAAAATTTATTACCCAAACCAGCTCCTGTAGAAGCACCCTTAACCAACCCTGCAATATCTGTAAATTCAATAACCGTAGGTAAGATGCGGTTAGGCTTCACTAATTCTGCTAAAATATTTAAGCGTTCATCCGGTACAGTTACTATCCCCACATTAGGCTCAATTGTACAAAAAGGATAATTTGCTGCTTCTGCCTTATTAGAAGAAATAGCACTAAACAAAGTTGATTTACCCACATTAGGCAATCCGACAATTCCACAAGTTAATCCCATAGTAATTTTAAAAATGAAAGCACAAAAGTACGGCTAAAAATCAAAAAGCCCCTGATTTCTCAGAGGCTTTTTCGAATATTTTAAAGAATATTACTCCCATTTCAATTCACTGTTCCCAAACTCATCTTCATCCCGATTAAAGGAAGAAAAATCAACGTCCGGCATTAACTCAGTCTTCACATGGTTAACTGCCTCATTTAATCCTTCAACAAATTTATCAAAATCCTCCTTGTACAAGAACATCTTGTGTTTCTCATACACAAAACCATCTTCTTTTTGATGACGACGACTTTCTGTTATTGTTATATAATAATCTTGAGAACGGGTCGATTTTACATCAAAAAAATAAGTTCTCTTTCCGGCCCTAATACGTTTAGAAAATAATTCTTCTCTATCTCTTTCTTCCACTGGTAATAAAATTATGGTTTCACAATGTGTAAATCTACTATTTATTCTCATTCACTCAAAAAAAAATACTAGAATTAAATAATGCCTTACAATACCTAATTTTTAAATCCCAATTTAAACCTACATCTTTACCATCATCATCTAACTTTATTAATGATAAAAATACCGTCAATAGTAGTATTGATATGCTCATTTTTATCCCTAAACGCTTTCTCACAAGATTTAGGATATGAAAAGACAGGTATTGCCTCTTTCTATGCTAACTCATTTTATGGTAAAAAAACGGCCAGTGGGGAACGTTTAAAAAAAACCGCCTTAACTGCGGCTCACAAAAAATTTCCGTTTAATACCTTAGTTGAAGTCACTAATCTTTCCAATCGAAAAAGTATAATCGTTCGAATTAACGATCGCGGACCTTATCGTAAGGGTCGTGTTATTGACCTTTCGGAGGCTGCAGCCAAAAAACTAAATCTAAAAAAAATAGGTCTAGTAAAAGTAAAAATTAAAATTGTGGGATTTGAGAACGAATTAATGCTCATCCCCTATCAGAAACTTTCTTTAGAAAGTAATCCAAAATTTAGCAGAAACTTCTATCAAAAATCACGTCTTAACTACAAGACGCACTACAAAATGAAGAAGAACGTAAAGCACACTAAATATATCAATAAAAAATATTTTAAACGCTAGATTTACTTACGTCTGCTTTCTAAATACTGAATAAAGTCTTTTAAATTCTCCACCGGAATCCGCTTCCCAACAATTTTCTTTTGCTGATCTAACACATAAACAACTGGAGTAGAATAGACATCAAAAGTATTTCTAAAGTCTGTATAGAATTCCTCTTTACCTGTCCTTGCATTCAAGTGAATATCAATCCCATTAATCCAGGAGCTTGTTTTAAATTCTGCTATAAATTTCTTCCAAGCGGCCTTATCTCGTACGATTGAACTTCCGATTACACCAATATTTTTCGATTTAAAATAATCAGTTAAAGCAACTAATTTAGGCGTTTCCTGTTTACAATGGCTACATTCAGGATCATAGATAAACACTACCGTATATTTGAAAGGTAATGCTGCAATGTTTATCTCCTTTCCTGTTACATCTGTCAAATACATTTTAGGAAAAGCCTTACCTAAAAGCAATGGTTTAATAATCGCAATTCGTTCTTTCATTCGCCTTACTGTACTAGAATCCCACAAGGCTGGCTCCCCTATGTAATATTTTTCTGCTAAATGAACAAAAGCTCCATCTGTACCTAAAATCGGGTTATTTTCATAAGTACTCGCAATTTTATATATAATGTAGCGACGAACTTCACTGTCTTTAGCTTTGGCTAAAATCCAATCTGCATCTTTTGCGATTGAATCTGGATCTTGCACTACTAAATCCTTAAAGTAACGTTCTAATTTTCTTTGTAAGAATGGGGTACGAACCATTCGCTCATCACCTAAATCAATCCCATCAAAGTAATGCTTCTTATAATATTGGTATTGATACA
>JACCDV011249690.1_pt1 | contig 16023 bp, 11 predicted proteins | sample 7446131 | NCBI WGS metagenome assembly JACCDV01 (sample SAMN15323448, study PRJNA562643) | freshwater metagenome | isolation source: river surface water | place: USA:Blue River Watershed | collected 2017-08-17 | reverse complement strand
GCAATGGCAATCCAAAAGTATCCTATTCCGAGGATGCCAATGCGCTATTCCAAGGACCCTATACGCTCCACTTTCGGAATGGCAAAGTCCGAGCACAAGGCCACCTGAAGGATTCTAAAGAAAATGGATCCTGGGAGTACTTTTTTAAAAACGGAAATCCACTCTCCAAACTAACGTATCAAGATGGACTACTACAGGGCAAAGCCCGCTACTACTACCGCAACGGAGTACTCAAAGAAGAAATGAACTTTGAAGCAGGCCAAGGACAAGGTCCCTACCAAAGCTTTTACCGCGATGGGACCAAACGAAGTGAAGGAATCCTATCCGGAGGTAAGTTCGACGGTCCCCTAACCACCTACCTCAAGGATGGAACCCTCAAAAAAGTAGTCACCTGCAAGTGTGGAAAAAAGAGCAAGAAAAAGAAGAGGAAGAACTAAGCGAGAAGATTTCTTTTTTCACGCAAAGCCTGCCTGTCCGCCGCGAAAGGGCAGGCTTTTCTATAAATTTTTTTCTATTCATTCCAAATCACTACTGAAATGGAGTACAAGAGGCTCTGTACAGAGCGCGGCTCTAGTTTGGAAAACGCAAACCATTTTTTACCCAGGTCTTTAAGCGAGGCTCCTAAATGATAAATTTCCATTTGATCTACAATTAAAAATCGGTCATGGCTTTGACTAAACTGCTTCACTTGTATCAGCGGGTATTGTGCATTTGCCTTTTCTACATCAAGTAGAAGCTGTTTGGTAATCGTTTTGGTAAGAAGGGTTACCGTCACATTATCCTTCTTTTTACTCAATTGAACCAACACAGATTCGTCTAAATAATTATCAATCAAGACGATTGATTTTTTGGCACTGCCAATGATTTTTGAAATTAGGACATACGCATCAAAAACTTGACCTTCAAAAAAAACGCCTTGAGTTGGGATTTGATGCGAATTGAGTTGCAACTCCACATGATTTACTTGTAATCCCATAGCCTCCATTCGATCTTCCAAGCGGTCTAGCCGAGTATTGATTGCAATACCTTTGAGAAGGTAGTCTTTCAACACACGAATAGCCCAAATACGAAATCGGGTACCTTCTATTGATTTTACGCGGTACCCTACAGAAATTACAACATCTAAGTTGTAGAATTTTGTGGGGTATCTCTTTCCATCTTTGGCAGTTGTCAAGGAATCCTTGACCACTGAATTTGGATCTAATTCATTCTCTTTAAAGCAATTGAGGATATGTAAACTGACATTCTGCTTCGTTTGGTTGAAAAGAGTTGCCATTTGTTGTTGGGTAAGCCATACGGTTTCTTCATCAATTTTTACGGCTATGGGACCAATGGTCTCGATGGCCTGGTAGAAAATAGGTTCGTCATTCATGGGTTTAAAAAAAATGAGTTAAAAAAGTGACTTACTCGATGGGATTTATTGCATTATCTAATTATCTGCTTAGTTACCAATAACTAGAGAAAATAAGGTTTGGAGTTCATTTAGGTGAACTGTGGACTGTGGACAGTCGTCTGTCGACGATTTGAATTAATTCTGTTGAACGAAAAAGTAATTTACAAACGAGGAATTTGGAATTAGGGTTCTAAGATTGGAAAGCAACTTTATGGCCTGCCCCGCAGAATTGCGGGTGCATACCCCGTCGCATTGCGGTTTTTTCTCACGCAGATTTAGCAGATCTAAATCCGCTGGCCCCAAGATTCGCTTTTTTTTCTCTCGCAAAGCCTGCCTGTCGGCAGACAGGGCGCCAAGCCGCAAAGAAATCTAACCGCTCTTTCTCTCTTTTTTCTTGCTTCTTGCTTCTTGCCTCTTGCTTCTTGCTTCTCAAGCGTCCTGATACTAAATACTCAAAAGCGTACTTACAAACACCCCTATCACCCGAAAAGCTCGCAGTTCCTCTTCTTCTAGCACTATCAGCAAGTAGCAGTCGGCAGTAGTCAGGGGCTTGAGTAGGATATAGGATAAATTAAAAAAACAAAGACTTAGCTGATCTATTTATCCAATGTTTTCTCAAATCGTTTTTTTGTTCTGTTGAAAGCAGTAGAAGTCCATTCCGCATCAAAATCTTGCCAAAAGACCCTTATGGAATAGCTTCCACTTGCCTTAGTGATTAAAAAAGTCAAATCATCATAAGTAAAGTAGACATTGTGGTTGTTCACATCATTGGATAAAAACTTATCATGCTCATCAATAGCCTTACTGACTTTAGCGAAAAGTTTTAATGCATCGGATCTAGTAAAGTTCTTGAATGCATAGCCTTGGTAAGGTATGCCTGCTTCAGAAAAATAGTCTCCATAAAACCCAAAAATCAAGCCTTCTACATTTTTCTCTGGGCACTTGTAAACTAAAGAAGTCAATTCTCCTGTAGAAGATGCGGCAAGTGCATCTATCTCAAATTCTACTACATCATCTGATGACCCCAAAATCTTATTCATGACAAATGATTTAGCCTTAAATAAGGATAATTCCTTACTAAACTCCTTTGCCATAATTCCATTCACTTGTGACACTTGGGCATTTGTTGAAAATGCAAAAAGCACTATAGAAATTAATAATGAAAACTGTTTCATATAAGCATATTTAGAAGGGAAATCTAAAAATTAGTGATTCATTAAGTTATTTTTTCATATACATTAACATTGTCATTAATGCATCCTCCCTAGTTGTCAAAACAATATCGTAATTGACACGGCGCCAGGTGTATGTAGAATATTCATCTCTCACCATGTTCAATTCCGCATCACCAAATTCATTTTTCACAATTGATAAAATCCGTAGCGCATCCTTTTTACCTTTCACCTCATATTCTTCAGAAGAATAGTTTATTCGAGCAAGAAATAACTCTGGTTTCAATATGTTTAGATCAGGATTTTTTATCCTTTCAAATCCTGCGACAAATTCATCTACCCCATCAAAAACAGGATGTAATTCCACGGTTTTAATAAAAAAATTAATGTCTGTAAATATAAATGGATCCTTATTTAAACTATCAGCGTTAGCTCTGGAATATCCTATTTTTGAATAATTGGTTAAAGTATACCAATCCTTATTTAGATCAATACCGAAGAAATTATGCTGAGTTGTCTGAGCAAATCCTATCATTGGGAAAAATGCTAAACAAAATAGTATTCGTATAATCATTTTTTCATTCTTTTATATGCTTCAAACATGTATTCTCTATCCGCCCAGAATTCAATCCAAGAGTAACCTCTATCAGCGAAATTAAACATCATCTTCCCCCCACTTCCATGATTAAGGTTAAGTACATCATGACCTAATTCATGGTATAGTAAATACCACTTCTTTGGGGCTGAGGCCATCTCCCACTTTTCAGGATCAATTTTTAGTTCAATCTTTGAATCATTATTAATTCCATAACTCAACCCAAGAAGTTCACCAGGCAAGGATTCGAACGAAACAACTACCTTGCCCTTTGTTACCAAAATACCATTATCCTTACAATCAGCTAAAAAAACATCTACCATAATGTCAAGATCATAAACATTAATGCTGGATAAATCAAAATTACCAACCGAATAGGTTACTTCTTTTAATTCTACAAAACGTACAGAAGAAAAATTGTAAATCTGATCAGTATCCAATTTAAGTTCTGCCTTTCTATTTATTTTGATTTCCTCATTCTCAGTTGAGTTTAAAAAAGTGAACCCGAAATCAGTGATATCTCCCATTAGTGGAGAGGTAATGCCATCTTTAATCAAACTGGCTTGATGATGTTTGTATAGTGCATTTTTCATCTCATCATCTAAAAATTGGCCACGCTTAATTATATCTGGAAACATAGCTTTGTTAAAACCGCTATACATGCATACATAGCATGGCTGTATAAAATTTATCCCATCTGTATACGATTTTACAACCTTGTTCTCAAAATAAAGCAATCTCATGAATTCAAAACCAGGTCCCGAAATCTTACCAGAAACTATTTCATTATTACCTCTTAATACTGTCTTTAAATTTGAAAACCCAGCTTGCGAAAGAAAATTATAACTTTCATCAATATTTAGGTTTTTCCAATCGGGAGAAATCGAATAATTTAAATACTTAACATTTGCATTATCGTCAATATAAAAGTCTTGAGAAACCGCTTTGACTATACAATTAAACAATAAGAATAAAGTAAAGATCAATCTTGAATTTATGATTTGAACCATCAGGTGGATTATTTTTTAGTTCATTAACGTTTTTGCACAGACCATGTGCTATAATGCTTTCCATTGGTAAAGCCATAGGCGACCATAATCAAAAAATCATTAACAAACCAAAACGCTTGCTCTCCTTTCATATCGGGCTTCCCATATTGACTCCTTGCTTTGGAAATTTCTGATTGAACGTCAGCATCTGCTTCATATTTTGAATTAAATTCCCACATATAAAAAACCTTAGATACTTGGTCATTAGAGAATGTATATTTGATTAAAGTTCCGTTATCAGTACAATACCAAACTCCATCATAATCAGTTTTGCATGGCTCACCCTCCATGGAACTAAAAAGTTGTGATTTGGAATATCCTATTTTATCAATTTGACTGAATGAAAGGATAGGTATTAGCAAAAAAGCGATGAGAAAGATTTTTTTCATTTCATTTATTGTTTAAATTTTTTTTAAAATAATAATTTATCAAAGAATTAAAAAAAAATTAATTTTTCCGGAAAAACTCATTTGGATCAATTTTTTGAGTCTCCATATTCCCATCCTTGACTGAATAAAGAGTGATTTTATAGGATGAAAACATATCTCCATCACGCTTTAATTTCAATAAATCTGATGATGAATCTGATTTACTAAACCCTGAATCATTATCGAAATAACCTTTGATATCACCCATAATTGTAGTATCGGGATTCCAATTATTTCCATAAAACCACATTAAAGAATAGAGCCCATCAGGAACACTTGTCAACTTGAAGGATTCTCCTGCTCGAATGTATTCATTTCTTATTGTTCTATAAGGACTTTCATATTCCTTCAAACAAACGATAACATCTGTACTCTCACCATTATGCACTGTAACTTCATGCAAACTTTTTTGATCATATACTCCACTTCCAAAATAATCATTGTAAGGACTATCCCCAGTATTCAATTTATTTCCTGCCCATTTACTGATTTTTTGAGTGATTTCGGGTTCATCATCAACAATCACAGCTCTTGAGTCACTATTGCTTGAATTCCCTGAGTTAACTATTGACATGTAAAGTATCCAACCAAAAAATATTGTAAAAAAAATTATTGTCCTGTATTCAAAAATCTTTTTTGCTATCCCAAAAACAGCCTGTTTTCTTTCAATACTATTTTGAGTTCTTACACTTTCCTTATTTTTAACGTCAATTTGGCTGATTAACGTATTGTCAGCACCTGCAATTGAAATGATTTTTAAGAGAAGACCCTCCCTTTCAGAATTTGAAAAAAACCGTAACAATGGGACCATTGCAAAAATTACCTGCTCTCTTTTTTGTGGATGAGCAGATCTGACGATTTTAATCAAATCTCCACCCAAAATTTTAGATAAATAATCAAAGATTACCTCCGTCTTTAACTGGTTTTTTGACTTATTTCTAACTCTTCCTTCGAGATCTTTTAACTCCTTGATGATTTTTTCAATTAACTGAGATGCATCAAATTGAGGATTTTTAGATTGGTTATCAGCCCCTTTGGAGGATGTTTCAGTCGAGTTGCTAGTGGTTTTTGAATTTTCTTCTTTCTTGGTATGTAGAGCGATTAATGCATCGTAAGCTTCCTTAACCTCTATAAACATCTTTTCAAAAAAAGGATCCCCAGGATTTTTATCTGGATGAAATTTTAAGGCCAACTTTCTATAGGCTGCTTTGATTTCAGTTGGCGTTGAATCCTTTGTAACTCCGAGAATCGAGTAATAATCTTTTTTCATAACTAACAATTTTCATTAACCATCACTCATTTGAACTAGAATTTAAGGCAATTCATCAAATAAGATTGAATTCTATTTCTACAAGTAACCCCTCCCCTAAGCCACCTCTGCCGTATCGTTAATACTAGTAATCAAGGAGATGATTTTTCTGGAGGTGGTGTCGTCAAATACGCCCAAGATACCGCTGGTATTGATGTCTGAGAAGGGCGACTCAAATAACATGGCGGGTTCGATCACTCCCTTTACTGTAAGGAAGTTGATGATGGTGTCCATAAAACGGATTTGTTGGGAATTTAGCGTTTGACCACTTAAAATCTCGCCAAAAGCTTCCTTCGCTGCTGTGGCATCCAAGCCCACGATGCTTCGGATAAACTTCCCCAAAGGCTGCTCTCCAAAGGCTTTCTTAAACTCTTCTTTCGTTCCCAACTCTCCCTGCTCAAACAGCATCTTCTCCAAGGCCTCTAGTTCGCTCTTGGTGATTTGCACATTGGTGCGCAACTTATGGATTGTGATATGGCTGCTATTCTGCTTCAAATACTGCGCTACTTTGCGCTTATAAGCATCCAATTCATTGAAGCCAAAGATCAATTGATGCTCTTGCACCTCTCCTTGAATCTCATCCTCAAACATGGTAAAGTAGATCGGCGTGCTTTCAAAGTCGATGAACTTGATCAGCTCCCGAAGCTCCATGCGGATTCGCTCAATAGCAGGAATATCCGCTGCTTGCCAGAAGGTCTTGTTCTGCGCGTCTTTGATGTAATCCATCTTGCGAGCAACCGATGGAATACTTGCTTTCTTAGATAGCCTACCTGCGGTGAGCACTACCTTCTGGATCAATCCTCCCTGCTTCTTTTCCCCGTTCAAAATGGACAATTGGATATCTAACATCAGCGCATCAAATCGCTTTGCCATCTCGTCCTGATCCGTTTCGATCATCAAGGGAGCAATGTGGTCAAAGAGTTCCTTGATATCCAAGTCGGTCAGGGCATTCCAAGCATTGGCATCTCTGTACTTCTCCACTTCTCGCCAGTGCTGTCGCACAATAAAACTTTCGGTGTTTAAGGCTTGGGTTTGAAGGATGAGCCCCTCCAAAATGGCAGCACCGTATTCCTTCAACTCAAGTTCATCCTGACTTTGCAAGACGAAGGACAACTTCAATCGAACTTCAAATAGGCGCTGACTAAGTGACTTGCTAGAGGATCCTTCTATCCCTTTGGGCTTAGTGCCAAAAAACTCAAAGTTCTCGCAGAAGTCAAAGATGATAAACTCCTTCTTGTCCAGCCCATATCCAAATAGGTCTTTGCACAGACGTGTCCCCCTGCCGATCATTTGCCAAAACTTGGCACTGCTGCGTACAGGCTTGAAAAATACCAAATTAGCCACCTCAGGCACATCGATCCCCGTGTCTAGCATATCCACCGATACAGCGATCTGAGGCGTGCTCTGCTTGACCTTGAACTTGTTGAGCAAGTCGTACTTGTACTCCTCGTGGTAGTCGATCACTTTTAAAAAGTCCCCTTTGTACTCCGGGTATTGCTTGTTGAAGCGCTCTTCGATGAACTTGGCATGTTTGTGGGAGCGAGCAAAGACCATGGTTTTGGCCAATTTGTCTCCTCCCTCTATTTTGATGCCATTTTGCATGAGGTGGGCCAGCACTTTGTCTACCGTATCGGTATTAAATAGCCAGGCGTTTAATGCACTGGCATCTATTTCTTCTGGGAACTCGCCCGTAATTGGATCGGTAAACTGCTCTTCGTACTTGGTCTTTTCCTCCTCGCTGAGTTCGGCGTATTTGATGCCGCTGCGCTGAAACTTGATGGGTACCGATATGGCCTTTGGTGGCACGAGAAAACCATCATTCACAGCCTGATCCAACTCGTAGGCATAGGTAGGATTATTAGGTTCCATATTAAACAAAGCATAGGTGTCCCTGTCTGCTTCGCTTTTTGGCGTAGCCGTCAATCCAATTCGTATCCCGTCAAAGTACTTGAATATCGCTTTGTAGCGATTGTATACGGATCGGTGAATCTCATCGTAAATGATCAAATCAAAATGCCCCACACTGTAAAAACGATTGTCTCCGTCTGTTTCACCATCAATCATGTTGATCATGGTCTGGTAGGTGGAGAAGACAATACGGCTGCTCTCATCCTCCTTTTGCTTGGTTAGATCCACAGCAGGCAAGTGCGGCAAGTAATCGTTTAGGTTGGTCTTTGCTTGGTGAATCAAAGCATTTCTATCGGCTAAAAACAAGATCCGTTTTGCCCAGTTTGCCTTACTCAAAAAGTCAATCAATGAGGCTGCCACCCTGGTCTTGCCAACGCCTGTAGCCATGACCAACAAGGCCTCTCTGTGGTTGCTTTCCAGGGCCTCTGCTATCTTTCGGATCGCTTCGTGTTGGTAGTAGCGGTCCGTGATGGCATCGTTGATGGTTTGGGTGGCTAATGGCTTTTTGAATAGTCTGCGCTGGATAAGCGTTTGCAGTTCATCTTTGGTGTAAAAGCCAAATACTTCCCGAGGGGCGTAGCTCAAGTCATCCCAGATCCAGGATTGAAATCCATTCGTGTAGAAAATGACAGGACGCTGTCCAAATTCTTTTTGAACGCAATCCGCATAGCACTTCGCTTGGTGCTGACCTACTCGAGGGTCTCGGCTCGTGCGCTTGGCCTCCACCACCGCCACAGGTTTGCCATCATCCCCCCAGAGCACATAATCCACTTTTCCGTCTCCATTGCTTCCCGTTGCTTGCGGCATGCAGTTCCGTACAGGGTATTCGGGCACATTGGCTCCATAAGGATCCCAACCTGCTTCACGGAGCAGGGTATCAATGTAGATTTTGCGGGTAATCTCTTCGTTTGGATCAATCGGCGGCGGAACAAAGGCGATGTTTTGATCCTTTACTGCTTTGATGCTGGCCAGTTCCTTTTGCAACTTCCGTAACTCGGATTGCTGCTCGTGAAAGGCCCGCTCTATTTTCTGTAACTCCTCCTTGCTCTTGTCTTTTTCCCCTTCTTTGGGGATGATCGCTTCGTCAAATGGCTTGAATGCAGGATCCTCATCGCTATACACCCGTGTAATCCACCCAACAAAGCCATGCAATAATTGGAGGGCATACAATGCCTCCTGCGGCTTAATCTTCGCAGTAGTATGCACCGCCGTGTTCCCCAGTTTGCGGATCAGGTTGATGTGGTTAAACTGCATGGGAGCCACCACATTCTTGAAGCCCTGCTCGTGGATGAGTGAACTTAGGGAAGTATCGTAGGGCAAGGTTAGGTCAGCATCGTGTTCATACATCCAACGTACCCATTCCTCCAGACTCTTGCGGCAAAGCATGGCAGCATACAACGGCGCACCATACACATGCTGCTCCGCCTCTTGGGGAGTATGGGCTATGCTTGCCCATTCGGAAGGAATAAATGAAAAATTACTCATCTACAGAAATAATTTGCATAATGCTCTAATTCAGCCATACTTCCAGATAAAAGGACACGAGCAACTTCATCTGTCCAACCATCCACCTCAGGGTTTTCTTGGATAAATATTTCATGCCATCCGTCTATATTAGGATCAAATGATGCCACCAGCCATTTTTCAGAATTAGGATCATATACAGTTTGTCCCATTGTTGCATTCCCTCCTTCTATCTCTAGCAAGTAATTTACCCCGTTCTGTTGGACGACCATGGTTTGACAAATAATTTCAATACCTCTGTACTTAGTAAATACTTTTTGAATAAAGCCTTTATCCAAATTGGAGGGTTCCCTCATCCGAATAAAAGTTGTAAGTCCATCCTGAAACAATTTGCATTCCTGAAAGGTGATATGGTCCTCGGCGGTGATGGGAAATTTATTAGTGAGGTTACTGTGATTCAAATAGGCATTAAATAGTTCAGCTGATGCTCCAAAGTTAGCTGCACATTGAGACCTAGTAATAATTCCTTCATAGGGTCCAAAATATTGTGGAGAATCCGTAATCAAACATTCAGCCCCAGTGATTGTAATGGTATATTGATATGTTAAACTTCCTTTTGATGTAACCATACAAAAACCTTTAGAATCAACTAAAACAGGAGTAATAAATGGTTCTTCTGCCCACCCACCATTAGCCCAATGTATTTTTGTGAGTTTCCCATTCTTTACCTCTACGTTCAACGTGTACTCAATGGTCTTATCAGCATCATAGTTATAGTAGATTACATCCGCACAGTAGGCACCATCTGGATACAACTCATCTTTAGCTTCACTTACCTTATTGCTTTTGTTATCCGTACAGCCGAAAAGGATAGAAAAAAAAAGTACTAAAAATTTGAAATAAGTTAGTCTCATATTAAAAAAGGACGGTAGAGTGTGAGTTCGAGGTCAGCATCATGCTTATACTTCCACCATGCACATGCTGCTCCGCCTCTTGTGGAGTCTGGGCAATGCTTGCCCATTCGGAGGGGATAAAGGAAAAATTACTCATGCTACGAGTTCGCCTTTGAATGCTTTTTGGATTAGGGAACTAAATAAGGTTTCACTTCCATCCAAAGTAAGAGTTGCCGATTTTTTTATATTTTCTATTTGACTAATTCTTCTAGCAAATTCTTCTTGTAAAATAATTGGTGGGTATAATATAGGAAGATTTTTAACCGCTCCCTTTGTGATTGATTTCGTTACAGCCCCATTTAAACTTTGTTTAACAATCTGTTTACCAAAAGGTGTCGACAAATAGTAAAATAAATACAAGGTGTTTAAATCATTCAACCTAATAACTAATTGATTCAATCCTAATGATACTGGTTTATGTAATTTTGGCATTATCCAAAAATGTCCAGCACTTCCGATTTTATTCATAATTATTTCTCCACCATAAATCTTTGATTTTTTAAAAAAGTTGTAAGTATCCTCTGAAATATATTTCATGTTTCTTACAAAATCATTAGCAGCCAAATTAGTAGTTCTAATCATTATCGCATAATCCTCATTATCTAACATTTTTAAATTTTTCGCAACAACTTCATTACTGCCGTTTGAGCCAATATCCCCTATATAACTTATTAATTCGCCAAACAACTTTTCATCCCACCCCTTCTCATTCTTCACAGGATCACCGAACATATCGATAAAGATGGCTTGAGCCAGCTCATCGTATTTTTTGAGGAGTTCTTGGTCTTTGCGCCTCAATGCATCCGCAGCATCCAATATCTCAGCAATGCGCTTTTGGGCAGCAAGTGGGGGAAGGGGGAATTTTAACTTTTGAATATTTTGATTATTAATAGATTTCTGAGTTGCACCAGTACATAGCTTATCTTTTTCATCTTGAAATAGACTGCTTTTCAAATAGTGGGTTAAAAAAGATTCATCTACTTTTTCTGACAAACGTAGTACTACAAAACCTGTTGAAAAAATATAGTTTGTTTCCTTTTCAGTTATTAAAAGCACTTTATTAGTTCCTTTCATTCTGGCAAAAATTACATCTCCAGGCTGTGCAGTTAAAGCTGCTCTTGAAGGTTTATTTTGGTAAGAAACAGATTCTAATTCATGAGTATCATCATTACTTAAATCTCCTGTAGCCATATAAAACCTTTCACCTACAAACGATTGAACACCTTCATTGATGATTTCCAATTCCTCTAAAAATTCCACAAAATTCCAACTCATGACAACATCGCTTTTAGTTGCTTCAATAAATCGGCTCGCTCTTGATCCAAGGCTTCAATCTGGCCAATAATCACCTCTGGCTTTTCGTATACCTTTTCTTCGTAGACCACTTCCTTGTAGCGGTTTATGCTCAAGTCGTATTTATTTTCTCGGATCTCTGCTACAGGAACTAGGAAGCTCTTGTCGGTTCTGCTACGAGTAGTCTCTTCTGACAGTTTATGGAAACGGGCCACAATATCCATGATGTCATTTGCTTCGATCGGATTGCGCTTGTCATCTAAGGTATAGCCATCCGCTTGCATGTCGTAGAACCATACCTTGTCTGTTCCACCGCTATTTGTCTTGGTGAAAATCATAACCGCTGTACTTACTCCCGCATAGGGCTTGAACACCCCACTCGGCATGCTGATCACCGCCTGCAATTTTTGATTGTCAATGATCTCCTTACGGATCTGTTGGTGGGCCTTACTACTTCCAAAAAGCACTCCATCGGGGATAATCACGGCTGCACGACCACCGAGCTTCAATCCTTTCAGAATAAGCGCCAAGAAGAGCAGTTCGGTCTTCTTACTATCCACCACACTCAGGATCTTGCTATCTACTGCCTCACGGTCAAGACTTCCTTTGAAGGGTGGGTTGGCAAGAACTAGCGTGGCCTTTTCGGTAAAACCTGTATTCGCTTCACTCAAGGCATCCACATCCGATAGCTGTGGGTTTTCGATCCCGTGCAGGATCAAGTTCATCGCCCCGATTCGGATCATGGTTGGATCAAACTCCATTCCCATAAACATCTTATTTTGGAAATGGGCTTGGTTCTTTTCGTCAAAGAGTTCGGTTTCGAAGTGCTCCCGTATGTATTCGCTTGAGCCCACCAAGAACCCAGAACTTCCTGCACTTGGGTCACAGATCACATCTTCAATAGTAGGTTGGACCATATCGATCATCATGCGGATGATGTGACGAGGGGTACGGAACTGTCCGTTTTGTCCAGCAGAAGCGATCTTGCCCAAGAGGTACTCGTATACATCCCCCTTGGTATCTCTGTCCTGCATCGGGATATGCGAAATCATCTCCACCACCTGAGCTAGCAAGCGTGGCGTGGGGATCATGAAGGTGGCACCTTTCATAAACTTAGAGAAAGAGGCACTCTTGCTTCCCACATTTTTGAGGAAGTCAAATACCCCATCCTGCTTGGTAAAGAGCTTGTGCATCACCTCAGGATCCATGTTCTTGAATCTACTCCAGCGCAGCTCTTGGTTGGACTCATCGTAGATGGGCTCCTCTATCGCTGCACGCAGCAAGTTGGCCTTCTGCTCCTTTGCCGTTTGCAGCTCATCCAGCCTGCGAATAAAAAGCAGGTAGGTCATTTGCTCAATTACGGTCAATGGGTTAGACAATCCTCCTGTCCAAAAGGCTTCCCATACTTTATCTATCTGTGATTTTAATTCTCCTGTAATCATGTAATGTGGTTAATCACTTAAAGTGAGTGGTAATAGTCTTTAATTTTTGTGGCCATCAGCTTTCGCCTCGCGATCAAGAAGTCGTTGTAGTCTTCAATACTCATGTGAGTGATTTCCGCAGGCACGGCGTTCATTTGCAAATTGTTTAAAAGATCCGCCTGCGAGGATAGCCCACTAACGAGCATGTTATTCTCTTGCATCTGTGAGGTAATCAGTTCAAAGTAATCTTTTGGAGGCTTATTACCTACCTTGATATTGATCTCAGACTGCATATACACATAGTTGGCAATTTGGTTATACTTGCTTCGATCTAGGCCATGCTTTTTCAAATAGTCCTTTGGAAACAGATGGTGAATATCCCCACGCAAAGAAATAAGATCCCCGACCAAAACATCCTTAGATAAAAATCCTCGATCGTTTGCCTTGACTTGGGATGCCAAGAACACGTGGAAGTATGGACTACTTGCCACGGATGTATCCAAACTCTGGGGTAATGAAGCATTCCAAAAGGCATCCGACAACTCACCATCTTCTTTCTCTTTTAAGTACTGCTCAAAGGGCTTTGTCGAGATCTGCTTGATGTCAAAATCAAACACAGACTCTGGCGAACCTGATGAGTATCGACCAGTTAGAATAGAGTAAACCAACCATCGTCTCACATAACTTTCAATTGCCACTGAATTAACTCCGAGTTCCTTCAACTTCAAGTAAACAATGTAAGCAAAGTTGATTACGTTTTGAGAGCGTATAAGCTTAGGTGATATAAAGCCTGCAGATTTGACGATCATCAAAAATCGCTTGAAGTTGGTTTCATTAATGAAATTCAACACTCCCACTTTAAGCGTTGCAAAAGAGGCTTCAGCAATGGAGTCCTCATAAGTTCGGGTCTCAAAGTTTCTTCCTGACAGCAAGCTCACCAAATCTGAGAGCCGTCCTCGATTAAACTGAGTAGTAAATGCTACCCGAATCAAGTCATTGTAGTCAGGATCATATAGGTCCTCGTTCTCAGTTTTGAGCCATTGCATTTTTTGAAAGAACTCAGAGGTAGCAAACTCTTTGTCGTTGTCAACGATATGTTTAAAAAACTCTGGAGACAAGCAAAGGTGGCAAAAATAGTCTATGGCTTTACGAAGCTCATTGCCATTATATTCTGTATTGGAAGCAATCTTACTCATGGCAAAGTCTGCCTGGCTAAGGACTACCCCTTTGGAATTGATTCGAATAAAGATTTCTGTCACCGTTTCAATATCCAATTCAGCCGCCAATTCAATAATCCCAATTTGCTTCTTTGGAATATTCATAAGATTAGAAAAAGCAGCACGAACCTGTTTTTTATCTACCTCAGGGTTAAGTTCGAAGTACTGGTCGGCCATCTCAAAAAGGTCTCCATTTATCGCTTGAGAGATGTCAGGAAGCCAAGTTTTATATTTAAGAATGGCTGGGTTTTGAACTTCAAACCGTTCATCTATGGGATGAAATGCTATTTTGATTTTTACCCGTTCGTAAGTTTTATTGATTACATACTGACCTAAAATAGCAGCAGTAAGTGCTGTTACTCGCTGTTGCCCATCAATAAGAATCTTTTTGCCTTCACTGAGACTTCCGTCCTTAAGTCGAACATTCGGGTTTCTCCATGCAATCACATAACCTATAGGGAATCCTTGGTAAAGACTATCCATCAAGTCACGCACCTTGGAACTATCCCATACAAAGGGTCTTTGAATCTCTGGTATCGCAATCTCTCCTGAGTTTACCCAAGCCAAAAGTGTTTCAATTAGTTGCTGGTTAACTGCGTATTTTTGCATAAAAGATTAATAAAAATAATAGGTGAAGATCTGAAATTTCTTTTGCTAAGGAAAGGTATGAACCTTTTCTAAATACGAGATAATTATATATATCCATGTTCAAGCAAAAAGTCAAAAAAAATTATGGGTTTTAAGGGGGTGTCATTTTTTTTTAGGGACTAGGATACCTTGGGTTATACCCCCAAAATACATGTGACCTAGCCTGGATGAAAGTGATCTAAAATTAGGTAGGGGGAGGGGTGATAGTGAAGGGTAGTTCAGAATTTTTGGCTTTTTTCTACAGGCCCCACCTTGATAGGGATGGATGACCTGACCTGCTAGTTGACCAATTACAACAGGTATCCCTGCTGAAGAGCACCCAAGTGTTGGTGGGTTTTAGAAGGAGATGTGTCGCTAATGCCCTAAAAAATCAATCCAAAAAGGGTGTATTCTAATGCAAATGGATTGTGCTAAGCTGTGATTTTTGTGCAAATCGTGTGCAAATGAAAAAACGCATCTGAAAATACAAGTCCCCTAAAACGCGAAAAAGGCCCCAGAATCGCTTCTAAGAACCTTTTTGCTTGCTCCCCCTCTTGGGCTCGAACCAAGGACCCCATGATTAACAGTCATGTGCTCTAACCAGCTGAGCTAAGGAGGAATGGTTAAGACGCTTCCTTTCAGAAATCGTGTTGCAAATGTAGACGGAGGAGATATTTTTTCCAAATGCTCCACACAAAAAAACTTTGCTTTTATTTCCCTTTTCGAGGTACTCCTTCGCAGTCAAGGACTTATTTCCTTCCAAAGCACCCAAACAAAATTACAAGCGCGTAAATTTTCCCTTACCAAGCCCCAATCTTTCCATCCATCCAAGAAGCACGGGCCGTCAAATAAGCCTTCAAGTTTTGTACAGCCTGATCGTGATTCACGCCCAAGCCCTGATCCCAAAGTTTGTAGTTGCGTGCCACAGCTCCATTCTTAGTCAGCACCTGTACCGCATCGTCTACCACCTGCTGCATGGCGCCCGAACTCAGTTCATTGCCCCGCAGCGCTTGCCAGCGTACCTTCACGGCCTGACGAAATACGGGATCTTCTAGCAAACGCGGCCACCAGAAGGGCACCATCCAAGGGTCCTTGTCCACGTACTTGTTGTAATTGGCTACCCAATCGTTCATCGGAATCCTTCCCCCCTCGTCAAAACCGATGTTCATGTCCCAAATCGGTCCCATGGCAAGT
>JACCDV010804882.1_pt1 | contig 16033 bp, 15 predicted proteins | sample 7446131 | NCBI WGS metagenome assembly JACCDV01 (sample SAMN15323448, study PRJNA562643) | freshwater metagenome | isolation source: river surface water | place: USA:Blue River Watershed | collected 2017-08-17 | reverse complement strand
CGCCAATATATAAAGAGTTCAGTGAATTCATGGATGGGCTGACCGCCATCGACGCATCTACGGGCACTTCAACCATAGATGAATGGCTTCCATTTGGCTACGACTGGCGCTTTGGTCCGGAATATCCGGTCTTGAATCCAATTCAAACCACAGACGGGGAAGTAAGTCTCATAGAAAAAGTTGAAGCATTGGCAGGCCGTTCCCAGACTGGGAAAGTTACTATCGTTGCACACTCGATGGGAGGGTTAGTAGGTAAAGCGCTTATTAAACGACTTTCTGATGTGGGCAAGGCAGAACTCGTCGATTCCTTCGTCATGGTCGGCACACCACAGCTTGGAACTCCGCAAGCGTTGGCGGGGCTATTGCATGGAGAAGGTTCCGATATATCAACAAACATTTTTGGTTACACCTATATATTCGTTAACAAAGGTCAGGCACGAGAGCTAGGTAAAGGTATTCCCGGTAGTTATGTTCTTTTGCCGTCAAGGAAATATTTCACTGAAGTGCAGGATCCTGTCCTTGCGTTTACGCCAACCGCCCCAAATGGAATGGATTTAATCGCCACATTCGGTGAATCCGTAAAACTGTATCAAGACATGGTCTCATTCATGATTGGCGATTTGGTTCCTCTCCCTACGCCAGACACGGGCATTTTCAAGCATTATCCCGCGCGGCTCGATTCAAACCTCATCTCTTCAGCGCAGGATTACCATGATGTATACGACTCATATGCATTCCCATCAAATATACGAGTGGTTGAAGTGGCGGGTTGGGGTTTGCAGACAATCAAAGGTCTGCGGTATGTTGAGCGACACGGAAAATTGGCATACGATCCCATGTTTACCACAGAAGGGGATGCAACGGTGGTGTATCCCAGTGCGAAAAGAAATCCGAATGGCTTATATCTAAATCTTTATGAACTGAACAGAGCAAATACAGCAAGTAGTGTGACTCATCTAGATCTGATGTCTGCCACGCCGATTAAGGATTTGATCAATAGTGTTGTTCGTGAAACACAGTTACCCAGCCTTTACTTCTCGGAAGTTAAACCACCCATTGACATCCCCGAAGACATGTTACTCGTGAGCACCCATTCCCCGGTTGTTCTCAGCCTTACCGATACTGTCGGGAACTATACAGGCATAGCGCCGAACCAAGACCCAAATGCTGATATTTTAATTAACCAGAATGGCATTCCCGGAAGTCAGTTTTTTATATTTGGTGACGGTTCCTATGTGCTTCTTCCCGCTTCCGGTCAGTATTCAGTATCAATGCAGGGAACAGGGGTAGGGAGCACCACGCTTATGGTTCAAGGCATTTCTAACGATGTAACGACGGACATAGCATTGTTCACGGATTTTCAAGTTAGAGAAAACACAAAGGCCGACATAACAATTTCGAACTCAGAACCAAGCACTCTCAGTATTGATACAGATGGAAACGGTGTGACCGACGTATATGTTGCAGAAGATGGAGGAGCGCTGTCGCTTACTGAACTTCTCTTAAATCTTAAAACGTATATACAGGGAATGGATCTAAAGGAGAAGCTTAAGAAAGAACTTCTAAAAAGAATAGAAAAAATAGAAAAGAAAATTGCAAAGAATAGACTGAAACAAGCAACAAAAGCAGTGATGAGTCTCGAAAAGAAAATTAATAAGAAAGGGTGGAAGAAGCGGATTTCCGATGCAGATGTTCGTGAAGTGCTTAATTTATTAGAACAAATTGAAAGCGCGATATGATACAGATAATGTTTAAGAAGAAAGTATTTTGGCTATTTATTCTCTCTTTGTTCTTCGCTGGGTTCGGCTATTATTTGTGGAAACTGCACGAATGTGGCTATTCCAATTTTTGCTACATTCTCTTTTCGCAGGTTGGTGTTGGTTTAACATATGGAATGATTGCGTTAGCAGTGGCATCGGCTGCGATGCTATTTGCGCCGAAGGCTGTTTCTGTTTGGGCAAAGTTTAGTGCGCTTTTTGCTCTTTGGTACGTGTACGCGATTGTCTCGTCAGCTCCCCGACCAGGAATGTTTACGAATCTTGGAATGAGTTCAGCCGACAATGCCATATGGTTGTCTGGCATTTATGCTGTCGTTACTTTTGGGATTATTGCGTGGGCGTACCGAAAAGTTAAATAACTTTTCATGTACAAAATTTGTACTGTTGCTGCGGTAAAATAAATGGAAAAATTTGTAAAGAAAAATTTTTTTAAACGATTTCCCCTTGCTCTACCAATTTTTTTCTTGTTGCTTTTGATAGGCGGTTTTCACGGTGGACTGTACCATGGTCTTGAAAGGGGTATAGGAGGTTGGATTGCTGGAGGGACCGTTTATTACTCATATAACTACGGCGAATCATATAGTTGGGAGAAAAATTATGATTCTTTAAAGGGATTTTGGAATGGAAGTTTCCCCGAAACCGAATGCGGCGCACTACGAATTGACGTTTTCGAATGGAAGACTCGCCAACCCGAACAGAGTAACAAGTATGTTTATACACAGACCTGTGGGATGCTTATGAGTCTTGAAGATTTTGTGCGACGTTATTTGCAGGGTGTAGTCGTTAGTGAGCTAATGGTTAAAAGCGATTTACCAAGTGAGCAAGAACAAGTTACGCTTTTTGAGAGTTGGAAATCTCAAGGTTTATTGGAAAACATAAAATACAAGAACGTAACAATTTACGATTGGGGAAACATAAAACATTCTGTTATTTTTGCTTTTCTTTTGCCTCTTCTTTTTGCAATCGCAGGTACTGTAATTCTCCATATTGTATGGTTTTTTATTTGCGAGTTATTTTTTAATTTAAAAAGTGGTAGGATTCAAAAATGAATACAATTTACGATTTCACGCAGCCAGTGTTCGTGAAGCACTTGGGCGGACTAAAGTTAGTGTTAGAAAAAACTGAATCGTTCCTCAAAGAAAAGGGAATGAGCGAGTCTGATTTCCTTCAGTCAAAGATGTGGGACGACATGTTCCCGTATGTTCGTCAGATACAAATAGCGGGCGATAACGCGAAAGGAGCGATGGCGCGTCTTTCCGGAATGGAAGTGCCTTCATATGAGGATAATGAAAAAACGATTGCAGAGTTGAAAGCGCGAATTGAAAAAACTATTGCTTTCGTACAGTCAGTTCCTGGGTCAGCATTTTCAGGGGCCGCTGATGTTAAGGTTTCTCTTCCGTATTGGGGTGGGAAGCATATGACGGGGTATGACTACGCGCGTTTCTATGCTGTTCCGAACTTTCTCTTCCACGTCACAACCGCTTACGATTTGGCTCGAAAGGCAGGCGTTCCTGTCGGCAAGGCAGACTACATGAACGGCCTCCCGCTTCAAGATTAGCGTTTTCCTCGTGCATACTGGTGGGATGCAGAAGGGGAAGAACATATTTGAGGAATACGTCGCGTACATAAAGGATAATCCGAAGCGGTATTGGTTTAAGCGTCGGTTGTATGGCTGGGGGTGGACTCCTGCAACGTGGGAAGGGTGGCTTTCTATCCTTGTATTCCTTGGGGCAATAGTGGGCAATGCATTTCGCGTCGATAGCGCTTCGTATTCGACAGAAGAATTTTTGTGGCAGGTGATTCCCGCCACTTTCATACTCGTCGGTCTCCTCATTGGTCTGTGTTTTTGGAAGGGTGAATCGCCAAAGTGGATGTGGGGTATTCCGAAAAAGGATGACGAGCCCGGAAATACGTAGTGGTTGCCTGTGCGGGGCGCATGCGTCAAATAGCGATTTCACTGCTATTGTGTCCAGATAGGAGGAAAAATAGTCGAGTTCCCGAAGAAAAAAACAATCACTATGCAAGGCAAAGTAAAAACAAAGACTGATAAGGGCTACGGTTTCATCTCTCGTGACGGTGAAGCAAAAGACCTTTTCTTTCACTCAAAAGAATTGAATGGCGTCACTTTCGACGCACTTCAAGAGGGAGCGATGGTGTCATTCGAAGTTGTCGATGGACCGAAAGGCCCTTCAGCTACGAACGTACAGCTCGTTGGCTAATTCTAGAATCAGTGGTCTTTAAAATCCCGCCTCTGGCGGGATTTTTTAATAGCCATTCTGCTGGAGCTGAAAATCGTTCACTCATACCATTTTGTTATACCCCTAATTCGGGCGAATTAGGGGTATAAGAGAAAAAGGTCCGAGATAGGGTATCGTAGAGCGATGGCGGGAAAAGGGCAGGAGTATGACGTGGTTGTTGTTGGTGGTGGGGCATCAGGGATGTTTGCGGCGGCGGTTGCTGCTAAGCGGGGGAAGCGGGTGGTGATACTGGAGAAGAATAAGTCGCTCGGGGAGAAATTGAAAATCACGGGCGGTGGCCGATGCAATATTACGAACGCAGAATACGATGTGCACGCGCTTCTTTCCCACTATGGTGAGGGAGGAAAGTTTCTCTATTCGCCGTTTTCGCAGTTCGGGGTGAAAGATACATTTACGTATTTTGAAGAGCGAAAATTGCCGTTGGTGGTGCAGGCGCGGAAGCGCGCGTTTCCGAATACAGAAAAAGCGGCGGATGTGTACCTCGCGTTGAAGCGCGAGTTGGAGGCGTACAAAGTGACGGTTGTTTCAAATTGCACGGTGACAGGAATTCATGCTGAGAAGGGAAGCATTACAGGCGTTTCAACGAACCGCGGGGATTTCCACGCCTCTTCGTACATCCTCGCGACCGGCGGCGTTTCCCATCCTGAAACTGGTTCCACGGGCGATGGTTTTACTTTTTTGAAAAAACTTGGTCACACCGTGAAAGACCCAACGCCCACTATTGTGCCGCTCGCGGTTTCAGATGAATGGATAAAAATGCTGAAGGGCGTTTCCATTGCCGACATGAAAATATCGTTCTACCTCGAGGACGAAAAAGTATTTACAAAAACAGGTGGTGTTTTGTTTACGCACTTTGGACTTTCGGGACCATTAATATTAAATTCCGCAGGGAAGGTGGGCGGAATGCTTGAAGGCGGGCAGGTGCGCGCGGTCATTGATGCATTCCCCGCGCTTGATTTGGGCGCTTTGGAGAAAAGGGTTTTGTCTATTTTTGATGGCGATAAAAATAAAACACTGAAGAACGTGTTTAAAGAAGTGTGTCCCGTGGGCACATGGAAAGGAATTATGACGCTGTTGCCCGACATAGATTTCGAAACCAAAGTCCACAGCGTTTCAAAAGAAGATAGAAAGAAAATTGTGCAACTGCTGAAGGCGCTTCCCGTGCACATCACGCACCTCATGGGGTATGACAGGGCTGTCTTGGCCGACGGCGGTGTGCCGCTAACAGAAATTGATACTCGCACGATGCGCTCGCTCAAATATCCGAACCTCTATGTCACTGGGGATTTGCTTCACATCAACCGCCCTTCGGGCGGGTATTCCCTCCAGCTCTGTTGGACCACGGGGCATGTGGCAGGAACGGCGGTGTAGTTTTTCGCGTGCTTGACGCGGGGGACGGCCTTCGGTACTTTCAGGCAGTGAAGGAAAAACTAGTTCCGCTCTCAAGGCTCGATTTCTTAGTGCATCCTGGATTTCAGTCCATGGGATTTGGGGGTGACTACGACAATCCTGGTCAGGACCACATTCCCAATAAATACGACGCGCTTCTACAGAATTATGTAGAGAGGGCAAAGACACTGACCGAGGATCAAATGATGGTTGCGTTTACGAACATTTTTCCGATAGGCTTTCGTGAAAGTAATCCAACAACAGAAGCGCTCAGCGAAATGCGGCACATACTTGGGCGTCGCTTAGTAGTCTTAAGTACCAAGCAAGCAATTTTCCCGGAAAATGCCGACATACTTCCTGATGCGCTGACGACGGCGAAGCGAATCGCACGAAGTAGGGGATTCACGTTCAATAGAAATACACCGACCGAGGCATATGGGGAACTGTTCGGCGGGTGCGTGGACGCGGCTGCGAACTATATGAACGGGCAAGGGAAGTTCAAACGAAAGACAAATATTCTTCCCGATTTGACGGACTTGGCGGTCAGTCCCGAGTGGCGCCTCATGAGACGGGTCGTTGGGGTTGAGGGTTCTGAGTACGAGTACCCTCGAGTTGAGTATCCTGAAGAACTCCGCGCGTAGACAAATACAATTCTATCCCTTGTTAGGTCTACGGCTTCGCGGTCGGTCTGTTTTACACGCTAGACTCGCTTCTTAGGAGTAAGTTTTCCACATGCGTACGTGTTTCCTGCGGCTCAACAGAGCCGCGAGAGCCGAGCTCATTCCGTATGAGCGGAACTCCGTCTTCAAAGTCGTATACAATAACGATTATGCAGGCCGTCTCATTTCAGAATATTGGTAAAAGTCCACCCAATACTATTCATATCCGAGACAAGAAGTTTAAAAAAGGCTTAAATAAACCACTCAAGGTTGTTTCTTTATTTTCCGGTTCAGGCGGAATGGATTTGGGTTTTAAGGAAGAGGGCTTTGAGTTGTTGTGGGCAAACGACGTGAATCATTGGGCATGTGAGACGTTTAAAAAAAATTTCGGGGATCATATTGTTGAAGGAAGCATCGTTGACATAAAAAATGAAGAAATACCAGAATGCGACATAATTTTAGGTGGATTCCCATGCCAAGATTTTTCTATGATATGGAAAAGAATGGGTCTAAGAACAGAGAGGGGTAATTTGTATCGTCAATTTGTGCGTATCGTGACCGCTAAGCAACCTAAGATCTTTGTCGCCGAAAATGTTAAAGGTTTGTTGAGTGCAAATAAAGGTAAGGCGGTCGAACAGATAAGAAAAGATTTTTCTAAAGCGGGATATAGAGTAAAAGTGAATAAGGTGAACTTTGCTGCATATGGTGCTCCGCAGTTAAGGGAGAGAGTTCTAATAATTGGTGTGCGCAACGATATTGAAAAGGATTTCGAGTTACCGGAACCCACGCATGGTCCCGCAGAGTATGTAACAGCAAAAGAAGCGCTCAGCGGGGCGGAAAAAGTAATTCACAATAACGAGCACCAAAATATTTCTCCCAGCACTGTCGCGAAATTAAGACTCATCCCTCCTGGAGGTAACTTTACCGATATTCCAAAAAAATCTCCGCATTATGTTAAAGGGATGATTTCACACGTTTACAGAAGATTGCATCCAAACAAACCATCGACCACAATCATTGCTGGTGGAGGTGGGGGTACGTGGGGTTATCATTATAAAGAGAATAGACCTTTAACAAATAGGGAAAGAGCAAGATTATTTGGCTACCCTGACGACTTTGTTTTTGTTGGTTCAATTACCGAGGTGCGACGACAAATCGGAAACTCGGTCCCGCCTGCGGGTATTAAACCCATAGCCAGAGCCATAAAAAAGTTTTTAACAGAACAATAGATTCGTAGTAGTATGGTCTCGCATGAAGCTCCTGTATTCGAACATAAAGCCATGCGAGACAGATCACTCAACGTTTGGTGATTTATTTGAGTCGAGCGTTGTAGATTCTGACGGATTGAAGATAGCGACTGGTTATATTACCGAAGAGTCTTTACTAGAGCTCAAATCGATACTCTCCTTCTATTTCGAATCAGGCAAGGTAAAAAAATGTAGCCTAATTTTGGGCATGCACGGACGAGAGGGGTTTACTCAAGCGCAATATGAAGCGTCATTAAATTTAGCGAACTACTTGCGAGAAAAAAATATCGGCGCCGTTTATGTTTGCACCGCCTTCAAGTTTCATGGAAAGACCTACGTGTTCTATAAGGCTGATAAACCAACCGTCGCAATACTAGGTTCTTCTAACTTAAGCAATATTGTAGATAGCAGGGTTTGGGAGGTAGATGCGCTTTTCACTGAAAAAAGTACTCTGGCGGATTTAGATACACTTCACTCAGACTTATTAAATAGGGCGTGCAAAAACATTCTCGACCTCGAAAAGCCGCCGACATTCAATAACGCGAGAGATTTGCTTAAAGACAGAATAGGTGTAACAAGGGCAAACCCAGAAAATTATCGAGAAGCAGAAGATTCCGTGACTGATCTCGTTTTCGATTTGCCGTTGAAGCCCGAGTTAAAAAGCAATTTAAACGTGTATTTCGGAAAGGGGAGGCTTTCAAAGGCTACAGGAGCAATTAGACCTCGACACTGGTATGAAGTTGAATTGATTGTTCCTGTAGAAATTACGACTTCGCCATCCTACCCCAAGGCTGGGGAGGTTTTTCGTGTACTTACTGATGACGGTTGGTCCTTTAATTGTAAGGTCGAAGGGCAGAATGGGAAAAATTTTCGATCGGAGAACGATCTCCGCACTTTAGGCAGATGGATAAAGGGGCGGCTTGAGAATTCAGGTTGCTTGAAAGTTGGGCTACCTGTAACCAAAGAGGTGCTTGATAGGTATGGTCGTCATACGATTTCCTTAAAACAAACAACCATTCCTAATTTGTGGCTTTTAGATTTTTCGAATAAAAAATGACATATCTTGAAAATTATCTAAAACGTTCTTCAACTTCGTCTCTTCAAAGAGATGCATTGAGAAAGAGTGCAGAAGACTTCACGAAAAAACACGTTGAAACCTTCGACTTCAATAGCCATAGATCTGGTCTTTTGTATGGCCATGTTCAAAGTGGCAAGACGGGCCAAATGCTTGCAATAGCAGCAGCAGCAGCCGACAAGGGCTTTAAATTTTTTATTCTGGTTACTACCGACAATGTACTTTTACACAAGCAAACACTTGAGCGTGCAAAATCCGCTCTAGGAGGTTTTTTGGCCGGCTTCAATGTGTTGGGAGAAATGGATGAACAAGCCTTTTTGGCGCGAGGACTTCAGATGCCCACAATGCTTGTATTAAAAAAGAACGCTAGCGTTCTAAAGACGTGGGCGAATAACATCGATAGTAATCAGATATATAAAGATGAACCTTTATTTCTACTGGATGATGAGGCAGATGCGTCAAGTTTGAATACTAAAATCAATCAGCAAGACCAAAGCACTATCAACAAATTACTTGAAAAAATAAATTCGCAGGCACCCGCAAGTATATATCTTCACATTACTGCAACGCCTCAGTCTCTCGTGCTGCAAGTATCGCGGTCGCTTTGGAAGCCTGAATACTCCTTTTATCTCCCGCCAGGTATTGGGTATCTAGGAGGCGATTACTTTTACGGCGATGAATCAAAATGTCTTATAGAAACTGAAGATAATGAACGAGATGATTTGTTGAAAGCTGAACACGTACCCATAGGGCTGCGGAAAGCGGCCTTACATTTCCTCATCGCATCCTCCGATCTTCTGCTTACCAAGGAGAAGCCCGCTTGCACAATGCTTATACATCCGGGCACGCGGATAAGCGAACACAGTACGGTTAGTACGAAGATAGAGAAGTTTCTTGAGGGTGTTAAAAATGACCTAATTGCCAACTCGTCGACTATCGAATTCGACTTGAGGGATGCATGGGAGGAATTCTCCAAAACTAAAGAAAACATCAGGCGCTTTGAAGAAATACTTCAGTTTCTTCGCTCTGATATGCCGATAATTAATATTGTCGTTCTCAACTCGAAAACACCCGACGGAACCGTATTTGATAAGGGATTAAATATAGTTATAGGCGGTAACACGCTCGGTAGGGGTGTAACTTTTCCAGGCCTCCAGGTTGTGTACTATTGTAGAAGCTCAAAAAAGCCCCAAGCAGACACGTACTGGCAACACGCTAGAATTTTCGGATACGATCGCGACCCGGGGCTATGTCGTATTTTTAGTCCGCGACCGCTAATTAAACTCTTTAAGGAATTAAACGACGCAAACAATGCTCTCTTTGAAACCTTAAGAAATAAAGGACCAAAAGCCGTCAGAGTTTTAACTCCAGCCGGAACAAGACCCACACGAGCGAATGTGGTTCTAAAGGACGATCTGATGATTGTTGCGGGGAATGTGAATTATTTTCCTTTGTTTCCAACCGACACAAGCTTGAAGGTGTTGGATAAAATTCTCGGCGCTCAGAACGAAGAGCGTGAAATTTCTTTGAGCGAAGCAGAAAGAATAGTTGAACTTGCAACTGTTGAAAAACATGACTTGTGGCACCAGCATTCATTTGTTGACTGTATTCGCTCCTTGAAGAAGCACGCAAAATTGCCGTGCAAATTAATTGTTAGGACAAATCGAAGTATTCGAAAGGGTAGTCGCACTTTGCTCTCTCCCAATGACCGAGATCTAGGCGGACACCATAATAATCAGCTAGTTCTTACAATGTACCGTCTTGAAGGTGAGAAAGAGAACGGTTGGAATGGTAGACCTTTGTGGGTGCCAAACATTAAATTTCCTGAGGAAGCTTACTTCTATTACCAAATGAAGTGACTTGACACAGTTTTTTTGAAGCGAGACCTAGGTGGCGGTCGCGCAGTGTTGTAATAATATCTTGATATTTGTTAAGTGGGCTGCTAAGCTGCATATGTAACGCCACATGCTTCGTCATGTGGTCGCGAAGCTCCGGTCAAAAGCCGGGGCTTTTGCTATATAATTAGATCTAAATGTCTAACAGTTCATCGTACGCTCCTTCAAAAACGTATGTCTATATAGATGGTTTTAACTTTTATCATGGCGCAATGGAAAAACGTGGAAAGGGGCGAAAATGGTTAAATTTTCAAAAATGGCTCGTTAAACTTTTTCCTTCGAACAATATAATTAAGATTAAGCATTTTACCGCTCGAAGTTCAGGCAAATACGACCCCGGTAAGCCCCTGCGACAGGCCGTCTATTTTCGGGCTTTGAACACTTTGAGTCCAGTCTATGAACCAGTATTGGGAAAATTTAAGCCAAAAAATATTAAAATTCGTCTTAATGAAGACACTGAAATAAGGAGTTGGATTTTTGTCGAGAAAGGTACAGATGTTAATTTGGCAACCCACTTAGTAAGTGACGCACATCAGAAAAAATTCGAAACGGCGATTGTCATTTCGAACGATAGTGATCTCGCAGAAGCTATTCGGATTGTCGTCCAAGATCTGAACATGCCTGTCGGTATCGTAAATCCGCACATAGGAAAACACTTTAGTTCGGAACTATTGCGATATGCCTCGTTTAAAGAAGTCGTTAGAGAAGCTCCGATTCTCGCTTCTCAATTTTCTGATCTAATGAAAGACTCTGCAGGAACATTCACAAAACCAAGGGAATGGTAGCTACTGAGAGCTACAGATTTTTTCTAATTATTTTACTGTGAAGACTTTTTCCGATAAAATAGCCGTATGGCGATTCGGATAGATGTCACACCAACTATTCCGGATGCGCGTGCACAGCTTAAACTCAAGGGTTTTCGGGAAATCGGAGGCAAAGGAATTAAAGCCGTTCACATCGCTGACTCTTATCTTATAGACACCGCACTTTCTGAGGCGGGCCTTCTGAAGGCCCGCTCTTCGCTTTCAAACCCCCTCGTTGAGGAATCGACCGTCGGGCGATGGTTGCCCTCGGCATTTGATTGGGCAATTGAAATCGGATACCTTCCTGGCGTCACTGACAATATAGGAACGACAGCAAAAGAAACGATAGAAGACGCGGTTGGGCAGAAGTTTGGAGAGGGGGAACATGTGTATTCCGCGCAAGTGTTTTTCATCTCAGGAAAAGTAGAGAAAAGCGCGGTTCAGAGAATTGCGCTGAGTTTGCATAACCCACTCATTCAGCGGGCAACTATTTTGAATGCGGGAGAAATGAGAAAGAAAAAAGACGAAGCGGTGCAGGTGCCGAAAGTCCGACTGTCTGCTTCATCACAAGTGCTTGAAGTAAATCTTGAAGTGTCAGAGAAAGAGCTGGAAGAAATAGGCAAGAAGGGAATTAAAAATCCCGACGGCACATTCCGTGGCCCGTTAGCTCTCGAACTCGATTTCATGCTCGCTATTCGCGACCACTTCCGCACGTTAGGCAGGAACCCAACTGATATTGAACTTGAAGCCCTAGCGCAGACGTGGAGCGAGCACTGCAAGCACACGATATTTGCAAACCCAATTGATGAGTTGAAAGAGGGTCTCTACAAGGGATACATAAAGCGAGCGACAGAAGAAATACGAGCAAAGAAAGGGAAGAATGATTTTTGTGTTTCGGTCTTCAAAGATAATTCTGGCGGAATCATTTTTGATAATGAGTTTGTTGTGACGCATAAAGTAGAGACGCATAACAGTCCGTCAGCCCTCGACCCATTCGGTGGGGCTATAACGGGAGTCGTGGGTGTGAACCGCGATGCGCTTGGTTTTGGTCTTGGTGCAAAACCCGTAGCGAATGTGTACGGATTTTGTTTTGCTCCTGCGGAAGACACACGCCGATTGTTCCGCGACAAAGCGCGCACGAATGAGATGCTGCCTGCAAAGCGCATTGCGGAAGGCGTGATACACGGCATCAATGCGGGAGGGAATCAGTCGGGCATTCCAACGCCACACGGCTTTATGCATTTCGATACGTCGTATCGCGGAAAGCCGTTGGTATTCGCGGGCACGGTGGGCATTATTCCGAAAGAAAAGAATGGACGGAAGTTGTATGAAAAGAAAGCAAAGGTTGGCGATTTGATTGTGGTGGTTGGAGGCCGCGTGGGCCTCGACGGTATTCATGGCGCTACGTTCTCTTCAGAATCTATAGATGCAGGAAGTCCAGCGACGTCCGTGCAGATTGGTGACCCGATAACGCAGAAGAAATTTTCAGATGCTATCGCAAAAGAAGCGCGCGACATGGAGTTGTATAACTCGATAACCGACAACGGGGCGGGCGGACTTTCTTCCTCTGTTGGTGAAATGGCAGAACAATCAGGTGGCGCGCGCGTTGATTTGGAAAAAGTGCCTTTGAAATACCCAGGGCTTGAACCGTGGCAGATATGGATTTCTGAATCTCAGGAGCGCATGACCTTGGCCGTGCCGAAAGAGAAGTGGGAAGCGTTTTCATCACTCATGGAGAGGCGCGGGGTGGAAGCGACGGTCATTGGAGAATTTACGAATTCGGGGAAATGCGAAGTGCGCTACGACGGGAAGACGGTGATGGACTTGGATTTAGAATTTTTGCATGATGGCTTGCCGAAGCGACAACAGACAACGAGGAAGCCCGCCGCGGCCGCTGCGGTCGCGGCGAAAAAGCCTAAGCCCGAGCCAAAGAATATTGGCGCGGCGGTGCTTTCGCTTATTGGCGCGCATAACCTCTCCTCAAATGAATTTCTTGCAAAGCAGTATGACCACGAAGTACAAAGTGGTTCCGTTATTAAACCCGTGCAAGGCGCAGGCAGGGTGACTGGAGACGCATCAGTCTTCCGTCCCGTCCTTACTTCAAAACGCGCTGTCGTTCTTACGTCTGCGCTATACCCAAGCTATTCAGACATCGACCCGTACAACATGGCCGCATCTTCACTTGATTCCGCTGTTCGACAAGCAGTGGCTTCAGGCGCATCACTTTCGCACCTCGCCATTCTCGACAACTTCTGTTGGACCGACTCTACAAACCCTGAGCGTTTGTGGCAGTTGAAAGAAGCAGCGCGCGCTTGTTACGACTACGCAGTTCTCTACGGAACACCGTTCATTTCAGGAAAGGACAGTATGTTTAACGACTTCAAGGGTTATGACGAGAAGGGAAATGCGATTCAGGTTTCTGCAAAACCAACACTCCTTGTTTCTGCAATCGGCGTCATGAAAGATGCTGAGAAAGCGATATCAATCGATGCGAAGTTCGCAGGAGATTTAGTGTATGTCCTTGGTGAAACAAAATCGGAACTTGGGGGTTCTGAATATTTCCGCATGACAGGCGAGGCGGGTGGCGAAGTACCAAAGGTCGAGGGCGCAAAAAATATGAAGCTCTACGCAGCGCTTGAGAAAGCGATTCAGAAAGACATTGTAGCTTCAGCAGTTTCTGTTGGACGAGGCGGGCTAGCGGCAGCGTTTGTGAAAACAGCGCTCGCAGGGAACCTTGGCCTCAGTATCGATATTTCAAAGAGCACAAAAACACTTGGTCGCGCGGACTACGCTCTGTTTTCGGAATCGCAAGGGCGAGTGGTGGTAACGGTCGCGCCAAAACAGAAAGCAGCGTTTGAAAAGATGATGAAAGGAATCCCATTTGAAAAAGTAGGGAAGGTAGAAAAATCGAAGTTTGTTACTATCCGCGCAGGCAAGGCAAAAGCGAGAATTGCGCTAAAGGATGCGCACGTTGCATACACGAAGCGTTTCAAAAATTGGTAAACATGGCAAAGAAAAAAAACATCAAAGTATTAGTGTTCTCTGGCTACGGCCTCAACTGTGAGGAGGAGACAGCATACGGATTTGAACGCGCGGGCGGGAAGGCAGACATCGTACACATTAATGATGTTATTGACGGGATGGTGAAACTTTCCGACTACGACATCCTCGCGTTCCCTGGTGGTTTCGCCTACGGCGACGACACTGGTTCAGGAAAGGCGTACGGGAACAGAGTGAAGAATCACTTAGCGAAAGAACTGGAGGCATTTATCGCGAGCGGAAAATTGGTCATCGGTATTTGCAATGGCTTTCAAATTCTTTCGCAAATTGGGATATTGCCGGGCGCGGTGACGTTTAACGAATCAAACCGCTACATCGACCGCTGGGTTGATTTGAAAGCAGAAGGGAAATCGCCGTGGCTTACTGGCATCAAAAGTATGTCGATGCCAATCGCGCACGGAGAAGGAAGGTACATTGCTCCGAAAAGAGTTTTGGCTGATTTGAAAAAGAATAAACAAGTAGCATTCCGCTACTACAAAGGCGATACCGCGACATACCAAGATTTGCCCGCAAACCCAAATGGTGCGACGGAAAACATTGCAGGAGTGCTTGCGTACGACGGAAGAGTGCTGGGCATGATGCCGCACCCAGACAGAAACTTGTTTACGGTGCAGCGCCCTGATTGGCCACTGATGAAAGAGGCGGCAAAGCGAAAAGGGAAGAAGTTGCCGTTTGATTCTGACGGGTTAAAGATTTTCAAGAACGGTATTGACTACGCAAAGAAGAGCTAAGCCTCGCGTGGTTCTTCACGCGCGTCTTTCTCGACGCGACGCTCTCTGCTCAAGGCAAGAAGTTCTTCTACTACGAGATGTATTTCAGCGGGACCAAGGGATGCGTCTTCGCGGGCGTTCTTCATTATTGCGTCCCAGCCAAAGGGCAATCTGCGCTCGTTTCCTGTATCTGACATCTGTTTCTTATAGCAGAGTTACGCTGACTAAGTCAAAGAATCCTTATACCCCTAATTCGCACGAATTAGGGGTATAAGACGTATACCTGTGAGGCCTTTAGGTAAGTGTGGTTGAGGGAATGGTTGACGGGACGCTATTCCGAGCGTATGGTGAAATACATGAGTTACCAGACCGCACCAATGATGGCAATGATGATGCGCATGAGAATGCCGCGGCTGGTTTTGTCTGTCTTCACCATTTAATAGAACCCTCACTCAAAACCAGCCCCGAACGACGAGGGTTTTATTTTTACATTTATGTCAGAAACATATTCTCCGGTATTACAATCATTGGCTTACACCATTGAATGGGCCAAACGCAGAGGCACTACACCCGACGCCCTTGATCCAACTGAAGTAATTAGCGCTGACCACAGTGTTCGTGAAAAAAGCGGACTCGTAGTTTCGGAACTGATGGAAGAAAATTTGGCGCTCTGCGGGGAGGATGGTCGTGTCTCACTTCCTACGTATCCTGTTAAACGTCTTTTGCCAGAACATCCTGAAAAGTATCGAGCGGTAGTTGGAGAGTTGCATGCGCGTTATTTGGAAGCGGTGAAAAAGTGTTATGGGGTAGAAAATCCTGCGTCGCTTGTTCGGATGTTCTCTGTTGGTTTTGGTCGAGACGGATACAAGCCCTCAGACGGAGAAACTGTATCGAGCATTTCAGTCTACCTAGAAGAGCAATTTCGTGCGGCAAAGGAACACGCATATCGACCAATTGTTGAAGCAACTACCACACTTCTGCGATTGCAAGCAGCGTGGGCAACTGCTGACAAATACGGAATCGAGGAGGTTGATGTTGGTTTGGCTTTTGATTCGCACGGACATTTGGCAGGAGACGGCACGGAACTTGCGGAAGTGGTTCGATATATAGGAGAAAACCCTGATGGCTACAAAACAAAAGTCATACTTGGAGCAAACTG
>JACCDV010487239.1_pt1 | contig 16033 bp, 14 predicted proteins | sample 7446131 | NCBI WGS metagenome assembly JACCDV01 (sample SAMN15323448, study PRJNA562643) | freshwater metagenome | isolation source: river surface water | place: USA:Blue River Watershed | collected 2017-08-17 | reverse complement strand
AGCTTGAAGCCAAGCGCCAGCGCAAAGGTGCGCCTTGAGCTTGCACAGCAGGTGCAACACCAGCAGCGAGAACGCCAGCAATACCTGCGTTTTTAAGAGCGGAACGACGGTCCATGAAAGACTCCCAATAGTTGTTGAAATACATCCTGTTAAGCCGCACTTTGGAAAGTACAAGACTTCAGCGATGGGGCATTGTATGCAGTAGCAAATGCCTTTCAGTGCGCGGGTTTACCCCTGTCGCACAGGTGTTTCAAAAAACTTCAGAAGCTTTGAAATTACTTCAACACAGAGTTAATTCAAAAGCGTTGCAAAACGCTTTTCGATGGACATTTGAATGCCCGCAGCATCCAAACCCATTTCAGCCAACAGTTTGGCTGGATCGCCATGTTCGGTGAAGACATCACCGATGCCTAACACCAACACGGGCTTGGGAAGTTGCAAGTCTTGCAAGGCCTCAAGCACCGCAGAGCCTGCGCCGCCCATGACAGCACCCTCTTCTACTGTGACCAAGGCGTCGTGTGACACCGCGATCTTGGCAAGCAACTCCGTGTCCAGCGGCTTGGCCCAACGCATGTTGACCACCGTGGCATTGAGTGCCTCGCCCGCTTGCAATGCTGGGTAAAGCAATGTGCCAAACGCGAGTATGGCAATACGTTGACCTTCGCGACAGATGTGCCCCTTGCCGAAGGGCAAGGTTTGAAAATCGCGTTGCACGGGCACACCCACACCGGCGCCACGTGGGTAACGCACTGCCACGCAATGGTCTTGGTTGTAGGCGGTACTCAACAACTGTCGGCATTCGTTTTCATCGGCAGGGCACGCTATGCTGATGTTGGGAATGCAACGCATGAACGCAATGTCATACAAGCCAGCGTGGGTGGGGCCGTCAGCGCCAACGATGCCTGATCGATCCAACGCCAACACCATGGGTAGTTTTTGCAGCGCCACGTCATGAATCACTTGGTCGTAGGCGCGTTGCAAGAAAGTGGAGTAAATCGCCACCACGGGCTTCACGCCCTCGCAGGCCAAACCGGCAGCAAACGTCACAGCGTGTTGCTCGGCAATGCCCACGTCGTGGTAGCGCTCGGGAAATCGCTTGTGAAACTCGACCATACCCGAGCCTTCGCGCATGGCAGGTGTGATGCCAACCAACAGGGGATCAGCCTCAGCCATGTCGCACAACCAATCACCAAACACTTGGGTGAAGGTGGTTTTGCTCGCCGCAGCAGGCTGCAAGCCCACCGCAGGGTCGAACTTGCCAGGGCCGTGATAGGCCACAGGATCGGCCTCGGCCAGTTTGTAGCCTTGACCTTTTTTGGTGACCACATGCAAAAACTGCGGCCCGTCTAAGTGTTTGAGGTTTTCAAGTGTTGGGATAAGTGACTCAAGATCGTGCCCATCAATCGGGCCGATGTAATTGAAGCCAAATTTCTCGAACAACGTGGCGGGTACCACCATACCTTTGGCATGCTCTTCAAATCGCTTGGCCAACTCAAATAAAGGCGGTGCGCCCTTGAGCACTTGTTTGCCCACCTCTTTGGCAGCCGAATAAAACTTGCCGCTCATGAGTTGCGCCAAGTAGCGATTGAGCGCACCCACGGGAGGGCTAATCGACATATCGTTGTCATTCAAGATGACGAGCAGCTTCGAGGTCGACACACCGCCGTTGTTCAATGCTTCAAACGCCATGCCTGCGGTCATGGCACCATCACCAATCACAGCAATCGCGTGGCGCTGTTCACCTTTTTGCTGCGCGGCAATCGCCATGCCCAACGCAGCTGAAATGCTGGTGGACGAGTGGGCCGTGCCAAAAGCATCAAACTCGCTCTCATCACGCTTTGGAAAACCACTCAACCCATGGCGCTGACGCAGCGTATGCATTTGATCGCGACGGCCGGTCAAAATTTTGTGCGGGTAGGTTTGATGACCCACATCCCACACAATGCGATCGTGCGGTGTGTTGAACACATGATGCAAGGCCACCGTCAGCTCGACCGTCCCGAGGTTCGAGCTCAGGTGCCCCCCAGTTTTGGCCACGCTGTGCAGCAAGTACGAACGCAACTCATCGGCCAGTGCAGGCAATTGATGGCGCGGCAAAGCGCGCAAGTCTGCGGGCGAATTGATGGTTTGCAACAAGTTAGGCATGTGTGTTCATGTGTTTCTGTTCACCACACGTTCGGCCAGAGCAGCCAGTGTGTGGGTGTGCGTCAAACCGGTGTCACGCAAGGCATCCAGTGCCTCTTGCAACAACGATTGCGCATATGACTTAGCTTCTTCCAACCCCAACAAGGACACGTAGGTGGGTTTGTCATTCGCTGCATCTTTGCCAGCGGTTTTACCAAGCGTGGCTGAATCGGCGATGACATCCAAAATATCATCCACCACTTGAAACGCCAATCCTAAGGCTTGACCATAACGCTTCAAGCCATTCAATGCATGGGGTGTGGTTTCGCCACAGGCTGCGCCCATCATGACGCTCCCCTCTAGCAACGCACCAGTTTTGAGGCGATGCATGTGACGCAATTGGTCTTCGGTCAAAGACACGCCCACACTGGCCAAATCAATGGCTTGACCACCTGCCATGCCCGCATGCCCGGCTGAAGTTGCCAACAAGCGGCACAAACGCGCTTGCACACCATCAGGAATGGCAGACGCATCTGGCGTCAGAAATTCAAAGGCCAACGCCTGCAAGGCATCACCCGCTAGCAGCGCCTGTGCTTCACCAAACTGCACATGCACTGTGGGTTTTCCACGTCGCAATACATCGTTGTCCATGCACGGCATGTCGTCGTGCACCAGCGAATAGGCGTGAATCAACTCCACCGCACACGCAGCACGCAAAGCCGCTTCGTCTAATGCCAAGTCCTTTTGACCATGAGCAACCGCCTCACGTGCTGCCAAGACTAACAAGGGGCGCAAACGCTTACCCCCATCGAGCACGGCATAGCGCATAGCCTCACCCAAGCCTGCGGGAGCCTGGGGGCTAACCCACTGCGACAAAGCATTCTCAACAACCAAAAGCCAATGGTGACTCCATTGGTCGAGTTCGACAGATGTCATCGTTGTGCTCACGTGGGCGTCCAATTTTTCAATGTCCCGTGATCAAGCACCTTAATTTGCTGCTCCACCGCATCCAGTTGCGCACGGCAGTAACCCAAAAGTTCTGCGCCACGCTGATAACCCGACAATAAATCGGACAAAGGCAATTGCCCAGATTCCATTTGTTGCACCAAGGCTTCCAACTCTTGCAACGCGGCCTCGTAGCTGACGGGCGCAGTATCTGCGTCGTTTGGGGTGGTTTTGGCTTTGGGCATGGTGAGCGGATATCCGTTTGAGATGGGTCAAATAGCATGCCATTTTAGGCCGCATGCGGGGCAAACTTTGCCCCCTTGGGTACAATGGGTGTCCATCAATCGACCTTCGGGCCGATTTATTTTTTTCCACTTATCTCCCTGTGGGGAGTCTTTAGGTCAGGTCACCCATGTCTGATTTAAGTCTTCAACTGCAGCAGGCGCAAGCCCAACTTCCAGTTACCAGTTATTTCGATGAGGCGCTTTTTCAGCGCGAACTGGAGACCATCTTTCAGCAAGGGCCCCGCTATGTGGGGCATCAGCTGGCCGTGCCCAATCTGGGCGATTACTACGCTTTGCCGCAAGAAGGTGAAGGGCGCGCACTCGTGCGCTCGGCCAACGGGGTTGAACTCATCTCCAACATTTGCCGTCACCGCCAAGCCGTCATGCTCAAAGGCCGTGGCAACCTGCAAACCCAAGGCAAAGGCCACGGCAGCGGCAACTTGATTTGCCCACTGCACCACTGGACTTATGCGCCTTCGGGCGAACTCTTAGGCGCCCCGCACTTTGCCCACGACCCCTGCCTGAATCTCAACAACTACAAGTTGCGCGAATGGAATGGCTTGCTGTTTGAAGACAATGGCCGCGACATCTTGGCCGACCTCGCTGGCATGGGCCCCGCCCACGATCTAAGCTTTGAAGGTTACGCGCTCGATCATGTCGAGCTACACGAATGCAACTACAACTGGAAGACCTTCATCGAGGTCTACCTTGAGGACTACCACGTCGGCCCTTTCCACCCAGGCCTGGGCAATTTTGTGACGTGCGACGACCTCAAGTGGGAATTCAAGCCCGAATACTCGGTACAAACCGTGGGTGTGGCCAACACCTTTGGCAAACCCGGATCGGACATTTACAAAAAATGGCATGACGTACTGCTCAACTACCGCAGTGGTGCCCTACCGGAGCGCGGCGCGATTTGGCTGACCTACTATCCCCACATCATGGTGGAGTGGTATCCACATGTCCTGACTGTCTCAACCCTGCACCCCCTCAGCGTGGATAAGACCTTGAACAAGGTGGAGTTCTACTACCCTGAAGAAATCGTGGCCTTCGAACGCGAGTTTGTCGAAGCGCAACGTGCGGCCTACATGGAAACTTGCATTGAGGATGACGAAATTGCTGAACGCATGGACGCGGGCCGCAAAGCATTGATGCAACGCGGCGACAACGAAGTGGGCCCCTACCAAAGCCCGATGGAAGACGGCATGCAACACTTCCACGAGTGGTATCGCGGCAAGCTCAACCTTACTGACGACTAAGCCCTTTCATGCAAGCCCTGTGGATGCTCCTCGGGGCTTTCTTTTTTGCCAGCATGGGCGTGTGCGTCAAATACGGCTCTGCGCATTTCAATTCGGCAGAGTTGGTGTTTTATCGCGGTATCGTAGGCTTTGTGTTCATGGCCGCCATCGCACGACAACAGCACGTGTCTTTGCGCACCAACTACTTGGGCATGCATGCTTGGCGCTCTTTGGTTGGCGTCACCTCTCTCAGTGCTTGGTTTTTTGCCATTTCAAAATTGCCACTGGCCACAGCCATGACACTCAACTACATGAGCAGCGTGTGGATTGCGGCCTTCCTTGTGGGCGGCTCTTTGGTCAACTGGAACCCCAAAAACGGTGACAAACCACTACGCACGCAAGGGCCACTGGCATTGACTGTGCTGGCGGGTTTTGCGGGGGTGGTCATGGTGCTTCGCCCCACCATGGGGCAAGATCAAATCTATGCAGGTTTGGTGGGTTTGATGTCTGGCTTTTTTGCGGCCTTTGCTTATATGCAAGTCACGGCGTTAGGGCGTGTGGGTGAGCCCGAGGCCCGCACCGTGTTTTACTTTGCCATGGGCACCATCTTGGCAGGGTTGGTCGGTATGGCCTTCATGGGGGTATCCGATTGGTCATGGCAAAGTGCCATTTGGCTCGTCCCCGTGGGGGTATTTGCCTCATTGGGGCAGCTGTGCCTCACACGCGCTTACAGTCACGGCGCCACCTTGGTCGTGGCCAACTTGCAATACTCTGGCATTGTGTTTGCCGCACTGTATAGCTTGTTTTTATTTGGCGACGACATCCCACTCATCGGCTGGACAGGTATGGCACTCATCACCGTCAGCGGCATCACCGCGACATTGCTACGCGCACGCGCAGCCCCGCAAACACCAGCTGAAGAACACTGATCGTCCTCACATCAACTCTGCCTGAAAGACTTGTCATGTACACCACCTTGATTTCTGTCGCACAACTTCAAGCTTTGCAAAACAACGGCGCATCCTTGGCTGTGTTTGACTGCACCTTCGATTTGATGAACCCGACTGCAGGCCACACCCAATTTATGGAACAGCACATCGCTGGCGCACAGCACGCCGACCTCGATGAACATTTAGCCACGCACGACCCCGCCTTGCGCGTGAACGGAGGCCGCCACCCCCTACCGCAACGCGATGTGTTTGCAGCATGGTTGCAAAGTGTGGGCGTGAACAACGACACCCAAGTGGTGGTGTATGACCGCAACGGCATGAACTACTGTGGCCGCTTGTGGTGGATGCTCAAGTGGTGCGGTCACGATGCCGTGGCTGTGCTCGATGGAGGCTTTCAAGCTTGGATAGCAGCAGGTGGTGTCGTGGCATCGGGGGATGCACTGGCACACACCCAAGGCCACTTTGAATTGCGCGCGCCTTTGGTGACCTTGGTCGACACCGCCACCGTGGCTCAGCATTTGAACAACGGCACTCAGACCATCATCGACGCACGCGGTGCACCGCGTTACCGTGGCGAAGTGGAGCCGCTCGACCCCGTGGCTGGCCACATTCCAGGCGCACTCAACCGCCCGTTCAACACCAACTTAGACGAGCAAGGCTTCTTCAAAACACCTGAAGCCTTGCGTGCAGAGTTTGCGGACCTGCTGGGTAACGCATCAGCGCACAACGTGGTGCATCACTGCGGCAGCGGCGTGAGCGCCGTGCCCAATGTGTTGGCCATGGAAGTCGCAGGCCTAGGTCGCACGGCGTTGTATGCAGGCAGTTGGAGCGAGTGGTGCAACACCCCCGGTCTACCTTGCGAAAAGTCGTGAGCTCAGTGCTGTATCCACTCGCCTAACGCCACCACCAGTACCATGCCCGCAAACAACCATGCCACTTGGGCAGTGGTTTCGCGTGGGCTCAAGCGTTTTTGCAACTGGGGAATCAAGTCGGCCAAAGCAACATAGATAAAGCTGCTGGCGGCCACCACCAAAAACAATGGCAAGTAATCGTGAAACGCGCCCACTAAGCCATAGCCCACCAAGCCGCCCACGGCGGTGATTGAGCCTGCTATCGACAAGCGCAACAAAGCGCCTTTGGGTTGGCTCAGCGTTTGGCGCAACACCACCAAGTCGCCGATGTGATGGGGCACCTCGTGCGTCATCACTGCCAACGCCGTGGCCAACCCCAAACGCCAGTCGGCGACAAAAGCGGCCGCAATCAAAATGCCATCGCCAAACGCGTGCACACTGTCACCCAACAACACCGCCCATCCGCCGCCGTGAACACCATGGTGATGATGCGAATGCTTGTGGTGATGATCTGCCTGCGCGTGATCATGGCCATGATCGTGTGCATGCGCATCGTCTGGCACGTGCCCATGTTCGTGACCGTGGTGCCATAACTCAGCTTTGTCTAACAAAAAGAAAAAGACCAAGCCTACCAACAGCACCGCGAACAACAGCTGCGCCGACAAGCCCGCCTCAGCGGCGTGTTCAAACGCCTCAGGCAGCAAACGCGTGAAGGCCGTTGCCAGCAATGCACCGGCGGCCAAACTCAATAAATGTTGAGTGAAACGAGCCAACAGTGCATGGGCCAGCAACGCTGCCAACCACACACTGCCCATGCCAGCAACCAAAGTGCCGACCACAATCAAAAGCAAAGTCATGCGCGGATTATCCCCGCGTCTGCATGATGGCTATGAATCAAGCAAGCCCTAACAATCGAACTGCATTGTCTTTCAAAATACCTGGCATCACCTCAGGCTTGAAACCAGCCACTTCGAAGTCTTTCATCCAGCGCTCAGGCGTGATCAATGGGTAGTCACTGCCAAACAACACGCGATCTTTCAACAGTGTGTTGGCATAGTGAATCAACTGCTTTGGAAAGTACTTGGGGCTCCAGCCCGACAGGTCAATCCACACGTTGGGCTTGTGCGTGGCCACCGAAAGCGCCTCGTCTTGCCAAGGGAAGCTGGGGTGCGCCATGACGATTTGCATGTCGGGCCAATCAATCGCCACATCATCCAAATGCATGGGATTGCTGTAGGCCAAACGCAAACCACCACCGCAACGCATGCCACTGCCAATGCCGCTGTGCCCCGTGTGGAAGATGGCAGGCAGCTTGTAATGGTTGATCACTTCATAGATAGGCCAAGCCATCTTGTCGTAGGGGTGGTAGCCCTGCACCGTGGGGTGGAACTTGAAGCCCTTGATGCCGTCTTCTTTGATCAAGCGCTCGGCTTCGCGTGCGCCCATCTTGCCTTTGTGCGGATCGATGCTGGCGAACGCCACCATCATGTCGCTGTTCTTTTTAGCGGCATCTGCAATCTCTTCGTTGGAGATGCGGCGACGCCCTGTTTGCGATTCGCTATCGACCGTGAACATGACCAAGCCCATTTTGTGCTCACGGTAGTACGCCACTGTCTCATCAATGGTAGGGCGACGACTTGAGCCAAAGTATTTGTCAGCGGCGCGGTCGTACTCCTCACCATAGTTATCAAACGGATTGCGACAGCTCACCTCTGCGTGGGTGTGGATGTCGATGGCAACGAGGTTTTTGTAATCCATGGTCAATCTCCAAAGTGCTTTTGATTTTGCCCTAGGTCTAGGGTAAGTCCTGATTATTTAGTTATATAACATAACCATAATCCATTTTCAGAACCAACGCAACCGAGAACAAACCCGACCATGAACCAGAACCCTGACATCCACTTTGAAATGCGTGGCGACATCGCAGTCATCCGTTTGACGCGCCCTACCAAACGCAACGCATTGAACGATGCCTTGATTGCTTCATTGCGCCATATCTTTGAAAACCTGCCCGACAACACCAAAGCAGCCGTCGTCGCAGGTGATGGTGATCACTTCTGCGCTGGCTTGGATTTGAGCGATTTGAAAGAACGCGATGCAGGCCAAGGCATGCACCACTCGCGTTCATGGCACTACGCCTTAGAGCGTTTGCAATATGGACCAGTGCCTGTTGTAGCGGCCTTACATGGTGCAGTGGTGGGCGGCGGCTTGGAGCTAGCCAGCGCCTGTCATATCCGGGTGGCAGACGAAAGCACTTTTTACGCACTGCCCGAAGGGACACGCGGTATTTTTGTTGGCGGTGGCGGCGCGGTACGCATCCCTCGCTTGATTGGCGTGGCACGCATGACCGACATGATGATGACCGGACGCGTCTACAACGCCGTCGATGGCGAACGTGCTGGCTTTGCGCAATACCTCGTTCCTACAGGCACTTCGTTTGACAAAGCATTTGAGCTGGCACAACGCATTGGCAGCAATGCCCCACTCACCAACTATGCGTTGATGAATGTGTTACCGCGTATTGCTGAACAGCCAGCAGACCAAGGCTTTATCACCGAATCCATGATGTCTGCCATTGCGCAAGCAGCGCCCGAAGCGAAACAACGTGTGCGTGACTTCTTAGAAGGTCGTGCTGCCAAGGTTCAAAAGAGCTGATCAAGGCCGCAACCGGAGACAACCCATGAATGCAGTGAAATTCCGCGAAATGAAATTTGGCGTGACGCGCGTGAAAATGCGTGAAGGTCAAAACGGTATTCGCTACATGGTGGCAGACCAAGCACTGGCGCCCTACCCCGAGCGCATGACCGACCGCTTGGTGCAGTGGGCCGCAGAAAAACCAACGCAAACCTTGTTTGCCCGCCGCGCTAAAAATGCCGATGGCACCTCTGGCGACTGGCAACACATCAGCTTCGCGCAAGCGCTTGAGTCGGCCCGTCACATTGCACAGGGCTTGATCAACCGCGGCCTGAGTGCCGACCGGCCTGTGGTCATCTTGTCTGAGAACGACCTTGAACATGCCTTGATGGCTTTAGGGTGCATGGTGGCAGGTGTGCCATATTGCCCAGCATCCCCTGCATACGCCACCATCAGCCAAGACTACGACAAGTTACGCCATATTTTGAGTACGCTCACGCCTGGCTTGGTGTTTGCTGCCGATGCCACGCGCTATGGCAAAGCCATTCAAACCGCAGTAGGTGCCGATGTCGAAGTGGTGATGACACACGGCACAACTGAAAGCCACACCAACACGTCGTTCGCTGATCTGCTGGCGACGCCCATCACACCTGCAGTGGACGCAGCCATGCAAGCCACTGGCCCTGACACCATCGTGAAATTCTTATTCACATCAGGGTCTACCAAAATGCCTAAAGCGGTGATCAACACCAACCGCATGTGGTGCGCCAACCAACAACAAATGTGTCAATCCATGCCACTGCTGGCCGAGCAGCCTCCCGTGTTGATTGACTGGCTGCCATGGAACCATACATTTGGCGGCAATCACAACTTTGGCATGGTGATCTACAACGGCGGCACGCTGTACATTGATGATGGCAAACCCACACCCGCTTTGATCCAAGAAACCTTGCGCAACTTACGCGAGATTGCCCCCACTGTTTACTTCAATGTCCCCACCGGTTTTGAAGCGATTGCCAACGCCATGCAAACCGACGATGCGCTGCGCAAAAACTTACTCAGCCGCGTCGGCATGTTCTTCTACGCAGGAGCCGCTATGGCGCAACCCATTTGGGACAGCCTCTATGCCAGCCAAGAACGTGAAATAGGCGAGCGCATAGCCATGACTACAGGCTTGGGCATGACCGAGTCTGGCCCATTTGCCTTGTTTGTCACCAACCCCCACGTCAAAACGGCTGACCTTGGCGTGCCCACTGTCGGCTTGGAAATCAAACTCATTCCTGACGGCGACAAAATCGAAATTCGCTACAAAGGGCCCAACATCACGCCCGGCTACTGGCGTGCACCTGAAGAAACGCGTGAACACTTTGATGACGAAGGTTTCTTCTGTACGGGCGATGCAGTGCAATGGATTGATGAAAATGATGTGCACCAAGGCCTGCGCTTTGATGGCCGCATTGCAGAAGATTTCAAACTCGCCACTGGCACCTTTGTCAGCGTAGGCCCATTGCGCGCCAAAGTCATTGGTGCAGGCGCACCGTATATCCAAGACGTGGTTGTCACGGGTTTGAACCGCAAAGAAGTGGGTGCCATGATCTTCCCTACCGCAGCGGTGCGCAAACTGAGTGGTTTGGATGCAAACGCCAGCTTGGCTGATGTGCTGCGCAGTGAACCAGTGTTGGCGCACTTTCAAGGGGTGTTGAATCATTTGGCAGCAACTGCCACTGGCAGTGCCTCGCGCATTGCACGTGCGGTGTTGCTGAGTGAGCCCCCTTCCATTGACAAAGGTGAAGTGACCGACAAAGGTTCGATCAACCAACGCGCCGTGCTCAAACACCGGGATGCTTTGGTGCAGGCTTTACACGAAGGCACTGCTCCACACATCTTGCTGCCTCAATAAAAGGAAATACAGATGGACATTCAAGGACAAGCCGTTTTAGTCACAGGCGGCGCATCGGGCCTCGGTGAAGCCACCGCACGCGAGCTGGCTCGGCTGGGCGCCAAAGTTGCCGTGATTGATGTCAACTTAGAACTGGCCGAAAAAGTCGCCGCCGAAATTGGCGGCATTGCTTGCCAATGCGACATCACCAACACCGACAGCGTGCAAGCCGCCCTCGACAAAGCCACTGCAGCGCATGGCTCTGCCCGAATCTTGATGAACATCGCAGGCATCGGCACGGCCAAACGCGTCGTGGGCAAAGATGGCAATGCGGCCCCGCTGGAAGACTTCGCGCGTGTGATCAACGTCAACCTCTTGGGTGCATACAACATCAGCCGATTGTTTGCCGCTGAATGCGCCAAACTCCCTGCGGGTGAAGATGGTCAACGCGGCGTGATGATGTTCACCGCATCTGTGGCAGCCTATGACGGCCAAGTGGGTCAGCAAGCCTACAGCGCCTCTAAAGGTGGCTTGGTCAGCATGACCTTACCCATGGCCCGCGACTTGGCGCAACACGGCATTCGTGTCTGCACCATTGCCCCTGGCTTGTTTGCCACACCTCTGATGAAGACGCTGCCTGAGGCCGTTCAGCAATCATTGGCTGCCTCTATCCCCTTCCCTTCACGACTGGGTAAACCCGAGGAGTTTGCCCAGCTTGCTTGTCATATCGTGACCAACAACCATCTCAACGGTGAAGTCATTCGTTTAGATGGTGCGTTGCGCATGGCACCGCGCTGATCACCCTCACTTTTTTCAACCCAAGCAAACCACTAGGAGACTACCCATGAAATTTAAAAAAACCTTGCTTACCCTCGCTGCCACCGTGGCGTGTTCGGCCGCATTGGCCGACATCAACATCGGCGTGAGCTTGGCCTTGACAGGTCCAGGCTCTGGCTTAGGTATCCCGATGCAAAACCAGCTCAAGCTGTTCCCCAAAACTATCGCAGGTGAGAAAGTCAACCTGATCGTGCTGGACGATGCCACCGACCCCGGCAAAGGCTCTGCCAATGCACGCCGCTTTGTGACCGAAGATAAAGTCGATGTGATTTTTGGCTCTTGTATCACCGCCGTGGCCGCTGCCATGACAGACATCGCTTCTGAAGCAGGCACCGTGCAAGTGGCTGGTTCCCCCGTGGGTGTGCCCGCTGGCAAAGACAAGTGGTTGTTCCGTTTGCCACAGTCCAACACTGTGATGGGCCACGCGGTGGTTGAGCACATGAAAAAACAAGGTGTGAAAACCATTGGTTTCTTAGGCTACACCGATGCGTATGGCGAGCAGTGGCTCAAAGAAGTGTCCCCACAGTTGGACAAAGCGGGTATCAAAATCGTGGCCACTGAACGTTTCGCGCGCACCGATACCAGCGTCACACCTCAAGCTTTGAAAATCAACGCCGCTAACCCAGACGCTGTGTTGATCGTGGCTTCAGGTTCAGGTGCAGCGATGCCCCAACTCGGCATGATTGAGCGTGGCTACAAAGGCAAGATTTACCAAACGCACGCCGCTGCCACACAAGACTTGATGCGCGTGGGCGGCAAAGCTGTAGAGGGCACGTTCGTGGTCTCTGGACCCGCCGTGATTGCCGAGCAACTGCCTGACAACCACCCCTCTAAGAAAGTATCGATGGACTTCGTCAACAAATTCGAAGCCGCCAACGGTCCCAAGTCACGCAACCAGTTTGCTGGCCATTCTTACGACTTCCAAATCGCCATGGAAAAAGTATTGCCTGCCGCTCTGAAAAAAGCCAAGCCTGGTACACCTGAGTTCCGTGCAGCCATTCGTGATGGCCTTGAAAACATGGGCCGCACCGTGTTTGCACACGGCGTGATGAACTGGACCAAAGATGACCATTGGGGTTACACCATGGAAACCGGTGTGATGCTCAAAGTGGTGGACGGCCAATTCGCGGTTGAACGCTAAATCACGCGCTGCGTGAGATAAACGCCCAACAAGACGACTTGTTGGGCGTTTTGTAAAAAGTAGTTGTCACAACAGAAACGAGACACAACATGGATTTCTCAATCGCCAGCATTCTGATGCTGGACGGTGCGACCAATGGAGCCATTTACGCCCTTTTGGGTTTGGCCACCGTGTTGGTATTCACTGTCACACGCGTCATCTTTATTCCTCAAGGCGAGTTTGTGGCTTATGGCGCATTGACCATGGCCATGCTGCAAGCAGGCAAAGTACCGGGCACCGTGTGGTTGCTCATGATGCTTGCAGTCCTCGCTGCTGTGATGGAGTGCTGGAGCCGTTGGCACCACGACCGCAATTTGATGCACGGCATCAAGTCGGGCATCGTGATGGCCATTCCCCCTTTGCTGATTGCAGCAGTCACCCTCTGGGCCGCGCCACAAAATTTCCCAATGCCTGTTCAAGCTTTGTTGAGCATTGCCGTGGTGGCCACCTTTGGCCCACTGGTGTATCGCATTGCTTACCAATCGCTTGAATCGGCAACACCGTTGGTTTTGCTCATCGTGTCGGTGGGTGTGCACTTTGCTATGACCGGCTTGGGTTTGTTGTTCTTCGGCGCAGAAGGATTCCGCAACCCCAGCTTTTTGACTGAAAGTTGGCGCGTGGGGCCGCTGAACATCACAGGCCAAGTAGTCATCATCTTCTCCACCGCATTGCTGCTCATCGCTGCGTTGTGGGTGTTTTTTGAACGCACCTTGTTTGGCAAAGCCTTGCGTGCCACAGCGGTCAACCGCACGGGCGCACGTTTGATGGGTATCTCTACCCACGCCGCAGGTCAGTTCACCTTTTTGTTGGCCGCAGGCATTGGCGCCGTCTCAGGCTTATTGATCGGCCCCACCACCACCGTGTTTTATGACTCTGGTTTCTTGATTGGCCTCAAAGGCTTTGTGGCCGCTGTGGTGGCGGGTTTGGCAAGCTACCCCGGCGCTATGGTGGGCGCTTTGTTTGTCGGCATCGTCGAATCGTTCGGCTCGTTCTGGGCCAGTGCTTTCAAAGAGGTGATTGTGTTCACCCTGATCTTGCCAATTTTGCTGTGGCGTTCGCTCAGCAGCGGCCACACTGATGAGGAGCATTGAAATGCATCTCCGCTGGTTACTTTTATTCGCTGCGGTTCCATTGGTGGCCGTACTGCCTTTACCTGATTTCTGGATTTTCCAACTCAACTACATCGGCCTGTATGCCATGACCTGCTTGGGCTTGGTGTTGCTCACCGGTGTGTCGGGCTTGACCTCGTTTGGCCAAGCCGCATTTGTCGGCATTGGTGCATATGCCACTGCATGGCTCACGCTGAACTTGGGCTGGTCACCTTGGCTGACCTTGTTTGTGGGCTTGGCGCTGACGTTTGTCAGTGCGCTCATTGTGGGGGTGATCACCCTGCGCATGTCGGGCCACTACCTGCCTTTGGCCACCATTGCTTGGGGCTTGTCGCTGTACTACCTCATGGGCAATATGGATGCCTTGGGCAAGTACGACGGCTTGCTGGGTTTACAAAGTCTGAATCTGTTTGGCTTTGACATTGGCCAGGGTCGCCCCTTCTTTGTGCTGACTTGGCTCATCTTGTTTGCCTCAGCGTTTTGCATGGTTCAGCTGCTCGACTCGCGTGCAGGACGTGCCATTCGCTCACTGAAGAACGGTACACAAATGGCCGAAGCCATGGGCATCAACACCTTCCGCTACAAAGTCACCGCTTTCGTCATGGCAGCCTTGTTGGCCTCTGTCGCAGGTTGGTTATTGGCGCACTTTCAGCGCACGGTCAACCCTTCGGCCTTTGGCTTGAAGATGGGCATTGAATACATGTTCATGGCCGTGGTCGGTGGTGTCGGCTACATCTGGGGCGCCATCGTCGGCGCGGGTCTCATCAAGCTGATGGACGACTACTTGCAAGTGCTGTTACCCAAACTCATTGGCACCAGCGGCAGCTACGAAGTGATTGTGTTTGGCGTGTTGTTGGTGCTCGTGCTCAAGTACTTGCCCGATGGATTGTGGTCACTCGTGGCGCGCTACATGCCCCGCCGTGACCGCGAGGTGAACTGGGCCGATGCTGGCGATCTGAGTGAAACCGACAAACCCAAAGTTGGTGAGTTGCTGCTGGATGTGCAAGACATTCGCAAACAATTTGGTGGCTTGGTCGCGGTGAATGACATTCGGTTCCAAATCCATGCCGGACAAATCGTGGGCCTCATTGGTCCTAACGGGGCTGGCAAATCCACCACCTTCAACTTGATCACCGGCGTGTTGCCATTGACCTCAGGTGCTGTGAAGTTCCGTGGCGAGACGATCAGCGGTTTGCCTTCGCGTGAAATTTTGCGCAGTGGCATGGCGCGCACCTTCCAACACGTCAAGATGATTCCCGACATGACGGTGCTGGAGAACGTGGCCATCGGTGGCTACAGCCGTGGTCACAGCGGCGTGCTCTCGGGCATGTTGGGCATGTTGGGCACCAACCATGAAGAAGAAAAACGCTTGTTCAAACTGGCGCAACAACAACTCGAACGCGTCGGCATTGGCCACACCATGCACGAACAAGCAGGCAACTTGGCCATGGGCCAACAACGCCTGATGGAAATTGCACGCGCCCTGTGTGCCGACCCTGCCCTGTTGTTGCTCGACGAGCCAGCCGCTGGTTTGCGTCACAAAGAAAAGCAAGCGTTGGCCGATGTGTTGCATCAGCTTCAAGGCGAAGGCGTGAGCATCTTGCTGGTGGAGCACGACATGGACTTGGTCATGCAAGTTTGCGACAAATTGGTGGTGATGGAATTTGGCACGCTGTTGCTCGAAGGCACACCCAAAGAAATTCAAGAAAGCCCCGTGGTGCGTGCCGCCTACTTGGGTACCGAACACTAAGGACTGGCTATGACAACGCCCTTGCTCGACATTCGAGACCTCCACGCCGGTTACGGCAAAGCCGAAGTGCTGCACGGCATCGACCTGCACGCGGACGCTGGCCAAGTGATCACCGTCATTGGCCCCAACGGCGCGGGCAAAACCACCCTACTCAACACCCTCAGGGGCTTGCTGCCGACGCGTGGGCACATGTTTTACCGTGGCGAAGACATCAGCGACTACACCTTGGAAGAACGTGTCATGTTGGGCATT
>JACCDV010124393.1_pt1 | contig 16036 bp, 15 predicted proteins | sample 7446131 | NCBI WGS metagenome assembly JACCDV01 (sample SAMN15323448, study PRJNA562643) | freshwater metagenome | isolation source: river surface water | place: USA:Blue River Watershed | collected 2017-08-17 | reverse complement strand
GACGTGCTGCGCGTGCTGGGCGCCAAGCGCTGGGACGTGCTGGTCAAGGTCGGCCTGCCGCGCTCCATGCCTTACTTCTACGGCTCGCTCAAGGTCGCCATCACGCTCGCGTTTGTCGGCACCACCGTGTCAGAGATGACCGCTGCCAACGAAGGCATCGGCTACCTGCTGATCTCGGCCGGCTCGGCCATGCAGATGGGTCTGGCGTTTGCAGGCCTGCTGGTGGTGGGCGCCATGGCCATGGCCATGTACGAACTCTTCAGCTACGTGGAGAAGCACACCACCGCCTGGGCACACCGCGGCTCGCAGGGCGAATAAGCGACACGCCAGCCGCTACAATGGCGGCTTCGGAAGAGTGGCAGAGTGGTCGATTGCAACGGTCTTGAAAACCGTCGACCCGCAAGGGTCCGTGAGTTCGAATCTCACCTCTTCCGCCACCTCAATTTCAAAACGGCCTGCGGGCCGTTTTGCTTTTTGCGATTGGGCTTCTCAGCGGCCATTCCTACGTTCTGGCCACATTCCCGTAATCGACCCAGGCCAGATCCAGCAAGGCTTTGCGGCTGAGGATATGAATGCTGCCCCGCCCCAGGCTGAGCACGCCCTGTCTGGCCATGTTGTTCAGTGCAATGGTGACCGCCTCCCTTCTGACCCCCAGGGCTTGGGCAATCGTCGTGTGCGTCACCGCGACATGATCTGTGTGCACCAGCATTTGCCAGTTCAGCAACCAGTGGACGACCTGCTGGTCGATGGAACTGAATGTTTTATCCACCAATCTTTGGGCGATTTCACGCACCAACTGGCAAGTGATGTGCGCCATCAGCTGAAACATGCCTTCACCTCTGAGCACTTCAGAGCGGAAAACCTCTGCAGTGCAACGGTAAGCAAAACCAGCCTTGCGAACCACCGCCGAATAAAAAGATTTGTGATGCAGGTTGTGGATGCCCACCAGCCCGCGGTCTCCCGCCAGAAAAATTTCAGCCGTCCCGCCTTCCGTCAGTTCCACCTGGGCAGCAATGATGCAAGTCGTCGGGAAATAACGGTACATGCAAGGCTCGTCACCATGAAAAAGCACTTGTCCCTTGTCCACATGAATGCATTGCAGATGAGGGAGAAGCCGCTCGTAATCGACCTGAGGCAATTGCGCGAGCAAACCGTTCAATTTAGGCGATTGCATACGTTCCGTCTTTCGTTTTTTGTATGCAATTATTTGTTGTGGCTGCTTGGCCGCGGCTTACAACTCAAGGCCAATTCGTCGATTCGGGAAAAATCAGTTTTCCACGTATTCACGCATTTTGCGTGACCTGGCGTATGGAAACTGCGGTCAGCAGTCAACCCGAGCGACGCACGTCAATCGAGCAAGTCGGATTTGAGCCTGCATTGCCGATGCGAGACGATCACCCATTTCATGATGTATGCCCCCAAAAGAGCCCCAAGAATATCGCCCAGAATCATCCACAACACCTGAACGGGCGCCACCAGTTTGGAAGGGTCCAGCACTGACCACATCGCGTGGTGCAGTACCGCATTGGCAATCGCATAAATCAGCGTCAGAAAGGTCAGATCCTTCAGCGAGGTGAGCTCGACATCCCGTTTGGCATGCAGCCTGAAAAGGGACAAGGCCAGCAAGGGTCCACCTGCAGAGCACAGGCTGTTGAGCAATGCCACCGAGGTGACCTCGTCGAAATACTGCATCAACAGCATGCCCCCCAGCAGGGTGGCCACAGTGCCATTGGCCCGACCCAGGATCAGGACATTGGCCAGCCGCATGAAGGCTGGCAGATAGATCAAGCCGATGTGAGGAGAAACCTCGGCAAATTTGAAAACCCAGCCGTTCACGATGTGCACGACGGGAAAGATAATTGCAAACAGAATGATCAATAAGAAGTTCATAAGAGTAAATATTTGATCTTCTTCAAATCATATCAATATCAACCCGTTCTTTTACTTACGCTGACCCGGGGCCATCAACCCATTTTCAATGCACGATTTCATCGTGACATTATTTATAAATGCAGCGTAAACCCTTATCACATTTTCATTTTTAAAAATCAACTTATAGACAAGAGTGCATACAATTTGTTCATGAAAGAAAATACCCGCTCACTGTTTATTGGCGCGTATCTCAGGTTCCTGGAACTGAGCTCGGCTGTAGAGGCTTTGCCGGGCATGGACTTTTTCGACCCCAACCACAAAGCCTTGTTTGAAGCCATCTTGCTGAGCTGGTCTCAAGGACGTGCCATGACGGTTCGGGAAGCGATTGGCCGGGCCGAACTGGGATCTCCAGCCACGCTGCACAAACGTCTGGTCCGTTTGCGTCAGGCCGAGCTGATTGCAGTGGAGTTCATTGCCGGTGACCGCCGGTCCAAGCTGCTGGTACCAACCGAAAAAGGGCTGGACTATGTCAGCAAATACGGCAGCCAGCTGGCGCAGCTGAGCCTGTCACCTGTCGCGTACCCGCGTTGACCTTCCCGCCAGCACCTGGCGTTTTTCTTCACCACAACACAGGCTCGGGCGTTCAGCCAGGCGGGCATTGCGCTCGCGCAAGATGCCCGCCTTCTGGCGTTAACCGCAGGCGCCCACAAAGCCGCACTGCGTGCAGTACTCGCAGCCGTCCTTCTTGATGACGGCATGGGCCCCGCAGTCTGGGCATTTCTTGCCGGCCATCACCCCCGTCGCTGAACCTGCCACCGGCGCGGCAGGTGCCGGCGTCTTGACCTCGGGCAGCGGCAACGCCAGCTGGTCGGACTGCATCTGGCGCTTGGCGCGCAGCTCCAGAATGTTCTGCACCGCCCAGGCAATCGCCGCCACCTCGGAGTCATGCCACAGCGGCACCTGGGTGCCGTCTTCGCGCACCTTGTAGCCGTAGCGCACCGGGCCACGGTCCCAAGCCACCTTGCGCATGTCCGACAGTGCACGCTCCAGGAAACCACCCCGCGCCGCCAACGACAGCAGCCGCATGCTGGAGGTGATCCACTGCTGCGACTCGCCGCTCTGGCCCACCGGCATGAAGAACTCGATGGCGCGGTCCACCATGCCCTTGCCATCGGCGCGCGGCACCGGCAGAAAAGACACGATCAGGTACAGCGATTTGTGACCTTCGTGCGTCCAGTACTCGATCTTCTCGGCCATGGCATCCAGTGCGCCCAGCGGGCGGCTCTCGATCACCGTGCGCATCGGGTCCACCACGGGTGCAGCCACGGCCGATTCGGCGGCCTTGGGCGCCTCTTGGGTGGGTTTGACTTCGAGCACCGCGCCCAGAATGCTGTTGGGCCGGTAAGTGGCCAGGCCTTTGAGGCGTGCACTCCAAGCCTGCAGGTACAGGTTCTTGAAGTCCTCGTAGGGGTAGTCGGCCGCCACGTTCACCGTCTTGGAAATCGAGGTGTCGATGTAGGGCTGAACGGCCTGCATCATGGCGATGTGGTCTTCAGCGCTCATCTCCAGCGCACCCACAAAAGCGGCTGGCAACTTGCTCGCGTCGCCGCCCAGTGCCTTGTACAGACGGTAGGCGTGGTCCTGCACTTCGTATTCGCTGCGCGTGCCATCGGCCTCGCGCTTCTTGCGGGTGTAAGTCCACGAGAACGCCGGCTCGATGCCGTTGGACGCGTTGTCGGCAAAGGCCAGACTCACGGTGCCGGTAGGCGCAATCGACAGCAGATGGCTGTTGCGCAGGCCGTGCTTCCTGATCTGCTTCTTGATCGCGTCGGGCAGACGGCTGGCAAACGTGCCTTCGGCCAGGTAGGTTTTGGCATCGAACAACGGGAACGGCCCCTTTTCAATCGCGAGTTCGACCGAGGCCAGGTAGGCCGAGTCGCGCATGCACTCGGCAATGCGACGCGCCATCTCGCGACCTTCTTGCGCGTTGTAGGGCAGGCCCAGCATGACGAGCGTGTCGCCCAGACCGGTGAAGCCCACACCGATGCGGCGCTTGGCCTGGGCTTCCTTTTGCTGCTGGGGCAAGGGCCAGTGGGTCAGCTCCAGCACGTTGTCGAGTGCGCGCACCTGCAGCGCCACGCTTTGGGAAAAAGCTTCGAAATCGAAGCTGGCCTGGCCGCCATGACCGAAGGCATGGCGCACGAACTTCGGCAGGATGATCGGGCCGAGGTCGCAGCAGCCGTAAGGCGGCAGGGGTTGCTCGCCGCAAGGGTTGGTGGCATTGATCGACTCGACAGCCCGCAGGTTGTTGTCCGTCTGGATGCGGTCCAGAAACAGGATGCCCGGCTCGGCAAAATCGTAAGCCGACTTCATGATGGTGTCCCACAGCTCGCGGGCGGGCAGCGTGCGGTAGACCCACTGCCCGTCGGCACGCTGTCTGGCGCCTTGCTGTTTGTGTTCGGCCCCCGGTTCGGCCGGATGCACCAGATCCCAGTCGGCGCCTTGTTGCACCGCCTCGATGAAGGCATCGGTCACGCCCACCGAGACGTTGAAGTTGTTCCAGCGGCCAGGCGTGCGTTTGGCGGTGATGAATTCGAGCACATCGGGGTGGTCGATGCGCAGCACGCCCATCTGGGCGCCGCGACGCGAACCGGCGCTTTCCACCGTGGCACACGACTGGTCAAACACATTGATGTAGCTGCACGGACCCGATGCCGTGGAGGCCGTGCCCTTGACGCGCGCGCCCTTGGGACGGATGCGCGAAAAATCGTAGCCCACGCCACCGCCACGGCGCATGGTTTCGGCCGCTTCGCGCAGGGCTTCGTAAATGCCGGGGTAACCGTCGTCGTCCACGCCCTGGATGCAGTCGCCCACCGGCTGCACAAAGCAATTGATGAGTGTGGCCTGAATGCCGGTGCCCGCCGCGCTCATGATCCGACCGGCGCCAATCGCGCCCGCATCCAGATTGCGGCGGAACTGCTGCTCGTACTCGGCGCGCAGTTCTTCCTTTTCCACACTGGCCAGGGCACGGGCCACGCGGTCGTAGAGCTGTTCTACCGTACTTTCACCGTCCTTGAGGTATTTTTCGCGCAGCACATCGGTGCTGATGGGTTGGGGGGGAAGCTGGGTCATGGCATCGGCAATCTGGGCGTGGTCGAGGGGGCTGTTCATGATCTGAAATTCAAGTGTTCGAGGTTCCGCAACGGTGCGGAAGGGGGTGGATTGTGGACCAAAAATCGTTCCCCCAAACAACGATTTTTGAGATAAATGCGTCGCCCATCAGGCCTCCAGATGCGGCTCGCTGCGCATCTGCTCCGGCGTGGTGAACCAGGCAGCCGATTGGCCCAGCCGATCGCGGGCACGGGCGATTTCGTGGCGGGCCACGGTGCGCAGATGCACCTCGTCCGGACCGTCCATCAGGTGCATGGCGCGGCCCCAGGTCCAGAAATAGGCCAGTGGTGTGTCGGGCGACAGGCCCATGGCGCCAAAAATCTGCATGGCGCGCTCGACCACCCGGCTCTGCAGCCGCGCCGCCACCACTTTGATGGCGGCGATCTGGGCGCGTGTCTCGGGCGAAGCGTTGTCGCCCTGGTCCAGCAGCCAGGCGGTGCGCAGCACCAGCAACCTCGCCTGGTCGATCTCGATGCGCGACTCGGCCAGCCAGTCCTGCACATTGGACTGATCGGCCAGCAAGCGACCGTGCACCTGCCGCTCCAGCGTACGCTCGGCAGCCAGTTCCAGCGCCAGCTCACACTGGCCAATGGTGCGCATGCAGTGGTGCACCCGCCCGGGGCCCAACCGGGCCTGTGCCATGGCAAAGCCTTCTCCCCACAGACCCAGCAGGTTCGCGCGCGGCACTCGCACCTGACGCAGCACGATTTCGCAATGGCCATCGGGTGCGAGGTGGTGCACCACGGGGATGTTGCGCACGATCTGCACGCCCGGTGTGTCCATCGGCACCAGCACCAGGCTGTGGCTGTGGTGGGCGTCCGCCGGGGCGCCCTCGTTGCGCGCCATCACGATCAACAGGCGGCATTGGGGGTGTGCCGCGCCGGTGATGAACCACTTGCGGCCATTGAGCACCAGCGCATCGCCGTCCTCTCGCACCGCCGTCTGCAGGTTTGTCGGATCGGACGAGGCCACATCGGGCTCGCTCATGGCAAAAGCCGAACGGATCTCGCCGCTCAGCAGGGGCGTCAGCCAATGCTGGCGCTGCGCGTCGTTGGCAAAGCGGTGCAGCAGCTCCATGTTGCCGCTGTCGGGCGCGTTGCAATTGAAGACTTCGGCCGCCCAGGGCAATCGCCCCATGGTTTCGGCCAGTGGCGCATAGTCCTGGTGGCTCAGCGCAGTGCCCGGTTCATGGGGCTGCAGGGTGGGCAGGAACAGGTTCCACAGGCCTTCTTCCTGTGCCAGGGCCTTGAGGTCGGCCATGAAGGGCGGCGGAAAAACGCCCTGCTTCACCGACGCGTACCAGGCGGCGTTGTAGGGCAGCAGGTAGCGCTCCATGAAGGCCGACAGTCTGGCCTGCCATTGCTGCGCGCGGGGTGATGGCGAAAAATCCATGCAGACCTTTCAAGGGTGCAGGCATCATGCGTCAGATCCGGCCTTGCGTCGTTTGACCGCGGTCAAAGGCACGGTCGATACCCCTGTCCCGGTTGCGACCAGCTCGGCCAGCGTCACGCCATCGAGCACGCGCATCCAGGCCTGCAACGCATCGGCCAAAACGCCCTTGAGGCGACAGTTTGCGTCGATCGCGCAGCTGCGGCCCTCGGTGCTGAAGCACTCCACCAGGGTGAAGTCTTCCTCCATCTGCCGCACCACCTCGCCCACCACAATTTGCGACGGGTCCTGTACCAGCCGCAGGCCGCCGCCTCGCCCGCGCGTGGTCGACAGCCAGCCCTTGGCCGAGAGTTCCATCACGATCTTCATGAGGTGGCTGCGCGAGATGCCATGCACCTCGGCAATCTCCGCGATCGTGGGCGCGTGCTCACGCTGCTGGTGGCTTGCGCAGTACATCAGCACACGCAAGGCGTAATCGGTCCATTGGGTCAGGCGCATGGTCTTCTCCGGTGGCGCGTCGCCAGGAGAAAGACCTGACGGCATGCATGGTAAATATTCTTTTCAAATGAATCTTATCGCACAATAGATTCACCATAAGTGAATTTTTAAAGGAATGACCATGAGCCTTCAGACTCCCCCCGCACTGGCCAACCAGAGCTTGGGCACGCTTGCCGTGCAGATTCCCGGCGCCACCGCCGTGTTCCGTCGCCTCAAGCTCGATTTTTGCTGTGGCGGCCAGCAATCGCTGGACAGCGCCTGTGCCAGCAAGGGTCTGGACACGAACGCCGTGCTGAGCGAGATCCAGGCCCTGCAGCAGCGTGAAGCCGCACCCGAAGCACCCGCACCGTCCGAACTGATCGACCACATCCTGCGCCGCTACCACGAGGTGCACCGCCAGCAGCTGCCCGAGCTGATCCGCATGGCCCGCCGCGTCGAAGCCGTGCACCGCGACCACCCGAACGTGCCACAAGGCCTGGCCGGTCACCTGGAGACCATGGAGCAGGAACTGCTGGCGCACATGGCCAAGGAAGAGCAGATCTTGTTTCCCTTGCTCAAACAAGGCGGTCACCCGATGGTGGTGCACCCCATCGGCATGATGCGTCACGAACATGTGAGCCACGGCGCGCAGATCGAGCGCCTGGCCGAGCTGACCCACCAGCACCAGCCCCCCGCAGGCGCTTGCAACACCTGGCAGGCGCTGTACGCGGGTACCGCGCGCCTGACCGAAGACCTGATCGCGCACATCCACCTTGAGAACAACCTGCTCTTTCCGGTGTTTGAAGATCAGGCGCAGCACTGACATGGCCACCGCCAACATGAGCACCGCAAGCGAAACCTGGCTGGCCATGGCGCAAGCCGCTGGCCTGCAAGCCTTGCGCATCCGCGGCAAAAGCTTGCTGCCCATCGTGCAGGGCGGCATGGGTGTGGGCGTGTCTGCCTCGGGCTTGGCTTCTGCCGTGGCCCGGCTGGGCGGCATGGGCACGATCTCGTCGGTGGACCTGCGCCGGCGCCATCCCGACCTGATGGCGCTGACTGCGCACCTGGACAAGGAAGCCGATGCGCGTGAACGGATCGACAACGCCAATCTGATCGCGCTCGAGCGCGAAATCCGCAGTGCCCGTGCGGCCTCGCAGGGTCAAGGCTGGATCGCGGTCAATGTGATGAAGGCGCTCAGCGCCTACGAGGCCTATGTCAGGCAGGCGCTGACCAGCGGCGCCAATGCTTTGGTGGTGGGCGCTGGCCTGCCGCTGGACCTGCCCGAGCTGGCCCGCGAACACCCCGAGGTGGCGCTGATCCCCATCCTGTCGGACGCCCGTGGCGTGCAGCTGCTGGTGCGCAAATGGGAAAAGAAAGGCCGGCTGCCCGACGCCATCGTGATCGAGAACCCGCGCCTGGCTGGCGGCCATCTGGGCGCGGCCAAGGTCGCCGACCTCGGCGATGCGCGCTTTGACTTTGAGGTGGTGATCCCGCAGGTGCGCGAATTTTTCAAACAGGCGGGTTATGAGCAGGACATCCCGCTGATCGCCGCCGGAGGCATCGACAGCCACGCCGACATCTTGCGGTTGCAAGGCCTGGGTGCGGCCGGGGTACAACTGGGCACGGCCTTTGCTGTCACCAAAGAGTGCGACGCCGCTGATGTCTTCAAGCGCATCCTGGCACAGGCCACACCGCAGGACATTGTCGAATTCACCAGTGTGGCCGGATTGCCGGCCCGCGCGGTGCGTACGCCCTGGCTGGACAAGTACCTGCGCATCCTGCCCATCTTGCAGGAGCGCGCCCACCCCAAGGCCAAATGCAACATGTCCTTCGACTGTCTGCAAACCTGCGGCCTGCGCGATGGCATTTCAGGCATTGGGCAGTTCTGCATCGACCAGCAGCTGGGGCATGCGATGGACGGCGACGCCGAACGCGGACTGTTCTTCCGCGGCGCCGGGCGGCTGCCCTTTGGCGAGCAGATCCGCGGCGTGGCCGATCTGGTGCGCCACCTGCTCACACCCGTTCCGCTGGCGGCTGCGGCCTGAACGGAAACCCGCATGACCAGCAAGTCTTCACCGCCTTCAACGCCGAACAGGCCAAGGCACTGCCAACCATTACCCGCGCCAAACCGGCCCTGCCGGATGCGCAGGCCAGGGCGAAAGTGCGTGACCAGCGTGGCGAGGTGGGCCTCTGAACTCACCGAGCCATGCCATGATGCGGGCCTGCCCGCACCCTCCCCTTTGAGATGAACACCTGGCTGGCCACCCACCCCTGGCTCTACCCCGCCCTGCTGCACCTGCACCGCGCCTGCGTCACGGCCAGCATCGTGCTGTTCGTGGCGCGCGGGCTGGGTGTAACGGCCCTGCAGACCTGGCCCATGCAGGCCCGCTGGCGCTGGCTGAGCGTGGCCATTGACGTGCCATTGCTGACCGCAGGCGTCGGTCTGTGGATGTTGCTGGCTTACCACCCGCTGCAGCAGACCTGGCTGGGCGTCAAGCTGGTGCTGCTGGTGTTCTACATCGTGCTCGGTTCGTTCGCCCTCAAGCGCGGGCGCACGCGCGTGCAGCGCCTGCTCTTCTTTGCGGCCGCGCTGGCCGTGGTGCTGGTCATGGTGGGCATTGCATTGGCCCGGCATCCAGCCGGCTGGTGGGTGTTGGGCTGAAGCCCCGCCTCATACCGTTTCGCATCCAATCTGCGCCAAACCTTGAGTGTTCGCACTCCAACCCTACATGACCAACGCCTGTTGTGCAGCGGCAGCCGTCATTGACTGGCACGATGGAGGACGTATACCGGCCAAAGGAAGTCATTTGGCTGAAATTCCTATAGCCGTCATTAACCTGTGCAACACCCAATTCGAGATTGGTATGAAGAGTGAGTGACCGGTTCAGACTCAAAAAATAGACGTCTATTGACTGGCGGCCGTTGTCTTGCTGATATTTGGCCAAGTCAACCGTGCTTCAAAGCCTCGATTTCTCGCCTCAGTTGGGGAGTGAATGCTGAAATCAATTGAAGTTGGTTCGAGCAATGCTTGCACAATCGATAAGCCAAGGCCAGCTCCCCGACTGTCTGGGCGCACTCTATAAAACCGTTCATGCAAACGCTGGAGTGCCTGTACTGGCAAAGGATCGCAATCGTTGATGATGCGGATCTGAGTTGGTCCTGTGCTCATTTCAACTCGAATGGGACTGCCTGGAGAGGCGTACTTGATGGCGTTCTCCAGCAAGTTGCTGAATACTATGCCGAGTGCGTCAACGTCTCCTTGAACGATGACTGGCGACGGCGGCAGCTTCAATTCCAGTTTTAAGTCAGTACGCCACTGAAGGTCACGGCACAGCAACTCCAGCAACTGTCCAAGATCCACGTCTCCGCTTTTCCAGGCGATACCTGATTCTGCTCGAGCCAGTTGCAGGAGTTTTTCAGTCAGAGCCTGCAGGCGTTGGAGCACTTTTCGCACGGTATACAGCGTCTGTCGCTGCCCGTCATTGAGCGAAGTATTTTCTAGAACATGGAGTTGAGCCGAAGCCGCTGCCAGAGGGGTGCGCAATTCGTGGGCACTGTTTGCGGTGAAGTTTCGTTCGGCTTCAAATGCTGACTGCAGGCGATGCATCAGATCATTCATTGTGTTCACCAGAGGCTGCAGCTCCTGCGGCAAGTCTTTAACTGCCAGAGGATTCAGATCCGAGCCCCCTCTGCTCGAAAGTTCGACACTCAGTTTCTGCAAGGGTTTTCTTGCTCCATGCACAATCACTAGCATGCTCAAAGCTGACAGGGGCAACAAGGCCAGCAGCGGCATGAGCAAGTATTTCATAGTGCTCAGCAGGGTGTCTTTACGGTGATTGGATTTTTCGGCAAGAGCCAGAAAAAATTCACCACTTAGGGTTTTTTCAATGTAGACCAAGTGCTTGGCCGTGCGTTGAAAACCCTGTCTGAGTTCTGGAGCGATTGGCGTAGTGGGCGCTGCGTGTGAACGTAAAAGCATGCGTCCAGACGCGTGGAATACTTGATAAACAAGGTATTCGTCGTGCTGCGCGGGTTCAAGCGAATCTTCATCCGCCTCTAATGCGTGCTCATCATCTTCATCGTCCTCGTCATCGTCTTCTCGGTCATGCGTCTTGAGTTGCATGACAGCTAATGGCAATAGTCGCTGAGCTGTTTCCTGCAAGCTGGAATCAAAGATTTCATCGGTTTCGTGCTTGATCACCCAGGCCACAGAGACCACCATGGAAGTCCAAAGCAGCAGCAATATCAACAGCGTAGAAATGAGCAGTCGGCGGACAAGGCTCTGGGATTTCATGAGTCAGTCTCGTCCACCAACCGATAGCCAAGACCTCTTACGGTTTCAACCCTTTGCTTGCCGATTTTCTTACGGATTCGGCTTATATACACCTCAAGGGTGTTGCTGCCTACCTCGTCATTAAAACTGTAAAGCGCCTGATCAAGCGCTTCCTTGTTCACAATGCGACCGGGCCGGCTGGCAAGTTTTTCGAGCACTGCCCATTCCTTGGCAGTCAGTTCGATGTCCTGATCTTGCACACGTGCGCGTCGACCTTGCAAATCAAGGGCAAGTGAGCCCACTTGCAGCCAGCTGCTGGCTGCGCCTTTAGCACGCCGTAGCACAGCCCCAAGACGGGCTAAAAGCTCTTGAATGTCAAATGGTTTGACCACGTAGTCGTCAGCGCCGCTCTTTAGGCCTGCAATCCTGTCCGAGACTTGATCTCGTGCGGTCATGATGATTACTGGAGTGCTGTTACCGCTTGCGCGCAGCCGACGCAGCCAGTCCATTCCGTCACCGTCGGGTAGGTACAAATCCAGCAACGCAGCATCGTAGGTGCTGACTCTGACGGCTGTTTCGGCTCTATGAAGCGTTGCCACAGGATCCACGGCAAAACCCTCGGTCCGCAACATCGCCGTCAATGCCTCGCTCAGCGCCTGTTCATCTTCAATCAATAAAAGCTTCATGGTAGGTGCTTAACTGTGGAAGCAGTTTAGTGGCGGTTGGCTCTGCCAACAGCATTCCCGACTGATCTGCTGGACGTTCAGACTCCATTCATGTGCCAAGCCTAGATTGCATGAAGTTCAATGCATTCCCTCTTTACTTTGACAGATGGAGGAGCCTTCATGCGTACAAATCTGGTTCTTTCTCGGATTCTTCTGGGCTTGACTCTCTCTTCGCACTCTTTGGCCGGACCAACCAGTCCCAGTGCTCAGATGGAGAGGTTTTCGACAGAGGCGGGACGACCAGGAGTGGTCGAGCTTGGACGGCAGTTCTTTGTGAAAAAACATGGTAGCGAGTGGTCTTGTGCCAGTTGCCATGGGGAATCTCCTACACGCAGTGGTCGCCATGCATCCACCGGAAAGGCGCTGGAACCTCTGGCGCCGGCTTTCAACCCCAAGAGCCTGACCGACACTGCGCGGGTGGACAAATGGTTCAGACGCAATTGCAAGGATGTGCTTAGTCGGGAATGCACTGCTGGAGAGAAAGCGGATGTGCTGGCCTGGCTGAACAGCCTCAAGTGATTTCGTGACAGGTGGACTCTGTGCAGTTGAATTTTTTTACGACGGTGACTTTGCTGTGCAGTCTGAGCGCAGTCCACGCAGGCAGTCACGATTTCAAGCCTATTCAAGCATTACCCCAATACGCCCAAGAATGTGCTGCATGCCATGTAGCCTATCCGCCTGCACTGCTGTCGGCAGATTCTTGGCAGCGGATAGTGACGGAGCTCTCGCAGCATTACGGGGTGGATGCCAGCCTGGATGCTGCGCAAATCGACACGATTGGGCGGTGGCTGGCAAGCGAGGCGGGGGCTTACAAGAAAGTTCAAACTTCTCCACCAGAAGACCGTATCAGCCGATCAGATTGGTTTGTCCGAAAACATAGACGCGTTGATCCCGAAATCTGGCGACTCGCGAGCGTGAAAAGTCCAGCGCAGTGCACTGCCTGCCACATCCAAGCTGACCAGGGACGCTTCGACGAACATGATTTACGTACGCCTGCCGGCATGAAAAAAGGCTTTCGATGAAAGCTGACACATCTCCGTCACCAACCCGTCGTGTGACAGACGCGCCAACCCGTATGTTCCACTGGTTGTTTGCACTGTGTTTCACTGGGGCCTACCTGACTTCTGAGAGTGAACGTGTGCAAGTCGTTCATGCCGCCTTCGGTTACACCATGGTGGCTTTACTGGTCTTTCGTTTGATTTATGGCTGGCTGGGGCCGCGTCCGGTGCGCTGGTCGTCTGTCATCACAAAGTTAAAGAGTGGGTGGGCGTGGTGCCGAACTTTTCAGCTGCAGGATGTATCCGCTGCAAATCTGAGGAGCGCCCAGAACTTTGCACTGGTGCTGGCCACAAGCTGTTTATTGGTCCTTGCGGTGCCTTTGATTTTGAGTGGTCATGTGCTGTATATCGGGACAGTGGATTGGCTGGAATCGGTTCATGAGCTCGTGGCCAACATCATGCTGCTTTTGGTACTGGCACATCTGGGCTTACTTTTGCTGATCAGCGTTTGGTGTGGCAAGAACCTCGCAATTCCCATGTGGCGCGGGCGAGTGGCTGGGGCTGGCCCGGATCTGGTGGCCACCCCCCGCATTTGGCTAGCGTTTGTTCTGTTAATGGTCTCGAGTGCATTTGGCCTGTGGTCAGTGCTCTGACACGCATGCCTTTCATATTTGATTCAGCTTGCCCACTAACAATCAAACTTGTTCGATTTTTGTGATGACAAGGAGCTAGTGATGAACCCAATCTTTCGCCTGATCCCACTCTTAACGGGGTGCCTGGCAATTTTGAGTGCATGTGGGGGTGGTGGTGGCGGTTCTGCCTTGACCACAGTCAATCCTCCCGTGGCTGGCACGATCAGTGGTCTGGGTTCCGTCATTGTGAATGGCGTTCGTTATGAGACGATTGGCGCCTCAGTCATTGACGCCGACGACAGTCACACCATCAGCACTCCTTTGGGACTGGGTATGACTGTGAGCATCGACCCCTTGACCTCCAGTGCAACCACTGCAGGAACTATTTATATTCAGACAGGCATCAAAGGGGGCACCTCTGCCGTCGACACCACTGCGAAAACCCTCAATGTGGCTGGATTGCCTGTGACCACCGATTCAGCAACATTTATTGTCACTTCTGCGGGTCAGGCGGGAAGTTTTGCCGATCTGGCTGACAACCTCAATGTGGAGGTGTACGGACTGCCCCAAACCGATGGAACATTCAAGGCGACGCGAATCGAAATAGAAGCAACAGCGCAGGTGGTGCAGCTTGTTGGAACAGTCTCAAATCTGAACACCACTAACAAAACATTCACTTTGGGCAGTGGCAGTAACACGGTGACGATTGCCTATTCAGGGATAACTGTGCCTACTGGAATAGCTAATGGCTCTGTTGTCTCTGTTCATACAGCGACCACAGCGACTGCTTCGCAATACACTGCTACGAGCATGTATTTGCGCTCGACAAATGTCTCCACTTTTACGCAGTACGCTGCAAATTACGGTGGGACCTCGGGTGTCCGCAATGAAGCGAACGAGCTTTACGGCATGGTGTCAAATCTCACTGGAACGCCGCCTTATACCAATGGGTGTTCCATGCAAGTGCAAGGGGTGCCAACGATCCTGCGCAGTGCAACACTGTGCGCTTCGCTCCAGAATGGTGACTATGTGGAAGTCAAGGGTTTGCTTACTGACGGAACACTTGCTGCATATCGGCTGGAGTTCAAAACAGCTGGCGGTGATCGTTCTTTGAATGGTTACTCTGACGACGAGAACGACAGCGATGGTGATGAGTTCAAATATCGTCGTCAGTACAACATGACTTCGGGCAGCTATTACTCTAGTGACAGTCGCTCTTCCTACGAGATCTATGGAACACTCAGTGCCTGTTCAGGCAGTACGTGCACTTTGACAAGCAACGGCAGCGTTTTGACAGCCGATGTGAGCACGGCATTTTGGGAGCACGGACAAGTGAGTAGCGGATTTGTGGAGGCCAAGGGTTACATGACCACAGCAAATACTTTCAAAGTAACCAAGATTGAAGCCAAATACTGACCTTTTGGACTTAACTGACAACACCTCTATGCTTGTGCTCGCATTTCCTTGATTGGGGATTGCCTAAGGCTCTTTCAAGAAAGAGCCTTTTTTCGCCGCAATCATTTTGAATGACTGCTCAGCATGCTTCTCAATGACAGCAATCGGTCGGCTTCTGCCCGTCACCGATCCCGACCCGATGACTCCTCCCAGCGGCGGATTCAACCGTTCAGTGCAGCACATTCGCTGAACTTCTCAACGGGCGCATGACCAAAAAATGAGGGGGCAAAAGCCCTCACTCCTCCGAAATCACCTGTCCATCGTGCTCCACATAAGGCCGGTATGGCCCGGTGCCACTGTGGTCGGCCTCGGTGGCCGGGACAAAAGCACCCTGCTGCGCGTCGAACACATGCACCTCGCCCTGCTCGATCACGTAATGCCAGCCGTGCAGCTGCAGGCGCGCGGCTTCGACAGCGCGGCGCACCATGGGGTATTCGAGCAGGCGCTCGAGCTGCAGCACCACGCTGCGTTGGCCGGTACGGTCCAGCGCTTCGGGGCTGACCTGCACCGGCAACAAGGCCTCGTCCACCAGGTGCAGCCAGTTGCGCAGGTTGACGGCTTCGTCGGGCGCGCCTTCGTAGGCCGCGCGGATGGCGCCGCAGTGGCTGTGCCCGCAGACGATGATGTGCTCGACCTGCAGGGTGAGTACCGCGTATTCGATGGCGGCGGCGGTGCCGTGCAGGCCATGTGAGCCGTCGTATGGCGGCACCAGCGCGCCCACATTGCGCACGATGAACAGCTCACCCGGCCCTGCGCCGGTCAGCAAATAGGGCACCAGGCGCGAGTCGGAGCAGCCGATAAACAGTGTCTTGGGGTGCTGCCCGTGGGCCACCAGGTCCTGAAAGCGCTGCTGGTGGCGCGGAAAGTAGTCCGAATGGAATTGCCGCAGGCGCAGGAGCAGCTCGTCGCCTTCAGCTGCGACTTCGCCACACCCCTCGCCTGCGGTCGAGCTCATTGCAGCAAGGGCGTGTCGGCCCCTTCCAGCTCAATGCCTTGCACCTGGGCCTGACCGACCAGCAGCAACATGTACTGGCGCAGGGCAGT
>JACCDV011258484.1_pt1 | contig 16037 bp, 16 predicted proteins | sample 7446131 | NCBI WGS metagenome assembly JACCDV01 (sample SAMN15323448, study PRJNA562643) | freshwater metagenome | isolation source: river surface water | place: USA:Blue River Watershed | collected 2017-08-17 | reverse complement strand
TTAAAACGCAAGGCGGCATTGGCCACTTTGACGACCTGATCTTTTTTCTCAGTAATGATGTTGGTATTGGCAGTCATGCCAGGCAAAAGTTTGAGATCTTGGTTTTCCGCGGTGAGCAATACGGTGTAGGTAATGACGTTTTGCACATTAATCGGTGCCTTACGAATTTGTTTGACCTTACTCTGAAATACTCTGCCTGGGAAAGCATCGACCGTGAATGTGGCGGCCATACCTTCTGCGATTCTGCCGACATCAGATTCATCAATGGCAGTCTCTACCTGCATGTCAGCCAGGTTTTGGGCAATGATGAAAAGTTCAGGGGCTTGTAAGCTCGCAGCGACGGTTTGACCCCGCTCGACACTGCGTTTAACCACCACGCCATCGACCGGTGCCCGGATGACCGTGTCATCCAATGCTTTTTTTGCCATATCCATGGCCGCCTTTGCACTCTTGTAAGCACTCAAGGTTTGGTCAAAAGCAGCCGGTGAAACAAAGTTCTTTTCTATGAGTTTTTTATTGTTCTCATGATTGCGTCTTGCCAAGATGTAATTGGCCTCCGCTTGTTCAAAACGTGCTTGCCACTCACGGGGATCAATGCGAGCAATCACCTGGCCTTTTTTAACGACATCATTAAAGTCAACATAGATATCAGAGACCATGCCAGAGACTTGGGTGCCGACTTGTACTGACTTCACTGGGTTCAGAGTACCGCTCGCACTAATGGTGACGGTAAGAGGCCCCTCTTCAATTTTGACGGTTCTGAATTCTGGATCATCCAGTCCCAAGAGTTGACTCGTGACTTTCCAGATGAAAAAAATGGTCATCAGTGCCACTAGGGCTATTAAGCTGCGCTTGAACCATTTCTTTTGCCAATAACTCGCTATGGCGCTGAAAATTGCCGTATTTTTATAAAAGCTCAAGCCTGTCTCCAAAACTGTTTGTGATTCTATGAGTAGATTACACCAGTCATTTAAAATGTGCTTATTACACAGCGCTTGTGTAAAGGTTTTTTTGGCTAATTTAATTAAATAGATTATTAAGAACAATCATGAGTCAATCTATGAATACTCCTCACACTTCAGCTCACTCCTCAGCTCACTCTTCCATCGATTTTGAAGCTTTGCGCTACAAACTGATTGAGCAGCAAATTCGTCCTTGGAACGTGTCCGATACAGAGGTGTTGCAAACCCTGCGAGATGTCCCTCGGGAGAATTACGTACCAGAGTCGATGAAAACTTTAGCCTTCACAGATACCCAATTACCCCTGCCAGGAGCCAGCCAAGCGAGCCAGGTGATGTTCGAGCCCAAGATGGAGGCCAGAATCCTGCAAACGATTAAACCGCGCTACAAAGATCGGGTTTTAGAGATTGGTACGGGTTCAGGCTATATGGCGGCTCTTTTGGCTGCTTTTGCCGATCAGGTAGAAAGTGTTGAGATCGACCCTAAGATGGTGTCTTTGGCAGAAGGCAACTTAGCTAAAAACCAGATTAAGAATGTGAGAGTCTGCCAAGGAGATGGCTATACCGGTTGGGGTACACAAACTTATGATGTGATTTGTGTCTCTGGCAGTATGCCAAGCCTGCCTGATGGTCTCAAACTGCAATTAGCAGTCGGTGGCAAGCTCTTTGTGATTTTGGGTCAAGCACCAGTGATGCGCGCCACCTTGATTGAGCGTATTGAGCCGAGTTTTTTCAAGGAGACGGCTCTGTTTGAAACATTAACCCCTAGCTTGCAATCACCGAAGGTCAAAATCGAGAGTTTTGCTTTTTAAGACTATAGATACCTGGACTTTTTAGGTATCTGAATCTATGAGCATGGGTAGTAGATTAAAAATCTCTACCTTCTTGATCCTCGGGTGAAATAAAGCAAAGTCATGCACTTTGGTGCAAAATGGGCTTTTGGCCAATTGAATAAGATCGATACGAGCATGCAGACTGGTAAACCTTTCAAAAAACAACCCTTCGTTTTGGCTATTGGGGTAGCTATTGCTTGGATGGGTAGCGTTCATGCTCAAGCATCAGCGTCTGCCACGGTTTCTGATGTACCCCCACCTGTTTCTGCTGCCAGCATTGCAGCGAGCGTTGCTGCAGATAAGGCCAAAAAGTCTGAAGTAGTCGCATCCAATAATGATCTCTTGAGTCTCTATCAAGAGGCAGCCAACAATGATCCTGTGTTTTTATCAGCCCGTTATGCCTATGACGCCGGTCGTGAAAAGCGTTGGCAGGGTTTTGCTGGCTTGTTACCACAAGTAGTTGCCACAGGTAATGAAACCCAAAATGACTTCACAAGACGCGGCAATACAGAAACTCGCTTTATGTCTCGTGGCTGGGCAGTTCGTCTCACTCAACCACTCTTTAGTTGGGATAAGTGGGAAACTGCGCGCCAAGGATTTATTAGCTCAGACATTGCAGCCGCTCAATACGCAGCTGCTGAACAAGATTTAGTGATTCGGGTGACTGAAGCTTATTTCAATGTCTTAAATGCTCAAGATACCCTGAATTTAGCTCGTAATAAAAAGGCTTTGATTGCTGAACAATTAGAACAAGCCAAGCGTAATTTTGAAGTAGGCACAGCCACCATTACCGATACTCATGAAGCGCAGTCACGTTTTGATTTAGTCGTCGCTCAAGAAATTGCAGCACAAGCGGATCTAACGATCAAGCGTGGTGCTCTCGAACAAATTGTGGGCAAACCCATCGGTGAGCTCAAGAGTCTAGCGCCAGAGGCGAAGATTAGTCTCGTGGTCAATGAAGATCCTAAGATATCGCGTAGCAAATTAGCAAATAAAGGCAAGAAAAAAACAACAGTTACTCAAGAAGCCTCTAAGAATATTGATGTCAATGCAGTGATAGGCGTAGCTCCTACTCAGTCGATGAATGATTGGGTTTCTCAAGCTGAAGATGTGAGCTACAGTGTTGTGGCGAGCAAACTGAGCTATGAAGTTGCTAAACGTGAAACCTCTAAGTCCGTGGGCGGTCATTTACCGAGCGTTGAACTTGTCGGTCAACGCAGTTATACCGATAGCGAAAGCTTTAATGCGCTTACGAGCGGCACACTACCCATACAGTCGTTCTCTACACAAGGTATTGTTCAATTAACGGTACCTATTTTTTCAAGTGGCTATACCCAATCCGTGGTTCGTGAAAAAGCTGCCCTAGAAAAGAAAGCTCTATCTGACTATCAAAATACCCGTCGCTCCATCGCTCAAGCAACTCGTCAAGCGTTCTTGGGCTTTAATCAGGGCTTAGCCCAAGTGAAAGCTTACGAAGCCGCTGAGATTTCAGCAATGAGTGCTTTGGAATCCAATAAGCTAGGTTATGAAGTGGGTGTGCGTATCAATATTGATGTCTTGAATGCGCAAGACACTTTATTTACAACCCGTCGTGATTTAGCCAAAGCACGCTATGACACCATCTTGAATGGTCTTCGCTTAAAAGCTCAAGCGGCCGTTCTCAGTAGTGAAGATCTTCAGGCGGTGAACGCGCTATTGAAGTAGTTTTCACGAATCATTAGCCGTATGGTGACTGAGTGATCTTTGATCAGAAGTTATAGCTTTTTTGATAGACCTATCAGCTGATTCTTAGTCAATTAGCCGACCAATAGCCTGACGAACTTCTTCGATACTGGGTGGCGCTTGGGTATCGCCCAAATTAATGACTTGATCAGACCAGTACCCTTCGGTTTTCCAGCGTGGAGAATCACAATAGAGTTCAATGGTTGGACAATTGAGTATGGCGGCTAGATGAGTGAGCCCCGTATCCACACCAATCGTGAGTTTTGCGTTCGCTACCAAATAAAAAGCAGTCCTGATACTAAAACTACCTGGAACAATCGCCTGAGGAATTTGCTCAGCTAATTGAGCACTGATGATTTTTTCTTCTGGGTTACCCCAGGGCAACACTACCTGCATACCTCTGTCAGAGAACTCCTTACCAATCGCCACCCAATATTCATTACTCCAACGCTTAGCTTCTCTAGCCGTTGAATGAAAACACAAGACATAAGGTTTATGAATATCAAAGCCCAGAGAATTGATCGATAAATCTTTGCGCGTACCGATCTCAGATTGAAGACTTGATATATAAGTCCCTGGATAGAACTGTGGCGGTGCTTGAGTTCTATCAGGAGGCGGCGTATCAGAAGCAGCGGCTGCTAAGTAGCGAGAGCGGTCAACAGCATGGCAACGAAAAGGTACTTGAATCGATTCGGTATAGAACTTACGTGCTAGTGGTTCATAGCCAGAGTATTCGGTTTGATTGGCTAAACCAATGATTCGAGCATTCGGTGATTGATTAGCTAAATAGGTCACATAGGCAGACTTAATCAAGCCTTGAGTTTCAATAATGAGATCGTATTGAACTTCTTGGAGTTCTTTTTTGAAGGCGAGGAATTCTTGGATGGAATGAACGAATTCGCCTTTTTTAAGAGATTTTTTCCAGCGTCGAAAAGCCAGCGATATGACTCGATCGATCCCTTTGAATGATTCAGTAGTTTTTAAAGGTTCGAGCAATGAGGCATAACCCTCCTCCACCACCCAATCAATCTGGGCATTGGGGTATTGCTTACGTAGATCCCAAACGATGGGCAGATTATGTAAGACGTCACCTAAAGAAGAGAGTTTTATGAGGAGGATATTCAATTACGACTCGTAACCATTGGGATTTTTAGACTGCCAACGCCAAGCGTCGAGACACATTTGATCAATAGAGCGCTTGGTTTTCCAGTTTAGTAATTCAAAGGCCATACTAGGGTCAGCATAAAACTCAGCAATATCACCCGCTCTGCGATCGACCACCTTATATGGAATCTTTCTACCACAAGCTCTCTCGAAAGCGGATAAGAGTTGCAATACTGAAATACCTTTCCCCACACCTAAATTAACAGTGATTGAATCTTTTTTTTCATCTAGATACTGGAGAGCCACCACGTGACCTTCTGCCAGATCCATCACATGAATGTAGTCTCTAACACCCGTCCCATCAATGGTTGGCCAATCGCCGCCATAAACAGATAAATAGTCACGCTTACCAACTGCTACCTGGCTAATGTAAGGCATGAGGTTATTAGGAATTCCTCTAGGATCTTCACCAATCATGCCTGATTCGTGAGCGCCAACGGGATTGAAGTATCTTAGGTAGGCCACCTTAAGTGCTGGATAAGCCATCTCAAAATCTCTTAAGATTTGCTCCGACATTACCTTCGACCAGCCATAAGGACTGCCTGATCCTAAGCGCATATTTTCTTGATAGGGAATGGGATTCTCGGGATGATAGACCGTAGCAGACGAGCTAAATACAAATTGGTGAACCCCATGACTCCGACATAGCTTGAGCAAGTTTAGTAAGCTTAGTAGATTATTTTGGTAATACTCCACAGGCTTTTGCACTGACTCACCTACGGCTTTGAGTGCTGCAAAATGAATCACTGCAGTAATGGAGTACTTTTCAAATACTTCGAGCAAATTTGGATTACCCACATCAAGCTCATGAAAAATTGGTTCCACTTGGGTCAATGACTTGATGCGTTTTAGTACTAACGGATTAGAGTTAGAAAAATTATCTACACCTACCACTTCGTAGCCACGTGTGAGTAATTCCACCCAAGTATGTGAGCCAATATAGCCAGTGGCACCGGTTAATAAAATCATTTGGTTGGCCTAATCCAATCACGATATTGATCTATGTGGTTTACTAAATACTTAGGGAACTCTTCCTCATTGATAGCTTGGGCGACATATCGACTGCGAGAATCAATCACATCTAGCCCGGACTCAATCTGTTGGTGAATATACTGAGAATTTTTAAATTCTTCTTTATTGTGCTGTTGCTCAGCAATGCTCTCTAGCTTCAAAATGAGTTTTTCAACCGAAAGTATCCATGTGAAATGCCAACCACCATTTTGAATTTTTTGAGTCATACATTTTTTGAAGAAAATTCGACGTAGACCCCTGAATAAGCCTGATGATTTATAGGAACGTACTTCTGTGGCCGTTTTAAAAAATTTTTTTAGGTGTCCGTATGTAGTTACTTTTGATCCCTGCCAAATCGCTGGAGTTCCATCACCCTGCACTGATAAATTATTTAAACGGTAAACATAGGCTTTCTGTTGAAAGTCACCTCTCTTATACTTCTCAGGACAATATTGATTAATCATCTCTGGTCTTGGAATCTCATCCAAATCCGATACCAAAATCCAATCTTCATCTTTAGCATCGTACAGACCATTGATCAGATAATTTCTTTGATAATTTTCATTCTTCCAAAAATTCAACTCACCAGGCGGATAGTGATCAACGACAAGATATCGAATTTTTTCACGATACTTGTGAAATTGATTAATATCAAAATTCAGGGGCTTTGGTTGTCCAACTTGGGTGTAAACAGCCTCTGAAATAACAAAGTAATCTACATAGTCCCAGAGCGTTTCTAAACGAAGTTTTAAGAGCATATCCTCGTTGAAGTAACAAAAGCAGTCGTATATCTTTTTCATGACTTTAGGAAATAATCTGCAATCTGCTGCCTAAAAATTTTTGGCTCATTCTGTAACCATTTTCTATAAGCCGCAAATTCTTGAAAATGCTTGGGGAAATTTTTAAAAATATCTTCAACTAATAAGCCAAATTTTTCTACAAACATATCACTATCACTGTTGAGTTTATAGTTTTTGGGTATAGGCAAGTCCACATCATTTCCAGCCGAGCCTAGCAAGCCACTAATTAAACAGCACCCATGCATAGCAGCCTCACGGGGCATGCGATCGCGTCCGGGATGATGCCCGAAATCTATATATACTTTCGCGCCATAAAAGTTCTCTGTCAGTTGCTCTCGACTAAGACCTTTGAGTGGTACAAACTGATAGTGTGGGTAGGCCTGTATCAGGCGCTGGGTAACCTTGGCGCCTTTAGTAGGGTTGTAAAGAATGATGTCTTTTTTATGACCAATCTCTCGAATATATTGGTCAGTCAAAAAACCTTCATTGATCGAATCAATCAGGGGAATGGGCTCGATACCACAACTACGTAGATACTGGGTTGAATGTTCAGTTTGAGAAAAATGGATGATATCTTGTAAATCTTTAGCGCCACGCAAGGGTCGACTACCTTTAACAACACGCTTCCAGTAACGTAATTTATCTCTTACTTTCGATACATGTCTGCGCTCTAAAAAGTTTTCCAAAGACAACCACCACAGAGCAGCATCAGCATGTTTAACTTTTTTCGCCATCATGGGGTAGACCTCCGGGAAGAAGATGAGGTTACCCACCTCATCTTCGTATCGATGAGTCGGTGTGACATAATGCTGATATGGTGCAGGTGGTAGTGCCTCTCGATCAAATGGCAGATAAACAATATAGGCAGGCAAGCCTAGATGCCGCATATGATCCACGAGTTGATGCAGGGCTTCCGGCCCTCCAGTCACTGCCCCTGCAGGACATACGACAAGTATTTTTTTATAGTTTTTCATGAGATGTAAGAATGATTAATGTATATCGGCCATTATCTACGAAATCTATTCAACATCAGATAATCTTAGCTTTGATTTTTTTAGCCCCACTTGGCTGGCTAGCCGTTCGATCCTGGATCAATGGAATACTCGTGATCCTAAGCTTATTTTGTCTTTTTTTTCTTATCTACAATAAAAAGAAAATTCAGCTCAATAGATCTGATCGGATAATTCTAGCAACATTTGTTCTGCCAATCCTAGCAGTACTTATTACCCAAGCATACACAAATAATTGGTCTGCGAAACCTTATGATGGCCCATCAAGATTTTTATTAGGCATTCCTATCTATTTATACATTAGATCTGAGAAGATTAATATTCTAGAAATTTTAGCTATCGCCATCCCACTAACTCTGGTTTTTAACTTAATCAGCATATTGATCAATACGGCTCCTACTCAATTTTGGGGGAACCGATTAGCTACTTATTTTGTGGACCCTCTGTCATTTGGAAACTATTCTTTATTACTGGGTTTTTTAAGCCTACTGATGGTTCAATATCGACACAATTTCAGGGCCGTCTATTTAAAATATATTTTTCAAACAACTTGCTTGATTGGTTTTGTCATTGGTCTCTATCTGAGCCTTGGCTCAATGTCTCGCAGTGGCTGGCTCGCAATACCATTTCTTACTATTTACTGCATCTGGTGCTTCAGGAAAGAGATAGCTAGTCATTTGAATGTGTTTTTAGTAGTTGTATTTTTCATATCACTACTTTCTATTTTTCTCCTATTATCCAACGAGGCAGTCCAAGCCAGATTTCTATCGATTTATTCAGAAACGAGCGAATGGTTAACAAAAAGTGGTAGCTACGAGAGTAGTTCCGGCGGAGTGAGGCTCAGCATGTGGGTTTTATCGTACAAATTGCTCATAATGAACTCATTGATGGGCTATGGAGATTTGGGATACAAGGATTTACTTATTACTGATCCAAACCTCATCGCTAGCGCAAGTGAAATTGCTCGAACATCCATGTTTAATGGTCCACACAATGAAATAATAGCCAACTCATTACGTTATGGCATTTTTGGTTTGATAGCGAGTTGCACTTTGTTTATCACACCTGCAGTCATTGCATTGCTGAATATGCGAAAAGAGAATCTTGCCGCAAAGCTCATTTTTAGCTTTACAGTAGGTTTACTCATTTGCTCTGTAGCGCTTGAGGTTTTTAACTTAAAGTACACCGCAAGTTTTTACGCTTTCCTGATACCAATCCTATTGGCTACCAGCAATAATTTGAAAGAATAATCGTGCATAAAAATAAGTACTCGATTACATTCGCTTGTTATAACGCTATCGAATACACCAAAAAATGTATCGATAGCATGCTTTGTAATGGCACCCCCCTTGATCGGCTTGTTATTGTTGACAACGGTAGCACTGACGGCACCAGAGAATATATTTCTGAGCTACCGATTGGTCATCGAATTCTCAATCATCAAAATTTAGGTTGCGGCGTTGCTTGGAATCAAGGTGCGCTTCATTTCCAATCGGAGTGGACCATCATTATGAATAATGATGTGATTGTTTCACCTCTATGGATTGAAAACCTTATTCATACAGCCGAAAAAATCGGGGTAAAAATCATTAGTCCAGCCCTTATTGAAGGTGAGCTTGACTATGATTTTCAAGAATTCCAGGCTATGGCTATCAAGAAAATGTCTAACACACACCGCGTAGGTGGAAAACACGCCGTTTGTTTAGCTGTTCACGAATCTGTATGGCTAGATATTGGTTACTTTAGTCCAGTGCCTAAACTATTAGGGTACGAAGACACCTTGTTTTTTTACGAAGCCAAAAAAGCCAAGATTCAGACAGCCATGACCGGCGCTTCTTGGCTGCATCACTATGGCTCCATTACTCAATCACTCATGAAGCAAGAGCGTGGCTTATCTCAAAAAGATGGGCTTGCGAATCGCTATAACTATAAGCTCCTTAATCAGTCATGGCTTAGCAGAAAATTAGCTAAACATGAAAAAAGAGCACAAGAAATAAAATGGCAAGATGTCGAGTTGAGCGAGCACAACATGACGATACATGGCTTGCGTGAAAAAGGGCAATTTCGCTGGATTTAACTAGCAAACTTCTTAGAGCTGGACCAATCAAGCCCACACTGATCTTTTTGATTTAAGCAATAGGCAATATCTAGCTTGGGCCAATTTATGGCAATTGTTTGATCCGACCAAAGTAACACATGCTCTGACTGTGGATGATAGTAATCGGTGGTTTTATATAAAAACTCTGCCTCACTACTCATAACCAGAAATCCATGGGCAAAGCCTTTAGGTATCCATAACTGCTTTTTATTTTCAGCCGAGAGCTCTAGACCCACCCATTGACCAAAGGTTATTGATGATTGACGTAAATCGACCGCCACATCAAAGACAACTCCTTGAGTGACTCTGACTAGTTTTCCTTGGGCATGCTCCGTTTGGTAGTGCAAACCTCGCAAAACTCCTTTTTTTGACTTAGAGTGATTATCTTGTACAAAGGTGATATCTTGCCCTACCGCCTCATTGAACTCTTTCTGATTAAAAGATTCAAAAAAAAAGCCACGCTCATCGCCAAAAACCTTGGGCTCTATGATCAGTACATCGGGTATTGATGTTGGCGTTACTTGTATAGGCATATTGTGGCTTTGCACCTTATATTCGCAACATAAATCATGATCTAGTGCTTTTCTTGAATAATTTTTTCAAGGTACTGACCATACATATTTTTCTTAAGTGGCTTCGCCAAACGCATCACATCTTCAGCACTAATCCACCCTTGGCGATATGCAATCTCTTCGGGGCAAGCCACCATGAGGCCTTGTCTTTTCTGTAATGTAGCAATAAATCCTGCGGCATCCAATAGGGAATCATGAGTCCCCGTATCTAGCCAAGCATAACCCCGCCCCATGATTTCAACTTGTAGTTGGTTCATCTTTAGATAAACTTCATTCACAGTGGTGATTTCTAACTCACCCCGAGCACTAGGTTTAATCGATTTCGCAATCTCACAGACTTGCTGGTCGTAGAAATAAAGCCCCGTCACTGCATAATTACTTTTTGGTTTGGCTGGTTTTTCTTCAATCGATAGTGCCTTGAATGAATCATCAAACTCTACGACGCCATAACGCTCCGGATCATTGACATGATATGCAAAGACTGTGGCACCTGCTTTTCGCTCATTAGCGGCTTGCAGTTGATTGACGAGTTCATGGCCATAAAAAATGTTATCACCCAAAACCAGTGCGGATGGATGATTCCCAATAAAGTCTTTACCAATAATGAAGGCCTGAGCCAATCCATCAGGAGAGGGTTGTACCGCATATTGAATATTTAATCCCCACTGCGAGCCAGCACCCAATAACTCTGAAAATCGCGGCGTATCTTGAGGGGTTGAAATTAATAAGATATCTCTGATACCGGATAGCATGAAAGTGGTCAATGGATAGTAGACCATGGGCTTATCGTAGACTGGCATCAGTTGCTTAGAGACTGCCTGAGTGACTGGATACAGACGAGTACCAGAACCCCCTGCCAAAATAATACCTTTACGTTGTTGAGTCATAAGCGCTATTTCAGTTGTTTTGCTGATGATACCAAGTGCTCCACATACTGTAGAACTTCTTCGTCCCAATGCGGGATAATTTGGGGATAAGGCAAGGTTGCCAAAAACTGCCTCAGCTTATCATTGCTGAGCAATGAGTTATAAGGTCTTGGTGCTGGCAATGGATATTCTTTAGCAGGAATTGCCACAATATTTTTTATTTCCAGCTGAAAAGATTGCCCCAATCTTTTTGCTGTCTCAATGGCAAACACAGCCAATTGATACCAATTAGTTCTACCGTGAGGAACTGCATGGTAAATACCTGAAGCAGCTTGATTTCTAAAAAATAGTAGCGCTAGACTAGCTAACCAACGAGCCGACGTAGGTACACCCCACTGATCGCAAACAACCTTCAACTGAGGACGCTCACTTGCTAAGCGCAACATTGTTTTAATGAAATTATTCCCATCTCCGTACACCCAGGAAGTTCTTAGGATATAAAACCTGGCATTCGGGTTTTGCTTGCAGCTCTTTTGTATGGCTTTCTCACAAGCCAGCTTACTCTGGCCATAAATTCCAAGATGCTCAATCGGCCCTGCTTGATCACTTTCAAGATAAGAGTCTGGTACGGATTTAGTATCGCCAAAGACGTAATCAGTCGAGTAATGAACCAATGTGCCAGAGACTTGAGAAATATGCTCAGCCATGATCCGTGGGGCCTGCTCGTTGATCGCAAAAGCAAGCTCTTTCTCAGTCTGCGCTTTGTCTACTGCGGTATAGGCACTGGCGTTGATGATGATATGTGGATTGTGGTGTTCGATAGTTTTTTTGAGGTTTTGAGTGTTTGCTAAATCACACTCTTCTCGCCCTAAAAAAATAACATCATTTTGCCCTGCCAATTGAATCTGCAGAGCTTTACCGACCTGACCATCTTTACCAAAAACAAGGATAGACATGAATTACTTGAGCGCTTTTAATTTGTAATATTTGAGTTTATTTATTGGTATTGTTGATCAAGCCAATCGCGATAGGCACCCGTTTGCACCCCTTGTACCCACTCTTGATTCTCCAAATACCATTGCACTGTTTTCTGTATACCCGTCTCAAATGTTTCTGCTGGTTTCCAGCCCAGCTCGCGCTCAAGCTTAGTCGCATCAATGGCATAACGTCGATCATGCCCTGGGCGATCAGCGACATAGGTAATCTGATCAGCATAAGAGCCCGAGGCTTTGGGACGTAGAGTATCTAGAATGCTACAAATTCGTTGCACCACTTCAATATTGGGTTTTTCGTTCCAGCCACCGACGTTATAGGTTTCCCCCAAACGTCCTGCCTCAAGAACCCGACGAATGGCTGAACAGTGATCTTTGACATACAGCCAATCTCTGATTTGCTGACCATCTCCATAAATCGGTAGTTGTTTACCAGCGAGCGCATTGAGTATGACAAGTGGTATCAGCTTTTCTGGAAAATGATAGGGACCGTAGTTATTGGAACAGTTGGTTGTAATCACGGGCAAGCCATAAGTATGATGCCAGGCACGAACCAAATGATCAGATGCTGCTTTTGATGCCGAGTAAGGACTATTAGGCTCATAGCGATTCGTTTCTGAAAAGGCAGGATCAGTTGGGCTCAGTGTTCCATAGACCTCATCGGTAGAGACATGTAAAAAACGGAAAGCTTTTTTTTCGGTTTCGGGTAAATCAACCCAATAGGCTCTGACTGCTTCAAGTAGATTAAACGTACCCACTACATTCGTTTGAATGAAATCCCCTGGACCATGGATCGAGCGATCCACATGTGATTCAGCGGCAAAGTTAATGACGGCTCGGATTTGGTGTTTTTTCAGTAGAAATAAAACTAAATCGTAATCACCAATATCACCTTGAACAAAGATATGGCGATGGTCTTTTTCTAAAGATTGCAGCGTTTGTACGTTACCAGCGTAGGTCAACTTATCTAGATTGATAACACCTTCGGCCAAAGGGTTGACTAACCAATCCAGAACAAAATTACCACCAATAAACCCTGCACCACCGGTTACTAAAATCATTTTAATAGTCTACTTAAATATATATTGATAATCAGTCTGTTTTGTAAATCGGGAGTACTGGAACTGGGATCGATTGAGTCCGCAATTTCCACTCCTGATGTTTCCTATACTCTTGTAATGTTCGAGAAAAAGCTCGTCTCAAGTCTTCATGAGCTCTAACATAGGTCTCGCTTTGCATGAGCTTCATATAACGCCCATTTTTTACATAGCGAATTTCTTCGTGAATTTCCGAAGCAAGACTTCTAATCAGAAAAATGGTGTCAATCTGATCAATGACTTTACTAAGGATAAAAGAGCCAAAGCTCATTTCGATAATATCTCCATCAGAAATTACTTCATCAACTCCAAGAGATGGGTCGCGCTCCCTGATGACTGCATTCAGTAAACGCTCATCGCTGACTCTAAATAGTCCTAAGGACTGTTGATATTTTTTCACTTGTTGATAAATGAATGGGTATTTCTCTTGAATCTTTTGAAAGTCACCTTCAGCATAAGACTCTTTTGAAATAATTTTCTCAGCAAAGTCACATTCCCTCTGATACTCGGATAATTGTTGATCGCTAAGATTAAGTGCATAAAGATGCTCTCGAATGATTGGGTTAGATAAATGTTTACAACCACCTACTTCACAGTCTAAAAAAGGTTGGTCGAGTTTTTGAATCAAATACGTGTATTCAATATTTCTGAGTCGATATTGTTTCCAAGCAATCTCGACTAAATCTTGTAACAGATTAATTTCTACTGAATCTTGTGGTTGAAAATCTTTTTCAAATTGCGCTTTGAGATGATCAAAGTCATCTTGTGACTCACCCGGCAATATTCGTAACGCAGAGTACGCGCCTGTTTTAATGGCATTTTTAGAGACAATTGACTTACCCTTTACAGTTTTAGGCCCGCTGCTACGCTTAGTCATCATTATTTCTTCCAACGCACCCCTGCTTGCGAATCTGGCCCACCAGTAAACTCGACACCCGCATCTTCGAATGCATTTTTGATAGCTTCGAACGTTTTGAAATTACTGTTTGGAACACCTGGTTCAGATTCCATTTTCATAATTGTTGAGAAACCTATACCTGATTTTTCAGCCAAATCTTTGCCCGACCATTTCAACAATGCTCTAGCGGCTCTAATCTGATCACTTGTAATCAATTAAAAATTACCTTAGTATTAGTAAATATTACTATTAAAGTAATATATTTTTATATTTACAGGAGAAAAAATGCTTAATAATCAAGATTTTGCCAACTTACGCGCAAAAAGTCTAGGTGGTAGTGATATCGGTGCGGTGTTGGGCTTTAGTCGGTATCGGTCTGCGGTGGATGTGTGGATGGAGAAAACTGGACGTGCGGTGCATGAGGCGGATAGTTTGCCGATACGCTTTGGTTGCTTTGCCGAGGAGTTTGTCGCTTCTGAGTATGCACTGGCGACTGGTTTGTCTTTGGTGAACCACCCTTCTGCTTTAGTTCATCCTCAGTATTCGTATATGCATGGGCATATTGATCGATTTGTGTGTGATGCCCCTTCCATTTTTGATGTATCTGGTTCTTTAGTCGCTACTCGGGTATTGGAATGTAAGACGGCAAGTCCTTTTACTTCTCATGAATGGGGAGATGGTGGGTCTGATCAAGTACCGATGGCTTATTTAGCTCAATGTATTTGGTATTTAGCTATTACTGGATTAGAACAAGCCGATTTAGCGGTACTCATGGGGAATGCTGATTTTAGGATCTATGAAGTTCATCGAGATCGAGAGCTTGAAGAGATGGTCATTGATCGAGCCAAAGTCTTTTGGGAAGAACATGTACTCAAAGATATCCCTCCAGCGGCTCAGAGGGAGTCCGATCTTAAGCTCCTGTTTCCAAGATCAACTCCTAAGGCAGTAGAAGCCAAGAAAGAGACTTGTGAGCTCATAGCCAAGATGAAAGATATCCAAGCAAGGGTAGAAAGCTACGAACAAGAAATCAGCCAGATCAAACAACAAGTCATGGCCGAAATGCAAGATGCTGAGGTACTCACCTATGGCGGACAAGTCTTAGCCACATGGAAGACCCCTAAACCCTCCACAAGACTGGATACCAAGAAGCTCACCGAAGACCATCCAGAGCTCATAGCTCCCTATCAGATACAAGTCGCAAATAGCAGGCGCTTTGTGGTTAAAGACTAAAGAACGGGTTGCAGCCAGCCTAGGGTTCAAGATCAGAAAGATGAAGAGCAAATAGTCACATTACCAAGTTAAAAAGACAAGGATAAGAATCAACCATGCAAACACTCACCAAGAGTATTGAAAAAACAGCCCAAGTTCTAGCTTTAGATCCCGAAGAACTTCAGTTGTGGCTGGAGCAATACCCTAATCTCACGCCATACACTCAAATACAACTTCTCAGGATGGCGACCAAATACCAACTGGATCCCCTATCGGATGAGATTGGGGTGATGGAAACACATGAAGGTTACCAAGCCTTCATCACCATCGACGGTTGGGTCAAGCTCATCAATAGTCATGAGCAATATGCTGGTATGAGCTTAAAAGAAGCGCCGATAGAGGAATCAATGGAGAACTCAAGCGATAAAGAAGCCCCAGCGTGGATGGAGTGCACAATCTACAGACATGATCGAATCTTACCGATTGTGGTCAAAGAATATCTCGATGAAGTGAAAACCGATCATCCCTCTTGGCAACAAATGCCAAGACGCATGCTCAGACATAGGGTCATACAACAATGTGCCAGATTGGCGTTTGGGATTAGTCAATCTGATGGATCATCACCATCCGACAACATCAGAGCAAAAACGATAAGTAAAGAGAAAACAATTACTTCCACCTCAAGGAAATTGGGCTCAGATAAGTTCAAAGAGCTACTGAGTCAAACAAAATAAAAAGCACATTTGAACAAACAAATGTGCTTTAGTAGTAGAGATTTAAATCTAGTGACTAATTAGCGCCAATAG
>JACCDV010198937.1_pt1 | contig 16039 bp, 17 predicted proteins | sample 7446131 | NCBI WGS metagenome assembly JACCDV01 (sample SAMN15323448, study PRJNA562643) | freshwater metagenome | isolation source: river surface water | place: USA:Blue River Watershed | collected 2017-08-17 | reverse complement strand
TTTCAGAACGCGCCTCGGGGCTCCGATAGCAGATCTGTCGGGCTGGCCGGATTTGAACCGACGACCCCTTGTCCCCCAGACAAGTGCGCTACCAAGCTGCGCTACAGCCCGTTATCCGACAGATAACCCCAGAAGTCTATTCACTCCTTGAGTCTGGTACTAATCAAAATCCAAGACTCGCAAGCGAGTTTGCTACCGCAGCCGCAGATTTCTCAAACTTCTCCCGCTCCTCCAAGGACATGGGGAACTCGAGTACGCGGGCCACTCCAGAGCGATTAACAATGGATGGAACGGAAAGCGCAACGCCCGAAATGCCCATGTAGTCGTGAAGTAGCGAGCTGACCGTGAGCACAGCATTTTCATCGCTGAGCACGGCCGAAGCGATGCGGGCAGCGGATAAGCCAATCGCGTAGTTAGTTGCACCCTTGCCCTCAATTACCTGGTACGCGGCATTCTTCACATTGAAGGCGATGCTCTCCAGTTCTTCCCCACTCAGGAGCTCACCGTCGGCCAGCTCCCAACTAGAGAGTGGAATCGCGCCAATCCTGGTTTGGGACCAAAGTGCAAACTCACTGTCACCATGCTCACCAAGAATGTAAGCATGAACCGAGCTAGCGGCGACGGAAAGTCGCTTCGAGAGCATCCAACGTAACCTCGATGAGTCCAGCACGGTACCTGACGAGAAAACTCGACTGGAAGGTAATCCTGAGATTTTCTGTGCGACTACCGCCAGCACATCGCAAGGATTCGTTACCAACATCAAAATTGCATCCGGAGAATAGCCGAGCAATTTTGGGATGAGCGCTTCAAGAATAGAGACGTTGACTCCAGCCAAATCGAGTCTGGACTGACCAGGCCTCTGTTTTGCCCCTGCAGTGATGATGACCAGGTCACTTCCCGCAGTTTCTGCCATGTCAGATCCGCCGCTCAGTTCAGTTGCGGGAGTAAATGGTGAACCGTGAGCGAGGTCTAGAACCTCAGCGCGCGCCCTTGCTTCATCGATGTCATAGAGGACGACTTCCCGGGCTACGCCCTGAATCATCAGTGCATAGGCTGTTGAGGAACCTACAGCACCCGCCCCTACAACTGTGATTTTTGCCATTAGCGACGCTTGCGCTTCTCGCGAACCCTGACACCAACTTCAAGAGGTGACCCCTCGAAGCCAAAGTCTTCACGCAATCTTCGAATGATGTATCGGCGGTAACCAGCCTCGAGGAAACCAGTGCTGAACAGCACAAACTTCGGAGGTCTTGAAGCCGCCTGTGTTCCAAACAAGATCCTTGGCTGCTTGCCGCCACGGATTGGGTGTGGGTTGGCTGCCTGGAGTTCCTGCAGGAAGGCATTTAGTTTTCCGGTTGGGATTCTCTTGTCCCAACTCTCCAAAGCTAGCTCCAGGGCGGGAACCAGCTTTTCTAGGTGTCGCCCAGTCGAGGCCGAAATGTTTACCCGAGGAGCCCAGTCCACGTGAGCTAAGTCGCGCTCGATCTCTTTCTCAAGATAGATACGACGGTCCTCATCAAGTAGGTCCCACTTATTGAATGCTAAAACCAATGCGCGACCTGAATCCAGCGCCAGCTGAACGATGCGGACATCGGCCTCGCTGATTGGCTCTGTTACATCAAACAGCACCACTGCAACCTCGGCGCGCTCCAGAGCAGCAGCGGTTCGAAGTGAGGCATAGAAATCTACGCCCTGCTGACGGTGGAGTCTGCGACGAATACCGGCGGTGTCGACGAAGCGCCAGATTTTGCCAGCAATCTCCACCTGCTCATCAATCGGATCGCGAGTGGTTCCAGCAAGGTCATTCACCACTGCACGGTTGGTTCCGGTCGCCTTGTTCAGTAGCGATGATTTTCCAACGTTAGGTCTTCCAATCAGCGCCACCTTGCGGGGGCCGCGATACTCGTCTTGTGCGACGTTGCTCTTCTGCGGTAGCACCTTCATTACCGCATCAAGTAGGTCGGCAACTCCCCTACCGTGAAGTGCGGAGACTGGGTGTGGCTCACCAAGACCGAGTGACCAAAGCGCCGCGGCCTCGGAGTCTAGGTGGGCATCATCAATCTTGTTAGCTACTAGAAACACCGGTCTGCCAGTGCCGCGCAGCATCTTTACAACTCGCTCATCGGATGCGGTTGCTCCAACCAACGCATCTACGACAAAAAGCACCGCGTCCGAGAGCTCGACTGCAATTTCAGCCTGCTCGGCTACAGATGCATCGATGCCTGTTGCGTCATGCTCCCAGCCACCGGTATCTACCAGGGTCAATGGCCTGCCGTTCCACTCCGCCTTGTAGGTCACACGGTCACGAGTAATACCTGGCTTGTCCTCAACCACTGCCTCCCGGCGACCTAGGATTCGGTTTACCAAAGCTGACTTGCCGACGTTCGGTCTACCCACGATGGCAAGCACCGGTGGTGCTGGCTGATACTCAGACTGCTCCTGGGCATCAAGCTCAATTCCAAGTAGGGCTAGGTCCTCTTCATCTAGGTCATAGTCCTCGAGCTCGGCCTTTAGCACCTCGGCCTTGGCTAACTCCAGCTCAGGCTCAAACTCTTCGCTCAATTTCTTATCCTTGCAATTTCGGCCAAAACGGCCTGAACACTTTGTTCAAAATCCATATCGGATGTGTCAATCACTGTGACGCCGTCTGCGGCATCCATGAACCTTGCCACTTTACTGTCTTTTTGATCTCTTGACACTAAATTCTCAGCCGACTCGGTGCCTTCAAGTCCACGGCGACGAAGCCTGACTGCCTCGCTGGCGGTAAGCAGCACCCTCACCTGGGCGTCCGGGGCAACCACTGTTGTGATATCCCTACCCTCAACCACGATGCCAGGATTTGAGCACTGTTCAATTCTCGTTCGGGCATCAAGTCGCTGTAAGGAGCGAACTTCGGGCTGCTGGGCAAACTCGCTAACCAGTGCTGCAGCACGCTCGGTCCTGATAAGGGGAGACACATCCTGCCCATCCAGTCGAACTGCACTGGCATCCGGATCAGTAGCTATCTCATAAGGAAAAGAATCTGAGTCTGGGTTTTCAGTTTTCCAAAGTGCATAGGCTCGATAGCCAGCACCAGTGTCCAGGTAGCCAAAGCCGAGTCTCCGTGCGACCTCTTTTGAAACACTAGATTTTCCGGATCCTGCTGGTCCGTCTATCGCCACGACAAACTCTGCCACTAGACCAGCCGCCAACCCTGGTTGGTCAAAGCGTCAGCAAGTTTTTGTGAGCTTTCGGGCAGCACCTGCAGCTCGACAAGTCCAATCGGCGCACCTGGCGAGTGCTCTAGCTTGAAATCTTCGATGTTTACGCCAATCTCGCCGATGTAGGCAAATAGCTTGGCAAGGGACCCCGGCGAATCATCGATCATGACAGTCAGCATTGCGTAGTTGGCGAACTTGCCACCGTGCTTGCCTGGGATTCTGGCGATCCCAGCATTTCCAGCGCTGAGTACCGAATGGATCTTGGCAAGTGCCCCGGGTGCGGAAATGTCCTCAAGCGCAGACTCTAGGGTGCCAAGGTCATTTCGCATACCCCGAATTAGCGGTAGCAGCGATGCTGCATTTTGCGAGACGATTTGTACCCAAAGCTCCGGATCGCTTGCAGCAATTCTGGTTGTATCGCGAAGTCCCTGACCTGCGAGCGCCAGCTGCTGATCGTCTCCCCCGGTGAGCTGGCCAGCCAGGGCAGAAGCCACCAGCTGCGGGAGGTGAGAGATCAGGGCAACGGCGCGGTCGTGTTCCGTGGCTGACATTTGAATTGGTAGCGCCCCAACCAAGAGTGCGACGCCACGAATCAATTCGACCGCATCTGCACTGCTGGCCTCGCTGGAGGCAATCACCCAGGGCCTCGCAAAAAACAGATCGGCGCGTGCACCAGTAGGGCCGCCCTTTTCTCGACCGGCCATTGGGTGCGAGCCGATGTACCTAGTAGCAAAACCAGCCCGTTCGACCTCTTGTGCAATCTGGGTCTTCACACTTGCCACATCAGTGACGACGGCATTTGGGTGCAGCTCGAGCTGTGAAATCACAATCTCGGCGGTTGCGTCTGGGGGAACACAAACGACTACCAGATCCGGTTCTGGACCAGAGTCTGACCCTGCGCCATACTCAACAGCCAATCGAAGTGCTGACTTAGATTGATCGGCAAGCCATGCCTGAACACCATTTCTTGCCAGGGCAAGGCCGAGGCTAGTGCCCAGCAGCCCAGTCCCAACTATCTTGATGTTCGGCATTACTGCGCCAGATCGGTCCTGAGCTTCGCGGCACCGCGAAGGTAAACGTGCTTGATTTCAGAGCGGCTTAGCTTGGTTTCAACGTGCATCATGAGTCTGATTACTCGAGGCATGGCTCCCACCACGTCCATCTCAACACTGCACATCAGGGGCACATCGCCGAGTCCGAGCTCTCTTGCCGCTAAGGCTGGAAACTCGGAGGTGACATCCGGGGTCGCTGAAAACCAGATAGAAATCAAATCTGCGGTGGCAAGGTTGTTTTCGTGAAGAACTTTGGTGACTAACTCGGCGGTAGATCGAAGCAGGTGCTCGCGCTCGTCGGAATCCAACTGAATAGCACCGCGAATTGCACGAACGGCCATTAGCGCCTCTTTTCTTTTCTAGATCCCGCCTGCGCCGCCTCCATTAGTGCAGACACCTCAACTCTACCCAACTCACGAAACTGGCCAGGCTTGAGATTACCCAGTCTTAGTGGGCCAAAGCTCTTTCTAGTTAGCTCTAGAACCGGGAATCCGATGGCATCAAACATACGTCGGACGATCCGGTTTTTTCCGCTGTGCAGAACCAGCTCAACCAGTGAGGTTTGCTCATTCTGGTCCAAAACTCGAGCCTTGTCGGCTTTCTGGACACCATCCTCAAGCTTTACGCCATCGAGCAAGCGCTGCATTTCAACGCGAGTGATCTTGCCTCTGACCTTGGCAACATAGAGCTTTTCAACCTCGTAGCTTGGATGCGCGAGTTGATTAGCAAGTTCACCATCATTTGTCATCAGAAGGATGCCGGTGGTTTCAGAGTCCAGACGACCGACGTTAAACACTCTGTCCAGACCAACGAAGTAGTCTGCGAGACAGCGCCTTCCGTTTTCATCCGACATGGTTGAAACCACACCTTTTGGCTTGTGGAAAGCGAAGTAGACCCGGTCGGGATCCAGTTGAACTGGGCGGCCATCAACCTGCACCTGATCTACCTCAGGGTTAATCCTAGAGCCGAGTTCTTTTACGATCTTGCCGTTCACTCGAACTCGACCCTTAACGATCAGCTCTTCACAAACTCGTCTGGATGCGACACCGGCACTAGCCAAAACCTTCTGGAGTCTTATGCCCTCTTGCTCAGTCAATGTCATCCTGTCCCGGTAGGTATGGGCTAATTTGAGGCAGTTCATCAAGCGAGTTGATTCCCAATACCTCAAGCAGCAACTCTGTGGTTCCAAACATGGCTGCTCCAGTTTCGGCATCCACAAACAGCTCGGCGATTAAGCCTCTTGAGAGCAGTGTTCTAACCACCGAGTCAACGTTTACCCCACGAATCGATGAAACCTGACCCCTAGAAATCGGCTGCCTGTAGGCAATTACCGCCAATGTCTCAAGCGCTGCTTGCGAGAGCTTGGCGGGATTCTCATTGGCGACCAGCTGCTTCACTGCCCAGTCATGAGTCGAACGGACATAGAAGCGATAACCACCGCCAACCTCTCTAAGTTCAAAACCTCGACCAATACCGCCGTTTGCCTCTTCGTATTCGATGCGCAGTGCCTCAAGCTCACGTTTGACATCATTCAGCGGGACCTCAAGGGCTCCGGCTAAAGTCACCAAATTAAGTGGAGTCTCCGCAACAGTAAGGATTGCTTCAAGTGCCGCGCGGAGCTGGAGATCAGTCGTCATATTCCGCCCCTAACTGGTTGAGCTTGGCCTCATCAAAGGCTCTATCCTCCCACACCACCTGGAAATCGGAAAAAGGGTCGGACTGCTTGAAGCCAACTGCTCCGAGGCGATAAAGCTCTAGAAGCCCCAAGAAGCGCGCTACCAATTCGGACCTATCCTTAGCGTCGGCAATAAGTTCGCGAAATGTCATAGACGATCTCTGCCGCAACCGCTCGACCATCAACCCAGCCTGCTCTCTGATGCTTACTCGAGGAGCATGCAGGTGAGTGAGACCAACCCCGGGAATCTCTTTAGGGGCAAAAGCCAGCTGGGCAAGTTGCGAGAACTCCGTGAGGCTTAGCTCCCACTTGAGCTCAGGCCTAAGCTCCCTGAATCGCTCTTCGAGGCGAACAGACCTGGGAATGCGTTCACCCTCGCGATCCATTGACGCACTAAACCAGGATGCAATTTCTTTGAACGCTCGGTATTGCAATAGACGAGCAAAAAGCAGGTCGCGCGCCTCAAGCAATGCGACATCCTCCGCATCAACAACCTCACCGGCTGGCAACAAGCTTGCAATTTTCAAATCCAACAAGGTTGCAGCAACCACAAGAAACTCGCTTGCGCTCTCAATCTCCGCCTGAGCATCAAGCTGCTTTACATAGGTCAGAAATTCATCTGTAACTCGCGAGAGCGAAACCTGAGTTATGTCTAGTTCGTGCTTGCCAATCAGGCGCAGCAGTAAGTCAAACGGGCCGTCAAAATTGTCGAGTTGGATCCGAAAATCAATCTCAGATTCAAGCTGCACTGCCACGTTTGACTAGCTCTCTCGCCACCCGGCGATAGGCCTCGGCTGCCTCAGAGGTTGGGGCAAACTGGGTGATTGGCTTTCTTGCCACAGTTGCATCTGGGAACTTTACAGTTCTACCAATTGCGGTCTGGAAAACCATTCCGGGGAACGCCTCCTGCAGTCGCTCCAGCACCTCACGCGAGTGCAAGGTTCTTGCATCGTGCATCGTAGGAATTAGGCCATCGAGCTGAAGGGTTGGATTGGTTCTCGCCTTCACCTTGTCGATGGTCTGAATCAAAAGAGCGACACCGCGAAGTGCAAAGAACTCGGTTGCCATGGGAATCAGTACACCGTGAGCTGCAGTGAGTGCGTTGACGGTGAGCAGGCCGAGGGATGGCTGGCAGTCAACGAAAATCACATCGTACTCATCCTTGACTTTGTGCAAGATACCCTCGAGTACCCGCTCGCGACCCATCTCGGTGACCAGGTTCATTTCAGCAGCGGAGAGATCAATGTTGGCCGGGATAATGTCGAGATTCTCGACCTCGGTCTGTTGGATTGCTAGATGAGGGTCCATGGACACATTCATCATCAGGTCATAGATAGTTGGGGCGTCCTGGTAATCCGCCGCGAGGTTTACAGAGAGCGCGCCCTGTGGATCAAAGTCAACGACAAGCACCTTCCGGCCATACTCGGCCAATGATGCTGCAAGGTTGATGGTTGTGGTTGTCTTGCCGACTCCACCCTTTTGATTGCACATGGCAATAATCCGAGCTGGGCCATGAGACTTCAGCTTGGCTGGGATTGGAAACTCTTTACCAGAGAGATTCACTTGCGCCTCCAACTACTAGTGAAGATAGCCTACCGCCGTGCACGGGGGTGAGCGGACTGATAAATCTCGCGCAAGGTGTCGATTGTGATCTTGGTGTAGATCTGCGTGGTGGCTACCGAAGCATGCCCCAGTAGCTCCTGGACCACCCGCACATCCGCCCCACCCTCAATCAAATGCGTTGCAAAGCAGTGCCGAAGGGTATGGGGTGAAACATCGATGCCGCACTGCTCACCAACCTTCGAGAGTATTTCCCAAATCGATTGCCTCGACAACCTGCCTCCGCGTTGATTGAGAAACAACGCTGGAGTGGAGCCCGCGACCAGCCCGGGTCTAACTCTTACCAGATATTCCTCTAATGACTTGGCGGCGTAGCTACCAACGGGGACCAAGCGCTCTTTGGATCCCTTGCCCCGGACTCGCACAAATCCAGAGCTATCCACCTCGTCCAAATCCAGGGCTGCTATTTCACTCACGCGCGCACCGGTTGAGTAGAGGATTTCAAGGATTGCCCGATTGCGAATTCTCACCAGGTCAACCGAATCGCTCCCGGGCTCTGGTCCAGCTGCTTTGAGCAACTGTTCGACCTCGGCCAGCGACAACGCCTTGGGAAGTCGCATCGGTAATTTCGGGGGCCTGACCTTCCGGGTTGGATCGTCAGCGCGCAGATCCTCCAGAACCAAGAACTTGTGAAAGCCGCGCACTGCAGCCAGGGCTCTTGCCCTAGAGCTGGCAACCAAGCCGCGCCCGAGAAGCCACTGGCCAAACTTTTCCATTTCATCTGCACGGACACTAAGTTCGTCACTGCCAAGATGCGACAGGAATTCGAGATAGCTAGTCAGATCTCTGCGATAGGCGGCTATCGAGTTTTCACTCAGTCCACGCTCAATGGTCAGGTGCCGCAGGTATCGCTCAAGCGGCTTAGACATTTAGTTCTCGTTGAAAAGTCGTTGCTGCTTCTGGCGCTCAAGAGCAGCCTTGATCAGGCCGTGGAAGAGCGGGTGAGCTTTGGTCGGGCGAGACTTGAATTCAGGGTGAGCCTGAGTGCCAACGTAGTAGGGGTGCACCTCACGAGGAAGCTCCACATACTCAACCAGGTGCCCATCGGGGCTGGTGCCGGAGAAGACCAGGCCACTTTGTGCAATCTGCTCGCGGAATCGGTTGTTGACCTCATAACGGTGACGGTGGCGCTCGTGCGAAACATCAGAACCGTAAACCTCGGCGACGATGCTTCCCGGAGCGAGTTTGGCCTCATAGCTACCGAGCCTCATGGTGCCACCAAGGTCGCCACCGGCCAAAACATCAACCTGCTCCGCCATTGTGGCGATGACAGGGTTTGCTGCCTCGGGCTCAAACTCAGAGGAGGTCGCACCCGCGATACCCGCCTTATTTCTTGCATGCTCGATGACCATGCACTGCAAGCCAAGGCAGAGTCCAAGGGTTGGAATCTGGTGTTCGCGAGTGAACTTGAGTGCACCGAGCTTTCCCTCGATTCCGCGGATACCAAATCCGCCAGGAACACAGACCGCATCTACATCCGAAAGCTGCTGGCGAGCGCCGTCTTCGGTCTCGCAGTCATCAGACTTGATCCACCTGATGTTGACCTTGGTTGACTCGGCAAAACCACCGGCTCTAAGGGCCTCGGTGACCGAGAGGTAGGCATCTGGAAGGTCGATGTACTTACCAACTAGACCAACGGTGACCTCATGCTTAGGCTCGTGAACGGCATTCAACACAGGGGTCCAGCCGCTCCAGTCCACATCCTTGGTTTCAAGCTTTAGGGATCTGATGATGTAGCTGTCTAGGCCCTCCGCGTGCAAAACCTTTGGGATGTCATAGATCGAGGCCGCATCTGCTGCGGTCACGACTGCCTCACGATCCACGTCACACATCATCGCGATCTTGTTCTTGATCGACTCAGGAAGATCCCTGTCCGAACGACAAACGATTGCATCTGGCTGGATACCAAGGGATCGCAACATCGCCACCGAGTGCTGGGTTGGCTTGGTCTTCAGCTCGCCGGATGGCTTTAGGTAGGGAACCAGGGTGACGTGAACGAAGAAGACATTGTCTCTTCCAACGTCTCTTCTGACCTGGCGAGCAGCCTCCATAAAAGGCTGCGACTCAATATCGCCAACGGTTCCGCCTATCTCGGTGATGATTACATCCGGAGCGGGCACCATGGTGGCCTGCAATCTCATGCGGCGCTTGAGCTCATCAGTGATGTGCGGGATGACCTGCACGGTATCGCCCAAGTACTCACCACGCCGCTCCTTAGCAATCACGGTGGAGTAAGCCTGGCCGGTTGTGACGTTCGCGGCAGAGTTCAGGTTGATATCTAAAAAGCGCTCGTAGTGGCCAATGTCAAGGTCGGTCTCAGCACCATCTTCGGTAACAAAAACCTCACCGTGCTGAAATGGGTTCATGGTGCCTGGGTCGACGTTTAGGTAGGGATCGAGTTTCTGCATCACTACCCGGAGGCCTCTTGCAGTCAGAAGATTACCCAGGGAGGCAGCGGTAAGACCCTTGCCTAGGGATGACGCAACGCCACCAGTTACGAATATGTGTCTTGGGATTCCAGAGCTCTCGGCCATGGAATCCCAATCTATCAGCGATTCTCTGGCGATTTGCTTGCGACACCAAAGTTTCTAGCTGGCGGCTAATAATTCTCTGGCGTGCGCGATAGCGACGTCCGAATCGGGAGCACCAGAGAGCATTCGCGCGAGCTCACGAACTCGCTCTTCGCCCTGGAGAGGCAGCACCGAGGAATGAGTGATTGAGCCCTGAGTATTTTTCAGAACGCGAATCTGGTTGGTTGAAAATGCTGCCACCTGGGCAAGGTGGGTGATAACCAAAACCTGGGTGCCCTGGGCGACTCGAGCTAATCTTCTGCCCAACTCGACAGCGGTCTGGCCTCCAACACCAGCATCGACTTCATCAAAAATCATCGTAGGTAGGGTTTTGTCTTTGGAAAGTACCAGCTCTAGGGCCAGCATGATTCTCGAAAGCTCTCCACCGGAAGCAGCCTTCGAGATCGGTCGCAGATTCGCACCATCAAAAGCGGCGAGCATGAATTCAACCCGGTCCTGGCCCGAGTTTTCGTACTCCCCAACCTTTTGCACCTCAACCACTAGCTTCGATCCCGACATTGCCAGCTCTGCTAGCTCAGCGGTGACCTCAGACCCCAAACGTGCTGCTGCCTGGCGTCTGGCTTCGGTGAGCTGGTTTGCTAAGCCCGCAAGCTGCGAGAGTGATGCCTCGAGCTGTATCTCTAGCTTCTCCAGCTGCTCATCTGACGAATCCAAGTCCAGCAGTTCTGCCTGGAAGCTGGGAACTTGCGCGATGAATGTCTCCAGCTCGCCGTTGCGCCGCTCGAAAGCCAATAGCTCTGCTCTTCGCTCAAGAGCAGCTTCAAGCTGATGAGGATCGAGCTCAAGATCAAGTAGGTAACTGGATAGCTCGACAGACAGCTCTCGAGTGAGATCGCCAATTTCAGCGAGGCGCTTTCCAAGCCCTTGAAGCTCGGGATCAGAGCTGGACTCGAGGCTCTTTCGCGCAATCCCTAAGGCCTGAATTGCACCAATTGAGTCCTCGGGAGAGAGCGCTTCATGCGCCGTCGTTGCGGCAACCCTAAGGTTGTCGACATTACTCAGGCGATCGATCAGCTGGCCGAGCTCCGCGATTTCGCCGGGTTGAGGGTTGAGCCGTTCGTAGGTTGCAAGAAGTGAAGTCAACTCCTCAACCCTCGCTCGGTCCTGACCTGTGGAAGATTGCAGTCTCTCGTGGCGAGCTTTTAGTTCACGGAATTGGGCAAATGCCTGTTGGTAAGCCAGGACCTGATCCTGCAACTGGCCATATTCATCCAGCGCATCACGCTGGGCGGCTAGAGATCTGAGGCGTTGCTGATCGGATTGACCATGCACCGCAACCAACCGCTCAGCTAAATCCGCCAGAGTCGCAATTGGAACAGGTGTTCCACCCAGAATCGCCTTGGAGCGGCCATCGCTAGAAACCGTTCTGGTGACAATCAGCTCGCCGTCGTCAATTGCTGCCCCAAGTTCTTCAAGATCCCGTTTAAGCGAATCTGACTGGATTCGCCAGGTGCCTGATACCGACAGTGACGACTCCCCCGTTCTAATTACCGATGAGTCAGCTCGGCCGCCAAGGAGCAGGTTTAGTGCGCTCAGGACCATGGTTTTACCTGCACCGGTTTCACCGGTGAGGGCATTGAAGCCAGATTCGAAATTCAGCTCTGCCTGCGCGATCACTCCGAGGTTGCGAATCGAAAGGGACTCGATCACTTAGTCTCCTCGGGGCCTCTCCAGCCGGTAACCGGAAGGTTAAACTTTCGAACCAACCGATTGGTAAATGGTTCATCCGACAGTAGGACCATTGGCACCTGCTGCTCGGAGCGCTTCACTTCGATGCGTGCGCCTGGACCAAGATCAAACGTTCTCCTACCATCGCACCACAGCACGCCATTTCCTGGACTTCTTTTCAGCACCTCAAATGCTAGGTGGGTTTCAGACCCAAGAACTAAAGGGCGAGCAAATAGTGAGTGTGCGCTAAGAGGCACCACCAATAGCGCGTCTACATCCGGCCAAACAACCGGCCCGCCAGCGCTAAACGCATAGGCAGTTGAACCAGTTGGGGTGCTAACCAAAACGCCATCGCAACCAAATGAAGAAAGGGGGCGTCGATCCACCTCAACAACCACCTCGAGCATCCGCTCTCTGGCTGATTTCTCCAGCGTCACTTCATTCATAGCCCAAGAACTAAAAGCCAGCTCTCCGTTTTGATAGACCTCGACCTCAAGCGCGGATCTGTGTCCTACCCGATAGTCCCTGGTTGCAACCTTGTCCATCGCAAGGGCTAACTCATCGAGCTCCGCCTCTGCCATGAACCCAACATGTCCGGTGTTGATGCCTAGAATCGGAGAAGATTGCTGCCTCAACAGCTCAGCCGCACGAAGAATACTTCCATCTCCACCCAGCACAATGCCCAGTTCAATTTCTTGACCTGAAAACTCAGTGGCATTTCCAAGATCAGCCCCGAGCTTTTGGATTCGAACTATCTCGGCGGATTCCAGCACCGGTTGGATGCCCCTGGCTTGAAGCTTCTTGACTGTTCGCTGAACCACGTCAGCCTGCGAGGGCGACTGCGCATTTGAGACGATCAGCGCTCGTCTAGTCATTTTGCCCTCTTCGCCAGGTCCGTGATTTCTGAACTCCATTGTTCCCGATTATTCGCGCTGTTGGAAACTATCCACAAGAGATACTCGACATTTCCGTGAGTTCCAAGAATCGGTGACTGGGTCATTGCGGCTACCGAGTAGCCCATCGAGTAAACAAAGTCCGTCACCTGCTGCAGCGCCCGAGCTCGTTCTCGCCAATCTGTCACCACGCCCGAGGCGGCGAGAGAGTGCTTCCCGACTTCAAACTGCGGCTTTACTAAAAGCACCATGGGGGCACGAGGTGCCAACTTGGCGAGATTCTCCAACACCAGGGTTAGCGATATAAAACTCAGATCAGCAACAACTAGGGAAATCTCAGGGCTCTTGCCAAGTTTGCTCTCAAGCTCAGCCCGCGAGAGGTCCCTAAGGTTCAACCCCTCAAGATTGTGGACCCGAGCATCTTTTACCAGCTCGGGAACGAGCTGCCCATGCCCGACGTCGATAGCCAGAACCTCAGCTGCTCCAGCTTTCAGCAAAACCTGTGTAAAGCCACCGGTCGATGCGCCGGCATCGAGAACAACACCGCTGACCGCAAGCTTGAAGTGATCCAACGCGAAGGCGAGTTTCGCACCTGCTCTTGAGACGTAATCAACGCCTTCGCTGAGCTCGACGGCCGCGCTCGGTTCGATCTTTTGGGATGCCTTGGTGGCAAGTTTGCCATTAACAAAAATACGACCATCATCAATAAGCTGACTCGCCTGAGAGCGAGATCGGGCCAAGCCCCGAAGCACCAACTCGATGTCTAGGCGTTCACTCACTTAAGAGACAAGCTCCTCGAGTGCGCGGATAACCCGTTCTATAACTTCCAGCTGTGCTGACTCATCCAGGCCATCCAATGTGGCAAGTTGTGCTTCGATATCCGATAGATTCACGGTTTTCCTAGCTGTAAATTTCAGGTTCGACGTCCAAACCATAAATCGGAACGCTTGAATTCCACACTACCTTGCAGGCACATCGCAGGGTGTCAATGGACCTAACATCTCCGTCCACAGAAACCACTCGATTGCCAAGCAGTTCGACAGAACTTTTTCTAAGCTGGAAGCCGCGCTTGGTTTGCTTTGGCGCTTGATAGGCCACAAACAACTCTCGAAGATCCTCTATCAAAAACGTTGGGCGCTCATCAGAGCGGGCCGCGACCAACTCTTTCTTGGTCGCAACACCGGTCATCACGCATGCCGAATCCATGCCGAAGCCCAATGCCCCTTTGATGTCAGTGTCAAGGCGATCGCCAACGAATAGCGGTTTCGAAATCCCCAGTTGGTCGATAGCCGACTGATAAATCGGAGCAAACGGCTTACCAGCGAAATCTGGAAGTATTCCAACGGCGGTATGTACGGCTGAAACCAGCGTGCCATTGCCAGGCGCGATTCCACCCTCTCGGGGGATAGTCCAATCTTGATTGGTGGCTAGCCAAATCGCACCGCGTTGAATCGCATAGGACGCCTCGGCCAACTGACGCCAACCTACATCAGGAGAGAAACCCTGAATTACAGCCGCGGGGGCGTCATCAGCTGAGTCGACTATTTCAAAACCAAGAGCTAAGACTTCAGATCTGAGACCATCGCCCCCAACCACAAGAACTTTAGATCCAGGAGCAACCCGCTGGGCAAGCATCAAAGCACCCGCCCGCGCAGATCCAACGATTTCAGAGGCGTCAGTTTTGATCCCAAAACCAACAAGCTGCTCCGCAATAACCTCTGGACGGCGTGAACTGTTGTTGGTCACAAAACCAATCTTGAGCCCTTCCGACTTGACCCGATTGATGGACTCAACAGCGTGCTCAATGGCCTGGGAACCTAGGTAAACGACACCATCCAGATCAAAAAGGACTGAATCGTAGGCATCAATTAGCCTTGCCACGACCGCCCCTTTCACCGCCAGCTCTGCGCTGCGGCCTGGAACCGCCTGATGCTCCGGTTCCCCTTGGCTTGCGGTCCGAAGCTTTAGCATCGAAAGCACGCTTAGGTCGCGTGGCATCGGAATCGCGAGCCGGACGATACGGGCGATCTCCCTTAGCGCCTTCCGCAGATCGCGTCCTTCTATCAGACGAACCCTCGGGACGCGGCCTAGCCTCAGACGCACGGCCATCATTTCTGCGAGGCCGCTCAGTCGCATCAGACTCGGATCTCCTTCTGGGGCGATCCCTATCAGCACCATAGCCACGAGGTTTATCGGGTCTTTCGGATGACTTCGAGAAACGCCCACGCGACTCTTCGTTTCTGGGCTCTCTGGGCTGTCGATCCTCGGCTCCGCGCTCACGATATGGTCTAGATTCGCCAGCAGGTCGCCTTGGTCGATCCCCTCGCCCAGCATCATCGCGAGGCTTGCGATCAAAGGAGCGCGGCTTGGAGTCATCGAACTTGCGCGCAGGACGCTTCTCGAAATCCGAGCTAGTTGGAATCGTGATCTCCTCAACTAGTTCGAATAGCTCTTCGCCAACCTCGGAAAGAGCTTTCTCGGCACGGGCTGCCAATTCATCCCAGGTTTCAGAGGGCAATCCCAATTCACGCAAAACCTCAGCGTAGCTGCGGAAAAGCAATGGGGATTGCGGGAAAATCTGCTTCGGGCTCAGCTCAGGGATTTCCAACTCAAGCTTGGCATTCTTGGCATCCCCAAGATCAAGACGGGCGCCAGACAGGGCGATCGCCAGATTGATGCGAACCCCAACTGGCAGCTTCTTACGATCCATTCCGGCAGCAGCCTCAAGCGCTTTTGCCGGCCTGTTCATTCCGCGCTCGGAATCAACAATCAGCGGTATCTGATCGAGTGAGCCCGATAGGCGTCGGTGGGTAAGCAGCTCACGGAGAGCGAGGGCATAGTCACCAACGGTGTAGGCAGTAACCCCAAGTGTCTCGTGAACAATGGCCAGTCTTCCCGCACGTCTAGAAGCAGCAAGGGCGTGTTTATGCGCAAGCTCTGGATCCTTCTCGATGAGAAGGTTGACCATTGCTAGATGCCGTGCCACCATCTCGGCGTTCTCAGCAGTCAAAGTCTTGAGTTGAACCCTCACCCCCAGATCAAGATCCTCCGGAGTGATTTCGCTTGGAATAAGTGGTGATTTCTCAACATCGCGGTCGCGTTTGACGCGCTCCTGCCAAATTGGCCTGGCTGCGTCGGTGCGCTCACCACGGCCGATGGGTCCCTCGCGCTTTTCGCTAGGTCTCTTACGCTCCATGATGCTCCTTTGGAAATCAGCTTAAATAGAAAAGGCCACCCCTAAAAGGAGTGGCCATTTCTAAAGTAAGTCCGGCGGTGTCCTACTCTCCCACAAGGTCCCCCTTGCAGTACCATCGGCGCTGAGAGTCTTAGCTTCCGGGTT
>JACCDV010355149.1_pt1 | contig 16040 bp, 15 predicted proteins | sample 7446131 | NCBI WGS metagenome assembly JACCDV01 (sample SAMN15323448, study PRJNA562643) | freshwater metagenome | isolation source: river surface water | place: USA:Blue River Watershed | collected 2017-08-17 | reverse complement strand
TGCGTGTGCTCGATGTGGTCATGCTGGGCCGTCTGCCGCACCAGGGCTGGTGGCCTGCGCCCGGCCCCGCAGACCATGCCATGGTCGAGGCCGCGCTCCAGGCCACGCAGGCCTGGGCATGGCGCGAACGCAGCCTGGGCGAGCTCTCGGGCGGCGAGCGCCAGCGTGTGTTGCTGGCGCGGGCTCTGGCGGGTAACGCGCCGCTGATGCTTATGGACGAACCTCTGGCCAACCTGGACCCACCGCATCAGGTGGACTGGCTCGAGCAGGTGCACTGCCTCAAGGCCCAGGGCACGACGGTGGTGAGTGTGCTGCACGAGATCGGCATGGCCCTGCATGCTGACGATGTGGTGGTGATGGATGCGGGGAACGTGGTGCACCATGGGCCTTGCGACCAGCCCGCCACCCGCCAAGCCATCGAGGCGGTGTTTGCAGGCCGCATCCGGATCGTGCGCGCCGATGGCCAGTGGGTGGTCCTGCCGCGCATCGGCTGAGGGGCTGCCCCCACTAGCAAGCGGACGCCCCGTTTCAGAAGGTTCAGCGTGCGGGGTCGTCGAGCAGTTTGCGGCGGGCGGCAGACTGTTTCTGCAGCCGTTCGCGTGCTTCCTTGCGGATCGCCTTGAGTGTTTCCGGGTCGGGGTCGCTCCAGGTGCCGCCGGAGCTTCTCACCATCCAGGCCAGCGCCCGCGCAAAGTCCTCCACGCCCAGTTTGGGGTCGCCACCCTGCGCAGGCATGGCGCGCACGCCCACCCAGCCGTGGGCCGTGAGGGTGACCTGACCCTCGGCGATCAGGGGTTTCCAGGCCTGCCGGTCGCCCACCTTGGGGGCGTTGGCCACGCCAGTGGCGTGGCAGGCGATGCACAGCTGCTGGTAGACCTTCTCCCCAGCCGCAGGTGCGGTCTGTGCCCCCGCCCAGGGGCTGAGGGTCATCCATGCAGCGGTGAGGGCCGCAGATTTCAGGAGGGCTGTGTTCATGGCGGGCTTTCTTGCAAAGAGGATCTCGGTTCGCATCTTAGGGGGGGTCTGCGCGGTTCAGCGCCTGTTCTTGCCGGAGTTGCGGTTGCGGCTGGGCTGCCCACGCTGCTTTTCGGCATCTTCCAGGCGCAGCAGGGTGTCCACCTGCGTCATCAGGCGTTCCAGGTAGTTGGGCGAGAGATCGCGCAACAGGACCAGGGCCCGGAGGGTCAGCATGTGCGAATTGATCGGACCGGCGTTCTGCGGCGCCTGGGCGACCGCCTGACGCACCTGTTTCTGAACGCCGATGCTGTGCAGTTGGCGGCGAAATTGCCGGATCCTCGGGCTTTCGTTCGGCAGGCGGGAGGCAGGGCCTGCGTTGCCCGGCTGTGCCGCTGGTGCAGAGCGGAGGGTACGGTCCCCCTGCATGTCCTGCACCAGTTGCGCCAGGGGAGATGCCACAGGCGGTCCGGACCGGGGCGTTGGCGGCGCCTGCTCAATGCCTGCCTCGAACGCATCGATCGCCCGGCCGAGCTTGTCTTCCAGCAGCGCCTGTGCCGCACCGGTCTGCGCCGCCGTGCGGCTCGAGAGCGTCTGCAGGTAATGCCAGCCCACCGGATCGCGGGTGTGCATCCCGGCTTCGCGCAGGGCCATCAGCCTTTGTGCGCTGGCCTGGGTCATCGCTGCGGGGCGGCCTGGGCGGGCTTGGTCGCTCGCGGCACCGGGGCGATCTCGACGCGGCGGTTCTGTGCGCGGGCCTGCTCGCTGGTGTTGGGCACCAGGGGTTGCTGCTCGCCAAAGGCGGCTGCAAACAGCATGGCGGGGGGCATCCCTTCCTCGATCAGGGTGCGCGTGACGGTGAGGGACCGCTGGGCCGAAAGCTCCCAGTTGTCCTCGAATTTCCTGTTGCGGCTCTTGATGCTCTGGTCGTCGGTGAAGCCGCTGACCATCAGGATTTCATCGCGCGAGGCGAGGTAAGCCCGCAGCGGCAGCACCAGGCTCCTGAGCAGCTGACGGCCTTCGGGCTCGAGCTTGTCCGAGTTGAGTTCGAACAGCAACTTGCCGCTGATGCCGATGCGGCCGTCCTGCAGCGTGATCCGGCCCGAGGCCAGCGGAATGGCCAGGGCCTGCTCCAGCGAGAGGCGTTTTTGTTCCTCGGCCTGGCGCTTCTGGACTTCGGCTTCGAGGTTGGAAGCCATCTCCAGCTGCGTGGCCATGACCCCGACCAGCAGCAGCACAAAGGCGCCGAGCAAGCCGGTCATGAGGTCGGCAAACGCGATCCACGTGGGGTTCGTGTGGTCGCTTTCGGCTTCCAGTTCCCGCATCAGGCTGCTCCTTGCGAGGGGTGCTTTTGCAGTGCCTCGAGGACGTCTTTCTGGCTGCCGATGCTCAGGTCGATGATCTCGCGGGCCTGCGCCACGTAGTACGCCAGTTGCTCGTCGCTGCGGACCATGGACTGGCCGATGGCGGCCTCGATGCGCTGCAGGTTGGCGATGAGCTTTTCATGGGTCTCGTTGAAACTGCGAACCGCGAAGCCGAAGGTCTCGCCCAGGCTGGCCACATCCACTGCGCTGGCAGTGACCTGTGCGGCGATGTCGCCCAGTTTGCCGGTTTCGGTGGCCACATGGCTCTGGAACTGGCTGCTGGCCTGTGCCAGGGCGTCCTGGCTTGACGTGACCAGGGCATCGATCACGCCGCGCTGCTCGCTGGAAGCGTGGTGGATGTCGTCCAGCAGGGTTTTGAGTGTGTCCAGGATGCGGGTGCGCTCTTCGAGCAGGGCATTGTCGCGTGCCACGCTGACAGAGATTTCCTGGCGCAGCTGACCAATGACTTCGGCAGCCGCCCTGGGGGCTTCGGAGGCGGTTTCGATCAGGCGGGCGATGGGGGCTTCCAGGGCGGTGCCCAGGGTCGTCAAATGCTGCGTGACAGCCGCCTGAAGTTCGGTCAGACGGGCCACGGCAGCATCGCCACGCTGTGCTTCCTGCTCGCGCAGCGCCGACAGCTCGCTGCGCAACAGGTCGGCCAGGGCCTGGGCCTGCTCGGTGTGCCGGGTCGCCCAGCGCGCTTCGGCCGCGATCCGCTCGCGCATCGCCGCTTCATTGGCCGTGCTCAGGCGGTCGATGTCGGCCAGTGTCTGGCGGGCCTGCGTCTGCACCTCGAGCGTCACGGCCTCTGCCGTGCGGGCAAGGGTCTCGCAGACCGCCTGCTGCTGTGCCAGGGTCTGCTGACCGGTGCGCTGCCAGCCGTCCTGCAAGGCCGTGGCGATCTCCTGCAGCGCATTTTTCCAGACCGAAAGACGTTGCTCATCCATGCGGGCTTGCTGCACCTGCTGGTCATTCTGCGCCGCGTGGACGGCTGCGAGCAGGGCCTGGGCGCGGGCCTCGAAGGTCTGGCCGAACTGTTCCAGGGTGTGGTCCATGCCGCGCAGCAGTCCGCCGCTCACCTGCTCGTGCTGCGCCAGTGCAGCCTGCCAGGTCCCGGCCACGGTCTGCACGCTCTGGCTGAACTGCTGGTTCAGGCCCTCGAGCTGCAGGCGGGTGTTGTCGACCATGCGTTCGTGCTGCGTCTGCACCTGTCTGGCCATCTCGTCCATCGTGGACTGCACCACCGGTCGGATGCTGTCGCTGGCCAGCTGCATGCTCTCGCTCAGGCTGCTGCGCAGGGACTGGTCCACAGCGCTGGCCAGCTGGGTGTAGACAGTTCTGACTTCGCGGTGGAAATGGTCCTGGTTGGCCAGCAGGCGTTCCCCGAGCTGCTGGCTGTGGCTTTCCATCCGTCCCATCAGCGTCTGCAGCTGCTGCACCACCAGGGGCAAGGCCTGCGACTGCTGCTGCAGGGCCTGGAAGGTTTCCAGGCGCTGGTGCGCGAGTGAAAAGCGGCGCAGACGTGTGCCGATCAGGCTGTCGAGCTGCTGCGCCGTCCGGGCCCGCTCACGGCGAGAGAGGCTGGACATCAGGCCCAGCATGGCCGAGGTGGCCACACCGGCGACCGAAGTTCCGAAGGCCAGGCCCAGACCGCGCATCGGCTCCGAAAATGCTGCGCGCATGCCCTGCACGTTGCTGGAGCCTTCCAGCGCGAACACGGCGCCGTTGAGCGTGACCACCATGCCCAGGAAGGTGCCCAGCATGCCCAGCATCACCAGCAGACCCACCAGGTAGGGCGTGAGGGCCGGGCCGGGCAGGCTGCCAGACTCGCCTTCGATGCGCTGTCGAACGGCATTTTGCAGCGGGGCGGGGACCCGCACGAGCCAGTCGCCAAGCTGCTGCAGATCCTCGGGCACCTGATCCAGGGCCTGACCCAGAGCGGCCGTGCCGGCCCGGTAGTGGCGCAGCTCCATTGCGCCAAAGACATAGACGGCACCGATCACCGCGGTCATGGCCAGCACCAGCAGGTGGCTGCCGGACACGGTGGCGGCGACCCAGAGGAGGGCGATGGCGCCGGCGGCAAATGCAAGGTGGAACGCGTGTTTTTTCATTGTTGTTGTGTGGGGGCTTGGGAGAGGGCTTCGATCAGCCCGAGAACAGGTTGCAGGCGCAGGTCCAGTTCGGCCAGCAAGCAGGCCAGCAGGTCCTGCCTCAAGGGCGCCAGCCAGGGTTCGGTGCGAGGGGCAGGTTCGTCGGCCTGCGCTGCCTGCACCAGTTGTTTCATGTGCTGCCGCAGGGACCTGGCAAAGCGCTTTTCGAATTCGGTCGTGATCTGGCCCAGCAGCCGGCCCTCGCGCGCCATCAGCACGTTGTCCAGGATCGCATCGAGGGCGGCCAGCTGACGGTGTTTGTCGGTGCCCTTGTCCAGCATGCCGCGCAACTGCAGTCGCAGGGCGCGCAGGATGATCTCCATCTGTCGCTGGTGTCCTGCGGCATGGCGGCGAAAAGGGTCGAAAGCGGTTTTGGGGTCGATCGGGTGCTCCAGCTCGACCGGAGGCAATTCGATGCGGGCCAGTCCGGGGACCGGCACGCTGCCCCCGACGATGGACTGCTCGAGCGCGGCCCGCACCTGGGCGAAACGCCGGTGCAGCACGTCGGCGTCGACCCGTGCGGTCGGCATGGCCGGGGGTGTTGACGGGGCATCGACCGAGCCGATGAAAGCCTGCAGGGCAATGGCCTGCCTGAAATCGAGCCAGTCCCCCAGGCGTTGCCCCACGTCACCGCTGTCTGCGCTGGCATCGAGCCATCCCTGGCTGGCCAGGACACGGAGCAGTTCGGAGCTGTGGAGGCGGGCACGCGGTGACACACGCGTCATGGGCAGGGGGTTCGGCAAAGTGAAAGGCCGGGACGGCCCGGGCAGACGGCAGCAGGGCGCTGGCGGCTGGGCGGTCTCCGGCTGCATGGGAGTTGGCCGATTTTATCCGGGGGCTCTTGCGCAATTTCGCAGGATGTCGCTGGCACACGTGGGATGCACCCCAAAGGATTCAAAACAACCTGCTGTCCCCGGTTTCAGGCCGCCTTCGGCCTGAAGTCGCAATAGCCGGCCACCGCGCACTGCCCGCACAGCGGCTTGCGCGCCTGGCAGATGTAGCGCCCGTGCAGGATCAGCCAGTGGTGGGCGTCCACCAGATAGGCCGCAGGCACGCGCTTGAGCAACTGCATTTCCACCTCGTAGGGCGTCTTGCCCGGGGCCAGGCCAGTGCGGTTGCCGATGCGGAAGATGTGCGTGTCCACCGCCATGGTCGGCTCGCCAAAGGCCACATTGAGCACCACATTGGCCGTTTTGCGGCCCACGCCGGGCAGGGCTTCGAGCGCCTCGCGGGTGCGCGGCACCTCGCCGCCGTGCTGATCGACCAGGATGCGGCAGGTTTCCATCAGGTGCCTGGCCTTGCTGCGGTACAGGCCGATGGTCCTGATGTGGTGTTCCAGCCCTTCCAGGCCGAGCGCGAGAATTTTTTGCGGCGTGTTCGCCACCGGAAACAGGCGCCGCGTGGCCTTGTTGACGCCCACATCGGTGGCCTGCGCCGAGAGCAGAACAGCCGCGAGCAGCTCGAACACGCTCGTATACTCCAGCTCGGTATTGGGCTGCGGATTGGCCGCTTTCAGGGTGGCGAAAAACGGCTCGATGAATTCCTTTTTCATGTGCGAATTGTCACCCATGGCCATCCCCTTTGCCGATCGTCTGAACAACGTTGAAACCTCTGCCATCCGCGAGCTGTTCAAGCTGCTGGGCAAGCCCGGCATCATCAGTTTTGCAGGCGGTTTCCCCGACAGCGCCATGTTCGATGTGGACGGCATCCGCGAGGCCAGCAACGCGGCCCTGGCCCAGGATGCAGGCGCAGCGCTGCAGTACGGCGCGACCGAAGGCTTCCATCCGCTGCGTGAGCAGCTGGCGCAGTTCATGGCCAGCAAGGGCGTGCAGGGCCTGTCCCCGGACCAGCTGATCGTGACCACAGGCAGCCAGCAGGCGCTCGACTTGCTGGGCAAGACCCTGATCGGCCCGGGAGACAAGGTGATCGTCGAAGGCCCGACCTTCCTGGCCACCATCCAGTGCTTTCGCTTGTATGGTGCCCAGCTGGTCAGTGCCCCCATCGACGGTGACGGCGTGCAGACCGACCGACTCGAGCAGCTGATCGCCGAGCACCAACCCAAGTTCGTCTACCTGATTCCTACCTTCGGCAATCCCAGTGGTGCCATGCTGAGCGCCGAGCGCCGCAAGCGCGTGCTCGAGCTGGCCGTGAAGTACAACACCCTGATCGTCGAGGACGATCCCTACGGCGACCTCTTCTTTGGCGAAGCCCCGCCGCCCAGCCTGCTGGCCCTGTCGGCGCAGGTGCCGGGCAGCCGCGAGTTGCTGGTGCATTGCGGCTCGCTCTCCAAGGTGCTCTCGCCCGGACTGCGGGTGGGCTGGATGATCGCTCCGGCCGAACTGCTGGCCAAGGCCACCATGTGCAAGCAGTTCAGCGACGCCCACACCAGCACTTTTGCCCAGGCCACCGCCGCCCAGTACCTCCAGGCTGGCCGCATGCCCGCCACGCTCGACAAGGTGCGCAGCGTCTATGCCCAGCGTGCCCGCACCATGGGGGATGCCTTGCGTCGGGAACTCGGCGAGGCGGTGAACTTTGTGCAGCCGCAGGGCGGCCTGTTCGTCTGGGCGCGTCTGACGGGTGCAGGCGGCAAGGTGGCGGATGGCAACGCCTACGCCAAGCGGGCCATCGAGCAGGGCGTGGCGTTTGTGCCCGGTGCACCCTTCTTCTGCGCCGAGCCCGACCACGCCACCTTCCGTCTGAGCTTCGCCACGGCTTCGGAAGACAAGATCCTCGAAGGCGTCTCGCGCCTGGCCAGGGCACTTTGAAGTCTGAAGACCTGCTCAAACTCGTCAGCACGCCCATGCCTTTTGGCAAGCACAAAGGGGTGCTGATCGCCGATCTGCCCGGCAATTACCTCAACTGGTTTGCCCGCGAGGGTTTCCCCAATGGGGAAATCGGTCGTCTGCTGCAACTGATGCAGGAAATTGACCACAACGGGCTCGGTGAGCTCTTGCGCCCCTTGCGGCGCTGAAGTTCAGGCCCCTTTTCAGGCTCCTTTTCAGGCCCCATCAGTGGCCAGGCTGCGGCGGCAGGTATTGCCCGCACAGCGTCAGAAAATCCTGCAGCCCGGGCGCTGACACGCCTTCGTCCTGGAGGATGGCCGCGACCGCAGGCGCCATGCGGGCGGCTTGCCGCGCATCCAGAAACAGGGCGCGCCAACGCCGGGCCAGCACGTCTTCCACGCTGCAGGCCCATTCGGCGCGCACGGCGTAACGCACCATCGCCTCGGTCAGGCCCATGCCGATCTCCCGATCCGCACCCGGGCAAGCCAGCACCTCATGTGCCAGACCGCCATACAGGTGCATGCCCGGGGCCTGGTGCAAGGGGGTCGGGGGCTGGCCGGGCGATGTGGCTCCCAGCAGCGGGGCCCATGGCTCGAACGGGCTTCGCTGGGGCAGCAGGCCGTGGGCCATGCAATGGCTCAGCACATCACTGGCCATGGCCCTGCAGGTGGTCCATTTGCCACCGACCACGGTGACCAGTCCGTCCATGTCCTGCACGATGCTGTGCTCGCGCGAGAGGCTGCGGGTGTTGGTGGCAGCGCCTTCCTCGGGCCGGGCCACCAGAGGGCGCAGCCCGACCCATTGGCTGAGCACATCCTGCTCGCGCACCGGCCGCTGCAGCACGTTACTGGCTTCATTCAGGATGAATTCGCGTTCGTGCGCGAACGCTTCAGGTTCGCGCGGCAGATCCGCACGGGGCGTGTCGGTGGTGCCCAGCACCAGCTTGCCCAGCCAGGGCACCGCAAAAAGCACGCGCCCATCACGGGTGCGTGGCACCAGCAGGGCCTGTTGACCCGCCAGAAAATCACGGTCCACCACCAGATGCACCCCCTGGCTGGGACTGACCAGCCGTTCTGGGGCTGTCGGCCCGGCAGACTGGCGCCTGCGCAGCTGGTCCACCCAGACGCCAGTGGCGTTGACCACGCAGGGCGCGCGAATGCGGGCCTGCGCCGGACCCAGCCGATCGCGCACCAGAACGGTGGTCAGTCCATCGTGCTCGCGCTGCAGGTCCAGCACTTCGGAGTGGTTGAAGAGTTGTGCGCCTTGCTGCTGGGCTGTGCGTGCGAAAGCCAGGGCCAGCCGGGCATCGTCGAACTGTCCATCCCAATAGGCCACGCCGCCCATCAAGCCTGCCTCGCGCACACCGCGAAGGGCTTGTAGCGTGTCCGAGCGTGAAAGCCAGCGCGTGCGACCCAGACGCGCCTGACCGGCCAGCAGGTCGTAGAGCATCAGGCCGCCGCCGAAAAACGGCATTTGCCACCAACGGTAGGCGGGCATCACAAAGGACAGTGGCTGGGCCAGGTGCGGAGCCATCTGAAGCAGGGCCGAGCGCTCGCTCAGGGCTTCGCGCACCAGACCGATCTGGCCCTGGGCCAGGTAGCGCACGCCGCCGTGCAGCAGCTTGGTGGAGCGCGAGGAGGTGCCGCTGGCGAAGTCGTGCGATTCGAACAGTGCCACGCGAAAACCGCGGCGGCTGGCATCCAGTGCCAGGCTCAGGCCGGTGGCGCCTGCGCCGATCACCAGCAGGTCAAAAACGGCACCGTCGGGCAGTGGCGCTCGTATGGACGTGGCTGGCCGGGTCATGGCCGGATCAAGGTCGCCGGTCGTCGGCCGGGCTAAAAAGGTCCACCCGGTCGGTGATGATGCCGTCGGTGTTCAGCGCGATCAGGTGCCGGGCCACCGATTCGTCGTTGACGGTATAGCTCAGGGCGCGCATGCCCGCGCCATGCACTGTGTTGACAGTGGCCGTGTCCCACAAGGCGTAATTGCACACCACGGCCACACATCCCATCGCCTGTGCCTGCTCGAGCCAGCCCTCCCGCAGCGTCTCCAGCAGCAGGCCGCGGGGCAGGTCGGGCGCAGCGGTTTGTGCCCCGGCCAGTGCATCGGGTTGGAAAGAGGTCAGCAAAGGCGGCACCGCCTGGTCAGCCCAGAGGCGTGCGGCTTCGCGCGCCACCCCTTCGCCGGTGGCGCGTTCGTTACCCGGCGTGGGCTTGATCTCGATGTTGAGGTGGTGACCATTGAGCAGGCAAAACCGCGCCAGCGCCTCCAGCCGGGGTGGCGGCTCGCCCGCGTAGGCGCGCGAATGCCAGCCGCCCGCATCCAGCTGCGACAGGGCGTGCCACGTCAGTTCGCCGCCAAGGCCTTGGCCATTGGTGGTGCGCTCCAGCGTGGCGTCGTGCAGCAGGAAGACCTCGCCGTCGGCGCTGAGCTTGGCGTCGCATTCGTACATGCGGTAGCCGTGATGCGCCCCCAGGCGGAAGGCGGCCAGGGTGTTTTCCGGGGCGAGCTTGCCGGCCCCCCGGTGGGCGATCCAGTACGGGTAGGGCCAGGGCTTCATGGACCCACCCGCAGGCCGGTCTGCGCATCGAACTGGTGCAGCTTGTCAGGGCGAGGGCTCGCCTCGAAGCGCTGACCAGGCGCGGGGGCGATGAGCGACTCATCGAGCCGCAGCGTGATGGCCTCCTGACCCATGCGCGCGTGCACCAGCCGCTCTGCCCCGAGCAGCTCCACGGTGTCCACCTCCAGCGACCAGCCCTGGCCGGGCGTGAGCTCCAGATGCTCAGGCCGGATGCCGAGTATGCGGTCCGAGGGAATGCCCGGCGCCTGGCGCAGCAGGTTCATCGGGGGTGAGCCGATGAAGCTGGCCACAAAGGTGCTGGCCGGGCGGTTGTAGACCTCTTCGGGCGTGCCGAACTGTTCCATGTGACCGCCATTCATGACGATCATGCGCTGGGCCAGGGTCATGGCTTCCACCTGGTCGTGGGTCACGAACAGGCTGGTGATGCCCAGTTCGCGGTGCAGCTTTTGAATCTCCAGCCGGGTCTGCGCGCGCAGCTTGGCGTCGAGGTTGGACAGGGGTTCGTCGAACAGGAACACCTGCGGCTGGCGCACGATGGCGCGGCCCATGGCCACACGCTGGCGCTGCCCACCGGAGAGCTCGCGGGGCTTGCGCTGCAGCAGATGTGAGAGTTCGAGGATCGCGGCCGCCTTGTCCACGCGGGCGCGGATCTCGGCTTCGGGCACCTTGGCGATCTTCAGGCCGTAGGCCATGTTTTCGTACACGCTCATGTGCGGGTACAGCGCGTAGTTCTGGAACACCATCGCGATGTCGCGCTGGGCAGGCTCGAGGTCATTGACGATGCGCTCACCGATCTTGAGTGTGCCCCCGGAGATTTCCTCGAGCCCGGCCACCATGCGCAGCAGCGTGGACTTGCCGCAGCCCGAAGGTCCGACGATGACGATGAACTCGCCGTCCTGGATGTTGGCGCTCAGGTCCTGGATGACGGTGTTGGCCTTGGCACCCTTGCCATAGGTTTTCTGGATGTGGGTAAGAGAAATTGCAGCCATTATTTTTCAGTATCCACTAGGCCCTTGACGAACCATTTCTGCATCAGGATGACGACCAGCGCCGGGGGAAGCATGGCCAGGATCGCAGTGGCCATGACCACGTTCCATTCGGTGTAGGCTTCGCCAGCGATCAATCGCTTGATGCCCATCACCACGGGGTACATGTTTTCGTTGGTGGTCACCAAAAGTGGCCACAGGTACTGGTTCCAGCCGTAGATGAACTGGATCACGAACAGTGCAGCGATCGACGTGCGGGTCAGCGGGATCAGGATGTCGATGAAAAAGCGCATGGGACCGGCCCCGTCCATCCGGGCGGCTTCCACCAGTTCATCGGGTATGGTCAAAAAGAATTGCCGGAACAAAAAAGTCGCGGTGGCCGAGGCGATCAACGGCACCGTCAGCCCCGCATAGCTGTTGAGCATGCCCAGATTGGCCACCACTTCGTAGGTGGGACCAATGCGCACTTCCACCGGCAGCATCAACGTCACAAAGATCATCCAGAACACCAGGTTGCGCAGCGGAAAGCGAAAGTAGACGATGGCAAAAGCCGACAGCAGTGAGATGATGATCTTGCCCACAGCGATCACCAATGCACTGATCAGGCTGATCCACATCATGGGAGCGGCTGCCGGTATGCGGCTGCCTGCACTGGTTTCGCCCCCAAACAGGGCTGTTTTGTAGGTGTCCAGTGCGTGGTTGCCGGGCCACATCGACATGGGCACTGACTGAGCAATGTCGGCTGCGCTTTGGGTGGAGGCCACAAAGGTCAGGTAGAGCGGAAAGGCCACGATCACCACCCCCAGGATCAGCACCAGGTGGGACAGGACGGTGAGGCCAGGTCGTTTTTCTATCATGTGCTGGTTTCAGTACTGGACTTTTTTCTCGACAAAACGGAACTGCAGTACCGTCAGCGCGACCACGATCAACATCAGGATCACCGACTGTGCGGCCGACCCACCCATGTCCAGGGCTTTGAACCCGTCGTAGTAGACCTTGTAGACCAGGATGGCGGTGTCCTTGCCAGGGCCGCCCTGGGTGGTGGCATCGACGATGCCAAAGGTGTCAAAAAAGGCGTACACCACATTGATCACCAGCAAAAAGAACGTGGTGGGCGACAAGAGCGGGAACACGATGGTCCAGAAACGGTGCCAGGGACTGGCCCCGTCGATGGCGGCCGACTCCAGCAGGGATTTGGGGATGGACTGCAATCCGGCCAGAAAGAACAGGAAGTTGTAGGAGATCTGTTTCCAGACGGCGGCCACCACGATCAGGGTCATGGCATGGCCGGAGTCCAGAAGGTGGTTCCACTCGATGCCCACCGAACGCAGGTAAAAGGCGATCACCCCCATGGGCGAGGCGAACATGAACAGCCACAGCACCCCTGCAACCACCGGGGCCACGGCATAAGGCCAGATCAGCAGGGTTTTGTAGATGGCTGCGCCCTTGAGCACGCGGTCCGCCATCACGGCCAACACCAGGGAAATGCTCAGGCCGAAAAATGCCACCAAGACTGAAAACAGCGCCGTCGTCTTGAATGACTCGATGTAGGTGCTGTCGGCAAACAGGCGCTTGAAGTTCTCCATGCCGACAAACTCGGTACTGGTGCCAAAAGCATCTTGCGACAGCACGCTTTGGTACAGCGCCTGTCCGGCTGGCCAAAAAAAGAAGACCAGCACAATGGCCATTTGCGGTGCCACCAGCAACCAGGGCAACCAGCGCGATTGAAAGCGAACGCGTTTTTCCATGGGGGAGATTTCAGGCAACCCAAAAAAGCCCAAAACGCAGGGGCGCGCAGCCCCCGCGTTCAGGAAAAGTCCCGAGCATCTGGCTCGGGTTCAATGTCACTTGTTGGCTTTCTCGAAGCGCTCCAGTTGCTCGTTGCCCCGCTTGACCGCGGCATCCAGCGCTTCTTTGGGGCCTTTTTTGCCAGCCCAGACTTGCTCAAGTTCTTCGTCGTTGATCGTCCGGATCTGCACAAAGTTGCCCAGGCGGATGCCGCGTGACTTGTCGGTGGTCTTGCGGATCATCTGATCCACGGAGACGTCCGTGCCGGGGTTCTGTTTGTAGAAGCCACTTTTTTCGGTCAATTCGAAAGAAGCCGGGGTCAGGGGCAGGTATCCGGTCCTCTGGTGGCTGCGGGCATCGACTTCGGGCTTGGACAAGTGGGCGAAGAACTGGGCAACACCCTTGTATTCATCGGCCTTCTTGCCCGACATCACCCACAGGCTGGCGCCGCCGATGACGGTGTTCTGGGGTGCACCGGTGACATCGGGGTAGTAGGGCAGGGTGCTGATGCCGCTGGCGAACTTGGCATTGCGCTTGATGTTGCCGTACAGCGCCGAACTGCCGGTGGTCATGGCACATTCACCCGACACAAATGTGGCGTCGGCCGCATTGCCCCTGCCTTTGTAGACAAACAGACCGGTTTTGGCCATGTTGGCCAGGTTTTCGATGTGTCGTACATGCAAGGGGCTGTTGAAGGTCAGGCGCGCATCCATGCCACGCATGCCATTGCCCTTGGATGCAAATTCGGTGTTGTGCCATGCCGAGAAGCTCTCCAGCTGTGTCCAGCTCACCCAGCTGGTGGTGAAGGGGCATTTGTGGCCAGAGGCTTTGAGTTTTCCGGCAGCAAGCGCCACTTCGGGCCAGGTTTTCGGTGGTTTTTCAGGGTCCAGGCCGGCGGCCTTGAAGGCGTCCTTGTTGTAATGAAAGACCGTGGTGGAGCTGTTGAAAGGGAAGCTCAGCATCTGGCCACTGGGTGCGGTGTAGTAACCTGCCACGGCCTGCACGTAATTTTTCGGGTCGAACTTCACGCCAGCATCAGCCATCACCTTGCCCACGGGCACGATGGCCCCCTTGCTGGCCATCATGGTGGCGGTGCCGACTTCAAACACCTGCAGGATGTGCGGGGCGTTGCCGGCCCTGAAAGCGGCGATGGCCGCCGTCATGGATTCGTCGTAACTCCCCTTGAAGGTGGGCACGACCTTGTACTGGGTCTGGCTGGCGTTGAAGTCTTTGGCGTGGTCATTGACCCATTCACCCAGAGCGCCGCCCATGGAGTGCCACCACTGGATTTCGATTTGTGCCTGGGCGCCCAGGGCACTGAGCCCCAAAATGGCGGCTGCCGCTGCCTGCAATGGAAGATGTCGCTTCATGGGGTCTCCTGGTGTTGAAATGGACAAGGGACATTGTCAGACCCTTCTTTTTCAGTCTAGTGACAAGGCGGTGACAGTCCATCGGGGTTTCGCCTCATGCCTTTCAGCCTCAGAGCGTTCATCTTTCTGCCATGACCTACCTGCTCGCCCTTGACCAGGGCACTTCCAGCTCCCGCAGCATCGTGTTTGATGCCGAAGGCCGCACGGTGGCCATGGCGCAGCGCGAACTGACCCAGCACTACCCTCAGCCCGGCTGGGTCGAGCACGACCCGCTGGAGATCTGGCAGACCCAGCTGGCCACGGCCCGCCAGGCGCTGGCCATGGCGGGTCTGTCGGCCAGCCAGGTGCGGGCCATCGGCATCACCAACCAGCGCGAGACCACCGTGCTCTGGAACCGCCGCACCGGTCAACCGGTGCACCGCGCCATCGTCTGGCAGGACAGGCGAACCGCAGCCGAATGCCTGCGGCTGCAGGAAGCCGGGCAGGAGCCCTTGTTCATGCAGCGCACCGGGCTGCGGCTGGACCCTTACTTTTCGGGTACCAAGCTCGCCTGGTTGCTTGACCACGTGCCCGGTGCCCGGGCACAGGCCGAGGCGGGTGAACTGGCCTTCGGCACAGTGGACAGCTGGCTGCTGTGGCAGCTGACCGGTGGCCAGGTGCATACCACCGATGTGAGCAATGCCTCCCGCACCCTGATGCTGAACCTGCACACCCGGCAGTGGGACGCCGAACTGCTGGCGGCCTTGCGCGTGCCAGCCCCGGTCTTGCCCGAAGTGCGGCCCTCGATGGCCGACTTTGGCCATGGCCTTGCCCAATGGCTGGGCGCCAGCCTGCCCATCACCGGCATGGCGGGGGACCAGCAGAGCGCCCTGTTCGGTCAGGCCTGCTTTGGCCCCGGCATGGCCAAGAACACCTACGGCACCGGCTGCTTCATGCTGGCCCACACCGGGCGGCACGGCCAGACCAGCGGCCATGGCCTGCTGACCACTGCAGCGGCACAGGGCGATGGGCCGCCACAGTACGCACTCGAAGGCAGCGTCTTCATGGCCGGTGCGGTGGTCCAGTGGCTGCGGGACGGCCTGGGCATCATCCGCCAGAGTTCGGACATCGAGGCGCTCGCCGCCCAGGTGCCCGATGCCGCAGGGGTGGTGCTGGTGCCCGCCTTCACCGGCCTGGGCGCGCCGTACTGGGAGGCCGATGCGCGCGCCAGCATCACCGGCCTGACGCGGGGCAGCACGGCAGCGCACATCGCCCGGGCGGCGCTCGAGAGCATTGCCCTGCAGAGCGCCGCGCTGCTGCAGGCCATGAACGCCGATGCCCTGGCTGCAGGGGCCCAGCCGGTGCGGGAGCTGAGGGTGGACGGCGGTGCCTGCGTGAATGACCTGCTGATGCAGACCCAGGCGGACCTCCTGGGCATCCCCGTCGTGCGTCCGGCCGTGACCGAGACCACGGCGCTGGGGGCGGCTTACCTGGCCGGGCTGCAGGCGGGGGTGTATGCGGGCACAGACGCGCTGTCGCGACAGTGGCGGGTTGCGCGGGTGTTCGAGCCGCAGATGTCGGCCGACCAGGCGGCAGAGAAAATGTCGCTGTGGGCGCGCGCGGTGCGCCAGACCCGCGCGCGCTGAAACTCAAGGTCTCAAGCGCCAGGCCTGAGGACTTCCAGCAGGCGGTCCAGTCCGCCTTCGTTGATCGCCACCATCGCCTGCTCGCGCACCTTGGGTTTGGCGTGGTAGGCCACCGATAGACCGGCGGCGCCCATCATCGGCAGGTCGTTGGCGCCGTCGCCCACGGCGATGCACTCGTGCGGCTCGATGCCCAGCAGCGATGCGACCTCCAGCAGTGTGCGGCGTTTTTCGGCGCCGTCGCAGATGTCGCCCCAGGCCTGCATGACCAGGCCTCCGGTCAGCTGGCCATCGACCACTTCGAGCCGGTTGGAGCGGGCGAAGTCGATGCCCAGACGTGCCTTGACGCGGTCGGCAAAGAAGGTGAAACCACCCGAGACCAGCAGCACCTTCATGCCCGCCTTCTGGCAGGCCGCGATCAGCTCGGCCGCGCCGGGGTTGA
>JACCDV010791579.1_pt1 | contig 16047 bp, 11 predicted proteins | sample 7446131 | NCBI WGS metagenome assembly JACCDV01 (sample SAMN15323448, study PRJNA562643) | freshwater metagenome | isolation source: river surface water | place: USA:Blue River Watershed | collected 2017-08-17 | reverse complement strand
GTAAAGCATTCCGCCAGCGTTCAATCTGAGCCAGGATCAAACTCTTCAGTTCGATCTTGATTTGTTACTCATAAAAACGGAATTGAAGTGAACTTCACTTCTATTCTCATGAGCGTTTGTCGGCTATAAGCCGAGTTCCGAAGAACTTGGCAATCACCATCAAACGCCCACGCTTATCGGCTGTATGTTGTTAAAGATCACAAGACAACTCAACGTCGTCTCAAGCCCCGCCGCGATCAGCGAAGCCTTGCATTGTAACACGCTTTTGAGCGTGTTGTCGAATTTTTTTTCGACTCTTTGCTGAGCTCTGAGGGGTAAACCACTTTTGATCAGCGAAGCCCTCGATTATGACACAACTTTTCGAGTCTCGATCGCCCTGACCAAAAAATTTTCAGGGCCAAGTGCTGCGCCAAGGGATCTTGCCCGGCGCTCGCTGTCCGCAGGCGAGGCTTTCCATTCTGGCACAGCTGCTGCACCCTTGGCATACCCGCCCGGTCCTCACTGTGTGCCGCGCTACCGATAATCGGTGCCATGTCACTCATCACTCTGCTGGACGCCTCGCTGGCCTATGGCCATGTTGCCTTGCTGGACCGAGCCGGCTTCTCCCTCGAAACGCGTGAACGCGTCGGACTGATTGGCCGCAATGGCACAGGCAAATCTTCTCTGCTCAAGATCCTGTCAGGGCTGGAGCGACCGGACGACGGGCAGCTGCACGTTCAGCACGGTGTGCGCATCGCCTACGTGCCGCAAGAGCCGCAGCTCGATGCCCATCACACGATCGAAGAGGCCGTGCGCGAAGGCCTTGGCACCGTGCTGCAGCTGATCGATGACTACACCCACAGCCGCGGCGATCTGCATGCTCTGCAAAGCCAGATCGAGGCGCTCGATGGCTGGAGCTGGGAACAACGCCTGTCGGAGACGATGCAACGCCTGCATCTGGAACCGCAATCCCGGATCGCCAGCCTCTCGGGTGGCAACCGCAAGCGTGTGGCGCTGGCCCGCGCACTGGTCACGCGCCCGGACGTGCTCTTGCTCGACGAGCCGACCAACCACCTGGACCTGGACAGCATCACCTGGCTCGAGGACCTGCTGCTGGCCTACCGCGGCAGCGTGGTCACCATCAGCCACGACCGCGCCTTCCTGGATCGCGTGGCCACCCGCATGATCGAACTCGACCGGGGCAAGCTGACCTCCTACCCCGGCAATTTCGCCCAGTACCAAGCCCTCAAGGAGGAGCAACTGGCGCAGGAGGCCACCATCCAGGCGCGCGCAGACAAGCTGCTGGCCCAGGAAGAGGTCTGGGTACGCAAGGGGGTGGAAGCACGCCGCACCCGGGCCCAGGGACGCATCAACCGCCTGGTGGCGCTGCGCGAAGCCCGTGCACAAAGGCGCGAAGCCGTGGGCAGCGTCCGTCTCGAAGTGGCCAGCGGGGTCCCGAGCGGCAAGATCGTGGCCGACCTCGAAAAGGTCTGCAAAAGCTTTGGCCGTACTGATGGACTGACTCACACCGTGGTGCGCGAATTCAGCGCAACGATTCTGCGCGGCGACAAGATCGGTCTGATCGGCCCCAATGGCGCCGGCAAGACCACCCTGCTCAAACTGATCCTGGGCGAACTCGCCCCCGACAGCGGCACCGTCAGGCGTGGTACCAAGCTGAGCGTGGCGTATTTCGACCAGATGCGCGAACAGATCGACCTGGACGCCTCACTGGAGGACTTCATCAGCCCGGGCAGCGAATGGATCGAAATCGGCAACCGGCGCACCCACGTGAAAAGCTACCTCGGCGATTTCCTGTTCTCGCCGGCCCGCGCCAGTTCACCGGTGCGCTCGCTCTCCGGTGGGGAACGCAACCGCCTGCTGCTGGCCCGGCTGTTCGCGCGACCGGCCAACGTGCTGGTGCTCGACGAACCAACCAACGACCTGGACATCGACACTCTGGAGCTGCTGGAAGACCTGCTGCAGCAATATGAGGGCACCGTCTTTCTGGTCAGCCACGACCGGCGCTTTCTGGACAACGTGGTCACCAGCACCCTGGTGGCCGAAGGCAGCGGCGTCTGGCGGGAATACGAAGGCGATGTGCAGGACTGGTTGACCCAGTCGGCCCGCGCCCAGGCGCTGAACGCACAGACGGCCAACCGCGAGGCTGCACCGCCACCGTCAGCCGCCATCGAAGCCCCCAAGGCACGCGAATCCAGCAGCCCGAAACGCAAGCTCAGCTACAAGGAACAGCGCGAACTCGAAGGCCTGCCTGGCCAGATCGAAGCGCTGGAGACAGAGCAGGCCGCCCTGGAGAAAGCCCTGTCCGACGGGACGCTTTATGCCAGCGACCCCGCGCTGGCAGCGCAGAAAGCCGCCCGCCTGATGAGCGTGGAAGAGCAGTGGACGGCCGCCATGGAACGGCTGGAGGCGCTGCAGGCCGTGTGAAGATGCGACAGCACCAGACACACCTGCGCGCTACATTGGTCGCATGACTGCCACCGAACTGTCCGCACTGCTGGTCCTGGCCACCGCCACCAGCTTCACGCCAGGACCCAACACCACCCTGTCGACCGCCCTGGCGGCCAACCGCGGCCTGCGTGGCGCCATGCATTTCGTGCTGGCGGTACCTGTGGGCTGGGGCCTGCTCTTCACCCTGAGTGCAGCCGGCCTGGGCGCGCTGGTGGTGGCCGTGCCTGCCCTGCGCTGGACCATCGTGCTGGGCGGCGTGGCCTACCTGCTCTGGCTGGCCAAACGCCTGTGGGGCAGCGGGCAGCTGCGCGAAGCCGATCAGGCGCAGCTGGATGTCGGTTTCTTGCAGGGCGTGCTGCTGCAGTTCCTCAACATCAAGGCCTGGATGATTTCCCTGTCCATCGTGGCGGGGTGGGTGGCTGGCCAGCCCGACGTCTGGCAGCGCTACTTGCAGATCCTGCCGCTGATGCTGCTGTTTGCGTTCAGCAGCAACTTCACCTACGCGCTGGTCGGGTCGCTGTTGCGCCACTGGCTCGCACAGGGCATGCGGCTGCTCGCCTTCAACCGGCTGATGGCACTCACCCTGGTGGCCACAGCGGCCTGGATCCTGCTCAGCCAGACCCGTCAATCCTGAAGATCGCCCCCATGTCCACAACACGCCCCTTTCAACAGGTCGACGTCTTCACCGCCACACCCCTGCGCGGCAACCCGCTGGCCGTGGTGCTCGACGGCGAGGACCTGAGCGACGCACAAATGCAGGCCTTTGCCGCCTGGACGCAGCTGAGCGAAACCACCTTTGTGTTGCCGCCCACGCCCGAGGGGCGTGCCGGCGGTGCCGACTACCGGGTGCGCATCTTCACCCCCGGCGGGGAACTGCCCTTTGCCGGCCACCCGACACTGGGGACGGCGCACGCCTGGCTCGCGGCCGGAGGTCAGCCGCAACAGGTGAGCCAGTTGGTTCAGGAATGCGGTGTGGGCCTGGTGACTCTGCGCGAGATCAACGGACGGCGCGCCTTTGCGGCCCCGCCCTTGCGCCGCACCGAGCCCGAGCCAGAAAAACTCGCTGCCGTACTGGACGCACTGGGTCTGGCCGCCGAGGAAGTGCTGGCCGCGCAGGACCTGCACAACGGACCGCACTGGCTGGGCCTGCTGCTGGCCGATGTGACCACCGTGCTATCGCTGACACCGGACCATGCGGCGCTCAAGCGTCTGGGCGTCAAGGTGGGCGTGGCCGCCCGCAGGCAGTCGCCGCCGGGGCTGATCCGGCGGGCCAGCCGGGAGGCCCGGGCCTTTGCCTTGCACGAAGACGACACCGACCTGGAAGTGCGCGGCTTTGCCGCGCCGGTCGGCATCGCCGAAGACCCGGTCACCGGCAGCCTCAACGCCTCGCTGGCGCAATGGCTGATCGAATGCGGCCACCTGCCCGGCCGCTACCGCGCGCGCCAGGGCACCGCACTGGGCCGCGCGGGCGAAGTGTTCATCCAGCAGGACGAGACTGGCCAGGTCTGGGTCGGTGGCGATGTGGCCGACTGCATCCGCGGGGAGGTGACCCTGTGAACACCGTACTTGACCATCTGGTGGTGATCGCCGACTCGCTGGACGCAGGCGTGGCCTGGTGCGAGCAGACGCTGGGCGTCAACCCCGGGCCGGGCGGCCAGCACCCGCTCATGGGCACGCACAACCGGTTGCTGCGCATCGACAGCCCCGGCTGGCCGCGCGCCTACCTCGAAATCATTGCAGTCGAACCCGGGGTCAGTCCTTTGCGCCAGCCGCCGCTGCGGCGCTGGTTCGACATGGACGATGCACAGCTGATGGCCAGCGTGCGCACCCACGGTCCCCGTCTGCTGCACTGGGTGGCACGCACCGAGTCGCTGGCACCGGCACTGGCAGCGACGCAGCAAGCCGGTTGGGACCGGGGCGAGGGACTGCAGGCCTCGCGCATGACGCCACAAGGCCTGCTGGCCTGGACCATCAGCGTGCGGCCTGATGGGCAAAGGCTGCTGGACGGCGTCCTGCCCACGCTGATCGAGTGGGGCTCGGCGCACCCGGTCGACACCATGCCCGCCAGCGGCCTGGCCCTGCGCCAGCTGCGGCTGCAACACCCCGAGCACCGCCGCCTGCAGGCATGGGCCCGGACCCTAGGGCTCAGGCAGGCCCAGTGGCAGGACGGTCCGGCAGAGGTGCAGGCCACGCTGGAAACCCCGCTCGGCCCGGTGGTGCTCTCGTCGCGGTCCGGATCACCGGCGTGACAGGACAGGCCTGCAGGCCTGCCGACAATCCCTGGCCATGGGAACGCTTTACCTTGTGCGCCACGGCCAGGCCTCGTTTGGCGAAGACGACTACGACCGCCTGAGCCCGCTGGGGCACCGGCAGGCCCGTCGCCTGGGCGAATACCTGCGCGGTCGCTTCGCGCGCGAGGGCGTGCAGATCGACACGGTGCTCATGGGCAGCCTCACGCGCCACCGCGAAACCTGGGAAGGCCTGGCCCAAGGCGCCGGTTGGTCGCATGCCCCACGGGTCTGGCCTGGTTTGAATGAATACGACAGCGAGGCACTGATCCGAGCCATCCACCCCGAACCTCTGGCCAAGCCCGACACCCCAGAGCTTTACCGCCACCATTTCCGGCTGCTGCGCGACGCTCTCAAGGCCTGGATGGACGGGCGCACCCAGCCCCAGGGCATGCCCACCTATGCCGGGTTTGTCAGCGGCGTGGAGGCGGCGCTTGACCATGTGCGCCAGAACTGCAGCGGCCATGCGCTGATCGTCTCCAGCGGCGGTCCGATTTCGACCGCGGTGGGCCGGGTGCTGGGCACCCCGCCCGAAACCACCATCGAACTGAACCTGCGCATTCGCAACACCGCGCTGACTGAGTTCGCCTTCACGCCCAAGCGCCACATGCTGGTGAGCTACAACACGCTGCCCCACCTCGACAGCGCCGAGCACCAGGACTGGGTGACCTACGCCTGATGCCCAGGCGGCCTCCAGTGATCCGTGAAATCCCCAGCACAACAAACCAAGGAGCCTGCCCAGAATAGGGCATGAAGCTTTCGGAAGCAGCCACCCGAAACCTGATTCCCCAGGGTGGCATCGTGCTGGAAAGCAGTCATGCAGACGACGAGGCTGCGCTGCTCCAATGGCTGGGCCACAAGGGCCTGCAGGAAGTTGTGGTCACGCAGCGGATCGGCAGCGGGCCCGGCGCCCGCCTGGTCTGCCAGCTCGAGCCCGGTGACCGGATCCGGTTGCTGCCGCTGCATGACACCCTTGATCTGCCCCAGCGCTGGCAGCAGCACCATGGCCAAGCCGCCACGCTGGAGCAGGAAATCCTGCTGGCCTTGATGGCCGCGCCGCAGACCCTGCACTTTGGCCATCTGAACGCCCTGCAGTCTCAGGTCAGGGTGCGCAGCCACATTGTGCGGGCGGCCAGGCTGACCGCGCTGGCCTTCCAGACCGAAGCCGCCGAGCGCCCCGAAGCCTTCTGGCATTACGACGAGGCACACGGCTTTCTGCTCTGCCCCGGTCGGGATCTGGTCGAGGCCATCGTGGCCGCCACCCAGCCCGAAGCCACCGGACGGCGCTATGACTTTTCCTGCTACCGGGCAACCGAATACGTCATGCTTCTGGGCATTGCACTGGAGTTGCGCGAGCACCACACCGCGCTTTACGAGGAACTGCAGACAAACTGTGAGGTGCATGCCATCCGCTCAGGCCAGTTCCACGAGGTGTTCCTGACCGAATACGGCAGCTTGCAGAACCCCTTGCCTGCCCGCTACTGCGTGCCAGGCGACCGCCTGTGGTTTCGCAACCCGGACCCGCGCTCCTCGGACATCGAGGGTTACGAGGGTTCCTGGGTCATCTACATGGGTCAAGGCCTGTTCAGCAACTTCTGGGAACGCGAGAAGCCGTTCACGCTGGCGTCCAAGTGCCTCGAAATCTTTCACTGGCGTGACGGTGTCTACACTGGCGCTCACGGTCAGCTGCTGATGGATGAAAAAAAGGTCGCCCTGGCGATCGAGGCCACCCGCCAGGATCCTGCGGCGATGCAGGCGGTCCTCGATGCCATGATGCGACTGCGTGATCCGCAAGGCGTCTATGCGCAAGGAGGATGCATCGATGCCACGCGGGAGTTCCCGCGCAACGTCAGTCAACCGGGCTGCGAACTGGTCCTGCCCCGGTTAACACTTTGAAAAGCCCAAGGACTCAGCGCAGGGTGTCGGCTGGCAGCTGGTCGATTTCGGTCAGCAGGCGTGCAAGTGAACGCCCCGCCGACTGCAGCAGGGCCTGGCCCTTGTCGGCGGTAGCGGCCGCCGCATTGCCGGCAGCACCCTGAGGGTTGTAGTCCTGCATCTGCCAGGCCAGCTTGGCACTTTTGCCGTTGCCCAGGATCGGGAACCGGTCCGCCCGGTCCTGTGCGGTGGAATGGAAGTCCTGCGCCTTGTCCATGCGCACCTGTGCGGTCCGCAGCGCCAGCATCATCGAGGTTTCCACATCACCGGCGTGCACACCAAAGCGGTGTTCGTCGGCACCAAACAGGCTGTTCACATCGGTCCCGTCTTCGCGCAGGAGCGGCAGGTTGAACCAGCTCACGCTGTAAACCAGCATGCCCAAACGCGCGCGCAGGTCGCGCGCCACCACGTCCATCAGGCTGACCTGACCGCCATGGCTGTTGAACAGCACCAGCTTGTTCACGCCGCTGGCCGCCACCGATTCGGCGATGTCGGTCCACAGGCGGATGAGGGTCTCGGCCTTGAGGCTCAGCGTGCCGGGAAAGGCCATGTGCTCGGGGCTGTAGCCCAGCGCCTGCGTGGGCAGGAACAGGGCCGGCAGATCGGCGGGCAGGTGCGCCAGGCTGGCCTGCACCACGCCATCGACCAGGTCGGTGTCGACCGACAGGGGCAGATGCGGGCCATGCTGCTCGGTCGCGGCCAACGGCAGCACCGCGATGGCCCGCGCGCGGTCCAGCGTGGCGAAGTCGGTGGTGGCCAGATCGGCCCAGAAGCGGGGCAGGGTGTGCATGCGCCCATCTTATCGGAGGTCATGCAGCGGGGTGTACAGTGCGCACTGTCCCTGCACCCGCAAGCCCCCATGTCCGCCCTCCTGCGCCTTGTCTTGTCGCTATGCCTGCTCTGCCTGTCGCTGTCCGCGCCAGCGCAAACCAGCCTGCGCAACGAACAGGTGCAGGTCGAACTGCTGGCCCATGCGCCGCAGGGCGTGCAGGTCGGGCAGACTTTATGGCTGGGCCTGCAGATCACGCACGCGCCGCACTGGCACACCTACTGGCAAAACCCCGGCGACTCCGGGCTGCCCATCCGCCTGCAATGGCAATTGCCGCCCGGGCTGCAGGCCGGCGAGATCGCCTGGCCACTGCCCAAAAAGATCCCTGTTGGCACGCTGGCCAACTACGGCTATGAAGGCAGGGTGCTGCTGACGGTGCCGGTCACCGTGACGCCTGGGCTGCAGACGCCCCTGGCGGACCCGCTGCGCATCGGGCTGCAGGCCGAATGGCTGGTCTGCCGGCAGGAGTGCATCCCGCAGGAGGGCCGCTTTGCCCTCGACCTGCCGACCCGCAGCGCAACCGCCCTGCATGGTGCGCTGTTCGATGCGGCGCAAGCCGCCAGCCCGCGGCGCCTTGACGGCAGCCACAGCGCCGCGGTGCGCGACGGCGGCAAGGCATTGGCCCTGCGCATCGCCCAGCTGCCTGCGGCCTGGCGCGGGGAGACGCTCACCCTGCTGCCGGTCACGGCCGGCGTGGTCGACAATGCCGCCCGGCAAGGCCGGGGCTGGACCCAGCAGTGGGACGGCAACACCTGGACCGCGCACATGCCGGTCTCGGGCGAACGCAGTGACAGCCCGACGCAGATGGAGTGGGTGCTGGCGCGTGGCACTGAAACCTCGCCAAGGGCGCCCGCCCTGCAGGTCCAGACCCCCGTGCAGGGTGCATGGCCCCCCATCGACACCCCCACTGGCGTCACGCCGGCACTGGCCCGCGCTCTCGAGGCGAATGCACAGGCGTCGGCGGCCCCTGTGGCAGGCCTGACAGGCCTGGGCCTGGCCATACTGGGGGCGTTCATCGGCGGGCTGATCCTCAACCTCATGCCCTGCGTGTTTCCGGTGCTGGCCATCAAATTGCTGGGCCTGACCCGCACGGCAGGCGGCAGCCCGGCCCATCGTGCTGCCGGTCTGGCCTATACCGCAGGCGCCGTCCTCTCCTTTGTCCTGCTCGGCGGACTGTTGCTGGCGCTGCGCGCGGGCGGTGAACAACTGGGCTGGGGGTTCCAGCTGCAGTCGCCCATGGTGGTCACGGGCCTGGCCGTGCTGTTCACCGTGCTGGGCCTGAACCTCGCCGGGCTGTTCGAGTTCGGGCAGATGCTGCCTTCCTCGCTGGCGGGTTTGCACAGCCGCCATCCGACGCTCGATGCCGCCCTGTCGGGCGTGCTGGCGGTGGCGGTGGCCTCGCCCTGCACCGCGCCCTTCATGGGGGCTTCGCTGGGCCTGGCCATCGGCCTGCCCGCCTGGCAGGCCCTGGCGGTGTTCGCCAGCATCGGTCTGGGCATGGCCCTGCCCTACCTGCTGGTGGGTTTCTGGCCGGCGCTGGCCCACAGGCTGCCGCGCCCCGGCCCCTGGATGCAGAGCTTCCGTCAGGCCATGGCCTTCCCGATGTTCGCCACCGTGGTCTGGCTGGTCTGGGTGCTCGGGCAGCAAACCGGCATGGACACCATCGCCGCCGTGCTGGCCCTGCTGGTGTTGCTGGGCTTTGCCCTGTGGTCGGCCAAGCAGCAGGGTCGCACCCGACTGGGCCTTCTGGTTTTGACGGCGATGCTGGGCGCGGGCCTGGCCAGCCAGTGGCCGGCCAGCGACGCCCCGGGGCCTGTCGGCGCCAGTGGCAACACCAGCGACGGCCGCTGGCAGCCCTGGAGCGAGGCGGCCGTGCAGCGCGAGCTGGCCGCCGGCCGCTCCGTGTTCGTGGACTTCACCGCCGCCTGGTGCGTGACCTGCCAGTACAACAAGAAAACCGTGCTGGCCGATGCCCAGGTGCTGGCGGCCCTGGATGCGCGGCAGGTCCTGACCCTGCGCGCCGACTGGACGCGACGTGACGAAGCCATCACCCGCGCCCTGGGCGCCCTGGGCCGCAGCGGTGTCCCGGTTTATGCCCTGTACCGGCCCGGCCAGGCGCCGCAAGTCCTGTCCGAACTGCCTTCAGTGCGCGAGGTGGTGCAGGCGCTGAACAGTCCGCGCTGAACCCTGCAAACCAACTCGGGGGCTGAAATCGTCAACTTGACGAAACGTCAGGCAAGCCTGCCACAATGGGGGCATGAGCACCTTCGCCCCCCTGCAAAACGACAGCTTCCTGCGCGCCTGCCTGCGCCAGGCCACCGACCACACGCCCATCTGGCTGATGCGCCAGGCCGGCCGCTACCTGCCCGAATACTGCGCCACCCGGGCCAAGGCGGGCAGCTTCATGGGTCTGGCCACCAACGTGGACTACGCCACCGAAGTCACGCTGCAGCCGCTGGACCGTTACCCGCTGGACGCGGCCATCCTGTTCTCCGACATCCTGACCGTGCCCGACGCCATGGGCCTGGGCCTGTCGTTTGCGCAGGGCGAGGGGCCGAAATTCGAGAAGGTGGTGCGTGATGAAGCCGCCGTGGCCCAGCTGGCCGTGCCTGACATGGACAAGCTGCGCTACGTCTTCGATGCGGTCACCAGCATCCGCCAGGCCTTGCATGGCCGCGTGCCGCTGATCGGCTTTTCCGGCAGCCCCTGGACCCTGGCCTGTTACATGGTCGAGGGCGGCGGCTCCGACGACTACCGACTGGTCAAGAGCCTGATGTACAGCCGCCCCGACCTGATGCACCGCATCCTCGCGGTCAATGCCGACGCTGTGGCGCTGTACCTCAACACCCAGATCGAGGCCGGCGCACAGGCCGTCATGGTCTTTGACAGCTGGGGCGGCGTGCTGGCCGATGGTGCCTTCCAGGAATTCAGCCTGGCCTACACCCGCCGTGTGCTGGCCCAGCTCAAGACCGAACATGCCGGAGCCCGCATCCCGCGCATCGTCTTCACCAAGGGCGGCGGCCTGTGGCTGCCCGAGATGGGTGGGCTTGACTGCGAAGTCCTGGGTCTGGACTGGACCATGAACCTGGGCCAGGCCCGCGCCCTGGTGGGCGGGCAGGTCGGCGGACCCGGCAAAGCCCTGCAGGGCAACATCGACCCCAATGTGCTGTTTGCGCCGCCCGAGCAGGTGGCCGAGCAGGCGCGGCGCGTGCTGGACAGCTTTGGCCGTCCGCACACCGACCCGCACACCCCTGGTCCGACCCACATCTTCAACCTGGGCCACGGCATCAGCCAGTACACCCCGCCTGACCATGTGGCGGCGCTCGTGGAGGCGGTCCACAGTCACTCCAGGGCGCTGCGCCGCAACGCCTGAAGCCAAGCGTACAAAACGGCCTCCGTCAAGCACTTTCTGGCGAAAAACCAGGTTGGCAGGGCCTTACTTATGCACAAAAACGGTGAAGCGCATGCCGTTGTGAAACCTGTCTCAACGCGCCTGCGCCAGCGCTCCAATACACGCCCAAGTCATTGATTTCATTGAGGTTCATTTCCTGCCCAGCAGATGGGCATTTCGATGGAAGGCTTGATTTTCAAGGGCTCGCGACGGGGGCACACCCGGTTTTCAACAAAGTTATCCACAGATTTTTTGGATGAGCTTCAAAGCATAGAAAAATCAAGCACTTACCGCGAATATCAAGAAAATTATTAAACCGTGGAACGTTGTTGAGCCCCGCATGAGCACCCCAGCCAGCCATTGGATCGAAGTCGCCGTGCAGACCCCTGCGCACAGCGGCGTGGGCGATCTGCTGACCTACCGCAGCCTGGTGGCGCTGGCGCCCGGTACGCTGGTGCGGGTGCCGCTGGGACGGCGCGAGGTGCTGGGGGTGGTCTGGCATGCGCAAGTGACTGCACCGGCACTGGCCCCCGAGGCGATCCGGGACATCAGCCTGGCGCTCGAAGGCCTACCGCCGCTGGATGCCCCATGGCGGCAATTGATGGTGTTCGCGGCCCAATACTACCAGCGCAGCCTGGGCGAGATGGCGATCAGCAGCCTGCCACCGCAGCTGCGCGAGCTCGACAACAAGCAACTCGCCCGCCGCCTCAACAAACAGTCTGAAGGCGCCCCACTGCAGGTTCAAAGCGGACCCGTGCTGTCGCCGCAGCAGTCGGCAGTGCTGCAGGGCATGGCCGGGCACCCCGGCCCCTGTCTGCTGTTTGGCAACACCGGCAGTGGCAAGACCGAGGTCTACCTGCGCGCGGTGCAGCAGGTGCTCGAAGCCGACCCCCAGGCCCAGGCGCTGGTGCTGGTGCCCGAAATCAACCTCACCCCCCAGCTCGAGGCGCGCGTGCGTGAACGCTTTGGCGCAGCGGCGGTGGTGTCGCTGCACAGCGGGCTGACACCGGCGCAGCGACTCAAACACTGGCTGGCCGCGCACAGCGGCGCAGCGCGTATCGTGCTGGGCACGCGCATGGCGGTGCTCGCCTCCCTGCCGCAACTGCGGCTGATCGTGGTGGATGAAGAACACGACCCCAGCTACAAGCAGCAGGAGGGCGCCCGCTATTCTGCGCGCGACCTGGCGCTCTATCGGGGCCAGCAATGCGGCGCCCAAGTGCTGCTGGGCTCGGCCACGCCCTCGCTGGAGAGCTGGCACCAGAGCCGCTCCGCCGAGGAGGGGGGCCGCTACCTGCGCCTGCACATGCCCGAGCGCATCGGCGCGGCCGCGTTGCCGGTGGTGCGGCGGGTGGACATGAACCACCAGCCCCGGCGCACGGTGCTGTCGGCCCCGCTGGTCCAGGCCATCGAGGCGCGGGTGGCCAAAGGTGAACAAAGCATGCTGCTGCTCAACCGCCGCGGCTACGCCCCGGTGTTGTACTGCGCCGACTGTGGCTGGAAAAGCGAATGCCGCCACTGCAGCGCCTTCCGCGTCTTCCACAAGATCGACCGCACCCTGCGCTGCCACCACTGCGGCGCCACCGAACGGGTGCCGCGCGCCTGTCCGGGCTGCGGCAATGCCGACATCGCCCCGCTCGGGCGTGGCACCGAGCAGCTCGAGGAGCATCTGGCACAGTTGCTGGCCGATGTGCGCCGGCCGGACGGCCAGCCGGTGCGCATCGCCCGCATCGACGCCGACACCACCCGCCTCAAGGGCGCGCTGGAAAGCCAGCTGACCCAGGTGCACAGTGGCGAAGTCGACGTGCTGGTGGGCACCCAGATGATTGCCAAAGGCCACGACTTCCGCCGCATCACGCTGGTGGCTGCAATCAACCCCGACAGCGCGCTGTTTTCAAGCGACTTTCGGGCCCCCGAGCGCTTGTTTGCCTTGCTGATGCAGGCCGCTGGCCGCGCCGGCCGCGATGCCGCCCAGGGCGAAAGCGAAATGCTGGTGCAGACCTTCCATCCAAGCCACCCGCTGTTCGAGGCCCTCAAGCGCCACGACTACCCGGCCTTTGCCGGCAGTGAACTGGCCGAGCGCGAGGGCGCTGGCCTGCCGCCCTTTAGCCACCAGGCCCTGCTGCGGGCCGACGCCCGCGATCAGGCGCTGGCCCAGGGCTTTCTCAACGCCGCGCGCGAGACTCTGCAGGCCTGGATGAGCGAGGAAGAAGGCGGCGCGCAGGCGCTGGAACAGGTCAGCCTGTACCCGGCCGTGCCCATGGGTCTGCAGAAAGTGGCCGATGTGGAACGCGCACAGATGCTGATCGAGAGCCCCTCGCGCAAGCAGCTGCACCGCGTGCTCGCGCGGCTGCAGGACGTGCTGCACACCCTGCGCAGTGAACCGGAACACAAGGGCCTGATCCGCTGGCTGGTGGACGTCGACCCCCAGGCCATCTGATTGCGCAGGAGCGGTCTGCGACCGCGATCAGGAAGGCCATCGCGGTCAGAGACCGCATCTATGCGGGTTTGAGCAGCGCCACCGCGCCCGAGAAGGTCAAAAAAGCCAATGCCGTTGTCACCAGGATGATGCGCGCGATGCGGCCGTTGTCGGCGCCGATGCGCTCGGCGAGCAAGGAGACGTTGCTGGCGCTGGGCAACGCCGCCACCAGGGTGATGACCGTCAGGGCCAACGGGTCAATGCGGCCGCCCAGGGCGATCACGGAGGTCCCGACGGAAAAGACCAGCACAGGATGCACCAGCAACTTGACCCCCGCCACCGGCAGGTAGTCGCGTGCGCGCAAGGGGCCGTGCGGACGCTGGTGGGCCAGCAATTGCGAACGGGCCAGCACGGCACCGATGGTGAACAACGCCACGGGCGAAGCCGCATCGGCCAGCAGGCCCACGGTCTTGTCCACGGGGCCAAGCAGGACCAGGTCTTGCCAGGAAAACAGGGCGCCCAGCAAAATCGCCCACGGCAGCGGGTTCTTGAGCACACCGACCAGTGCCTTGCGTGCAGCGACTGCGGCACCGTGCTCATCGGCCGCATCCATTTCAGACAGCGCCAGGCACAAGGAGGTGGTGATCACCATGTCCACCGTGATGGTCACAATGGCCGGACCCGCTGCAGCTGAACCGAGCAAGGCCACCAGCAGCGGCACCCCCATGAAGCCTGTGTTCGGAAACGCGGCCACCAGGGCACCCAGAGAAGCGTCCTTCCATCGCACCCGCCGGTTCAGGCTGATGGCCACCGCAAAAGCCACCATGACCAGCGCACACAGCAGATAGGTCAGGAAGACGGTGGCATCGAGCAGCTGTGCGATCGGGGTGTCCGCACCAAAGCGGAACAGCATGCAGGGCAGCGCAAAAAACAGCACGAAAGTGTTGAGACCGGCAATCGCCTCGAGCGGCAGAAAACGGCGGTGGGCGGCCAGATAACCGCACAGCACCAGCGCGAAGAAAGGGAAAGTGACACGCAAGACATCCAGCATGTTGCGAATTGTCGCGGCAAATGGTCACGCTCCCGGTCCCGGTGCCGACATCCGTGGCGAGCCCGGGTGCGCATGCCGCTATGATGGCCCGCTTTGCTCCCGATTACCCCATGTCTGCCGGCCTGAACCTTGCCCAACTCGATGCCGTGAACTATGTCGCCGGGCCCTGCCTGGTGCTGGCCGGCGCCGGCTCGGGCAAGACACGGGTGATCACGCACAAGATCCAGCGCCTGATCCAGGTGGGGCTCGAGCCCCAGCAGATCGCCGCCATCACCTTCACCAACAAGGCCGCCACCGAGATGCGCGAACGGGCGCGCAGCCTGATCGGCAAGGCGGCCAAGGACGTGGTGATCTGCACTTTCCACGCGCTGGGGGTGCGCATCATGCGCGAGGACGGGCATGTGCTGGGCCTCAAGCCGCAGTTCTCCATCCTGGACGCCGACGATGTGCTCAGCATCCTCAAGGACTGTGGCGGCAGCACCGACACGGCCACTGCACGCCAGTGGCAGTGGACCATCAGCCTGTGGAAAAACCAGGGCCTCAACGCAGCCCAGGCCGAGGCCCTGGCCCCCGACGACAGCGCCCGGGTGGTGGCACGCATCATGGCCCGCTACGAGGAGCGCCTGTCCGCCTACCAGAGCGTCGACTTTGACGACCTCATTGGCCTGCCCCTCAAGCTGCTGGCCGGACACCCAGAGGTGCGGTCCAAATGGCACCGCACACTCGGCCATGTGCTGGTGGACGAATACCAGGACACCAACGCCACCCAGTACGAGGTGCTCAAGCACATCGTCGGCGAGCGGGCCCGCTTCACCGCCGTGGGCGACGACGACCAGTCGATCTACGGCTGGCGCGGTGCCACACTGGACAACCTCAAGCGCCTGCCGCAGGACTTTCCGAATCTGAAGGTCATCAAGCTCGAGCAGAACTACCGCTCGACCAGCGCCATCCTGCGTGCCGCCAACAACGTCATCGGCCCCAACCCCAAGCTCTTTCCCAAAACGCTGTTTTCGGAGCTGGGCGAGGGCGAACCGGTCCGCGTGGTCGATGCCGACAACGAAGAGCACGAGGCCGAGCGCGCGGTGGCGCGCATCCAGTCAATCCGCGCAGGCACCACGACCGAAGGGGCGCAGCACCGCGAGTTCAAGGACTTCGCCATCCTCTACCGCGCCAACCACATGGCCAGACCCTTCGAGCAGGCCCTGCGCCGCGCCCAGATTCCCTACAAGGTCTCGGGCGGGCAGAGCTTTTTCGACAAGGCCGAAATCAAGGACCTGTGCGCCTGGTTCCGGCTGTGGATCAACAACGACGACGACCCCGCGTTCCTGCGGGCCATCACCAGCCCCAAGCGTGGCATTGGCCACCAGACGCTGGCACAGCTGGGCACCTTTGCCACGCAGTACAAGGTCAGCCTGTTCGAGGCACTGTTTGCCAGCAGCCTGTCCAGCGCCGTCTCCAGCCGGGCCGTGCATGGCCTGCACGAGTTCGGCCGCTACATCAACGACCTCGAATACCGCGCCCGCCACACCTCGGGCAAGGACGACGCGATGCGCTTTCTGACCGACTGGCTCAAGGACATCGGCTACGAAAAACACCTCTACGACAGCGAAGACAACGAAAGCATTGCCAACGCCCGCTGGACCAACGTGCTCGAATTCTGCGACTGGATGGCCGGGCGCTGCGGCGGCG
>JACCDV010362200.1_pt1 | contig 16051 bp, 15 predicted proteins | sample 7446131 | NCBI WGS metagenome assembly JACCDV01 (sample SAMN15323448, study PRJNA562643) | freshwater metagenome | isolation source: river surface water | place: USA:Blue River Watershed | collected 2017-08-17 | reverse complement strand
CAACCCCATATTTTAAGATCAAAAATTATCTATATTCATAGCAAATCATCATTGAGCGTTAGATGGAGACAGTCTCAACCCCTCACTTTCGCTCTCGAAATTCACATTTTGCCTCTTCGCGAATTTCAAAAACTTAAGCACTTCCCAGCAAATCAATATTCCAACAAACAATATTCCGAATTCACTCATTCCTATCAACTTTTAGTAGTTCTAAAGTTGCTCTTTTTAGTCTTGGAACCTTTTCTCAGTGTCCTCAGGAAGAAGTCGCTTGGCTGGTTTGGAAGGCTTGGAAGTGGTGGACTCGTCAGCAGTGAGATAGCTGATGAGGAAGGGGCATCTGTCAGCAAGCATTGAGAGCAAGGCATCTTCGGTCCAAAGGTTATGATCGTACTCCACTACAACCCTTAGAAGATCTTAGTAGATGTAGTAAATGGTTGAGATGGCTTCCTTCTTGCCTCCGAACAGCTCTCCCCCCACAAAGGTCTCAAACTTGGCCTAGAAGTATGTCTTCTCAATGTTTGGGTAGGCATGCACAGCATTTTTGGGGGTGCTGAGGAAGAAGAAGTGGTGCCTGAAAGCAAGCAGTAGAGAATCAACATTTCTTGGCTGGACAATGTTGGAGACTTGGCTGTTGGCGAGGCCGTTGGGGTTGACCCAAATGAACTCATCACTGTTGAAAGGATCCTACTCAACTGCTTTGTTCAGCAACACCATCCTCGAGTAGGCGAGGGTTGGACTCACCTTATCAGTAATATCTTGTTTGCTCTACAAAGCCAGCTTTTTAGCCGTCTTCATGTACCAACTTTAAAGAAGCACTGTCTCGTCTAATTACACAAATTTAGTATTTTTATTGTCACGGGTTTTGCCCACGAAGGCCCCAAGATCTTTATTTCCAAAGACAATGAGGTTCATTTAAGTTTATAGTAATTGAGAGAAGGCAGTAGACTACTATCCAGTTGGCAGTTTTTACTTGTCGCTGGAAGGAAACCATGCAGTGACGAGAGTGGGGATTGGAGGAGGATTTGGGTAATGAGGATTCGCAGCAATTAAGACGAGTATTGATACGAATAGTACTATGCTTGATTTCATCATTTATATTATTCAACAAATCAATTTAAATGCTTCGAATAATCTGAATGGTTTAACTAATCCCTAAAAAGTTAGTTTTTAGCCAATGCACCAACTTTGACAAATGGGCTCACCTTTGATGCACTTTTTTGAACTTGTAATTGTTTTATTAATAAATGAGAATCAGAGATAGGTCCACAGTATATCTCTACAGTATTTCTATCTGCATGGGATCCTTCGTGTTGGGGTACTAGCTCACATCCTACCCCAACCTTTCTCACCTCCTCAGCCAGGCCAACGAGTTCGACAATGAGGAAGCCTTCGTCCAGATCAATACATTGCTCACAAGTCTGCTTGCCATTGCAGCCATCTTCGGTATATGTGGCTCTATTTAGGAGTATCATTCTATCGCTGCGCCATTGCCTCATTCGGATATCTCAAGACTTTCCTTTACATCGACTATCTCACCATCTTCGCTGCCTTCCTTGGCGCAACCAACCTCACTGTCTCCACCCAAATCCTATCGCGCCTGCTTCTAGGGTTAGTCGTAGGCTTGAACACCATCGTAATTCCTGTTTATCTGACCTCCTGCCTGCCTGGAGCGATGGGAGGACCAGCTGGCACACTCAATCAGTTATTCATCACTATCGGCATTCTCTTTGGATACATCATGGGCTTTACTTGCATGGATTCAACTCCTGAAGGATTCGCTTGGCGCTTCATCATCGCCATCCCTATTCTGCCATCATTAATACGCATCTTTACTGTCAAAAATGTATTCCCGTAAATAAATTGTTATTTAGATATGAGAGTGTTGAGCTCATGATTGAGACAGGAAACGACGAGATGCTTCAGAAGTATATTGACGCCATTTGGGAAGAAGTAACCCTATTGGAGTTCAAGGAATCAAAGAAACTGCCAGAAGAGGACGTTGCATCCGAAACTGCGCCTTACTTCTAGGATGTGGCTGAGCCCTTCAAGAGAAGGTTCAATATGGCCAGCCTAATCATCTTCTTCAACCAGTTTTCAGGCAGCAGCACAAGCTTTGCCTTTGCAAGCTTTGTCTTCCCTCAGGTTGTGGGCTGGGAAGCGGAAAAGTCACTCAAATCCTTTGTCTACTTAGCCTTCGTACAAGTTGTTGTCACTTTCCTTGCTGGGCAGTTTCTGTAGAAATACGGTCGAAGATCATTTATGCTCGAGGGACAAAGAATCATAATTGTATCGCTGGTCTTCTTGGGGCTGATCGAATGGGCTGCTCCTGAGCTCAAAGGACTAGAGTATATCCTTATTTTTGCGCATATGATTGGCTTTAGCTTGAGCTTTGGACCATGCAGTTTCTTGGTCGGAACCGAAATCATGCACGATATTACTTATCCTTCAATCTTTTTCTGGATTTTCATCTTCATGTTTGGTCTCTTGAACAAATCCATTCTCCAAATCTATGGCCCAGCCAAAGTCTTTTTCTTCTTGGCTTTCGTTTCAGTGCTAGGCTTGCTCTATATTGGCTTCTACTTGGTGGAAACCCAAGGCAAATCAAGGCAGCAAGTATACAAAGAGTTCAGGAGCCAGTGTTTCCCTCTCCCCTTCAGGTGGAAGAAGTTCCTCACCAAAAGAAAGACGGCGGGGCAATAGGAAAGGAACGAGAGGAGTGAGTAGCTGATTAACACTTCTGTGGTGGGGCAAAGAGGAAGCGTGTGAATGATGGATAATAGGATAAGCATTTCAATGTTATGAGATTAGATTTAAATAAATTTGTAACTAACATGAACTAGTATGAGCCTGAAGATGAGGAACTAGGCAAGGCGAGCGCCCTAAAGCTCAAGTGGGCTCTGGGCCTCAACTACCATATCTTTGACGGAGTGCACAACTTGACCAACGCCGACCGCAAGTAGATCTTCATTCCTGTTGCCAACCAGGGAGTGATCTACGATTACGAAAATAACGTGCAGAGACAGCTGCAGGGACACGTAAGAACATCTTTATGAAGTGCAATCTCATTTCGGCCACTGCCTACAACAAGCATCGCGACATCATTGTCACTGCCGATATCTCCGAAGATTCAATGCTGGTGGTTTGGGACGTCAATTCGGGAACCCCGAGGAAAACCATCTTCAACCCTCACGCAGCAGGAGTAATGGCACTCGATATCAACACTGACGGCACCCTCATTGTCACCCTCAGTGACGCAGACCACCCCTCCAAGCAGGAAGTGACCCTCTGGAAGTGGGAGGACGATGAGCCTGAGTTCATCAAGGCACTTATGGACTAAAAGGTAGACTGCATCCAGAGGTTTATCAAGTTCAACCATAATCAAAATGAGTTCGCAACCACGGGATAGACCCGAATCCTATTTTGGCTGTGGGAAAACAATGAGCGAGGATTTGAACTTTACTCACCGGAAATTCCTCCCAAAAAAACACTTACACAGACTGTATTTATTCCCAACTCGCCACAGGCTGTGACTGGGACCAAGGAAGGGGTTATCATTGTGTGGGATATCTCACTGATCATGGAAGACTATACCCAGCCTGAGGAGAGGCGAGCAATAAAGACTGTGAACTTGATGAACAACCCCAACAAGATAGAACAGATGAAAAAGAACACTACTTCAACTGCAATCTCAGTGCTCAAGATAGAGGGCCGGTTCTTAGTTGTGGGGTCATCGAATGGGTCAGTGAGGTTTTATGATGACCAGTATCGAATTGAGGCTTGGTTCTAAGACATAGATTTAGGGTCTATTCATACTATTTCCTTTTCAGACATGCAGGAAGATAGCGATCACAATCCTCAAGAAAGTGGAGTAAGTGAAGACAGGTTTAAGGATGAGAAAGGATTTTCTTGTAAGGACTTTATTGTTGTTGATGATAGAGCAAGAATTACTTTACTCAAGTCGTCCTTATTCTAAAAGATTGAAAGGGATGAGAAGAAAGGAAGAGTGCTGTTGTAGTCATTTGTGGCCCCTATTGTCTGCTCTGCAGTGAGGCCATTTTCGAACACTATCATTATTTCTTGTGAAAATAGTGTGCTCTATGAGTGGAATTTCGTGTAGAAGCCTCACAAGATCCAGATGAAGAGATAGTTCAAGCAAGACGAAGTGCCAACTTGCTTAAACTACAGTCCTAAAGGCAAGTTCCTGGCTGTGGGCACCAAGATTGGAACCATCCACATGTACTAAGTTTAAGTCAATGATTGGCAACCACCTCTTCTTGTCGCATAAGTGGAGAAAAGCCGTCCTAAGATATTAATGCAAACCTTCTCTCCAGATTCCCGCCATTTGGCTGTCATGGATGAAGACTTTGGAGTCACTCTCTTTATACTTGGCTAGAAGAACTGGGGATTCGCAGGCAAAATCAGAGTGCATTATGCCCCCATAAGGTCCATTGCATTCGGAGAGTCTATGGATGAGCGAGGGGAGGTCAGGCTAAGGCTTTTTTCAGTGGGTGAGGACATGAAGATGGCTGAGTACGACGTGGTGACAGGGCGGAAGTAAGAGAAGGGAGAGACAAAGTACAATAGGCTGAAGCTCAAGTCAGTGTTCCAGATCGAGCAGGAGTGCTACCCAACTGCATGCATTTGGTACCCAGTGAACATGTTCAAAGAAAACGTGCTGCTGACGGTAAATGAGCACTATAAGATAAAGCTGTGGAGCATGCTGAAGGACAACATGAAGATCTGCAAGAAGACTTGCCTCGGCCCCACCTACGGCAAGTAAATCATCAAGCTCCTTGTCTTAAACCCAGCCGACGAGAAGAACGATTACCAGGACAAGTACTTAGCCTATGCGACAAAGGAGAAAGTGGTGGGCATCATCAAACTTCCACTTGATGGCAACCCCAACAATACCATGGGACTCATCGCACACCCCAAGGAAGTCACCTCCATCAGCAGTGTCGTTGATGGTAAGCTACTCTTCACTTCTGGAGCTGTTGACTTGTGTGTCAACATGTGGGAAGTTGACTTCTCTGTCCTCGGCTAAAGCTTCTATTAGGAGCCAACCAATGACCCTTTCCCCGAGCTGCTCGAGGGAGGGGCCAACGGGCAAGTGATGAGTGATTTGAAGGACTTCTTCTACTACAGTCAGATTCGATCCAAGGATGAGCATACCACTAAGGCAAGAAAGCTCGATGGGAAGGTGCCTTTGAGTGCAATAGCCAACATGATGAGGAGCATGGGTTTCTACCCAACTCAGAAGGAGATCGAGAACATGCAAAACTAGATCAGGTACAGTAAGTATATTGAACACTATAAGGAAACAGTCAATGAGTTGGACTTGCAAATATTTTTGAAATTGTTCGTCAACCACCGTCCTGTTTACCCCGTCAACAAGAACCATATCAAAACATCACTTTCCATTCTGGGCAGCACTAAGAACGGAAATGAGCCAAGCATAAGTCGATAGTAGCTGATAAAATGCTTGACCACATAGGGGGAGAAGATGACTCTATAGTAGAGAAAGGAGTGCTAGAAGATTTTGCTTGGGGAGGGTGTGGAGCTGCCTGACTAGATTGACTCGGAGTTGCTATGCCATAAGATACTGGGATTCGAGTATGCGGATGGGCAATAGGAGCAGACTGGAACTGAATATTGATCTATTATTCATATCAATACAATATTATTATTATCTTAGATGGGATTGGCTAATAAATCATTTGGGTGGACTCAAGTTGTTGTCTTTGGGAGGCGAGGGGCTTTCCCTTCTTGGGGATTCCTCTCGGACTTCAGTGTCAATTACACGAGATCGACTAATCCAGTTGACTGTTTGGTTGGTGCGAATCTCAGTGATCTTCTTCTCAATCCTGTGCTCTCCACTTCCTTCTTCTTTAACTTCCGACTTGTAAAGATAGCTTGCTTCGTAGGTTCCTCCGTTTGGCCCTTCTCCTGAGACATGTCCTGTTTGGTTGAAGAGTTGTACTGGGACTCCGTGTTCATCATAGTAGATGATTTTGGATGTTTGTCCTGGCAAGTTCAAGATGTTTTCAGGGGTGTAGATGTTGGGGATGATGATGGTGGGTTGTTGCTGTTGCTGCTGGTAGCTGAAGTTCACGACTGAAGGCTGCAGGGGAGGCTGGATCACAGTGTACTGGGGCTGGGCTACAATCAGGTGCTGAGAGTGCTATTGATTGATAGCGCTTGGCTCAATATTCAAGCTTGATTGGCCGCGCACATCCTGCCTTACGTTAGAATGGCTAAGGTTATTGAAGGTGATTTTCTTTGGACTGACCCACTACCCTTTCGATTTCTGCTGGGATCCTTTCAAATGGACGTCATGATCCTCACTCTTCTTCTAGTGGTGGATATTTTTGTTGATGCTGATATTAATATTTTTGGACTCTTCCTCTTCAGCTGTTGATTTCTTTAGTGTCTCCCCATTAGAGTTATTACTTGTGGTTTGTGCAACATTCACATTATTGCTTGTAGTTTATGCAGCTTTTTGTTAATTTTGGGCTAGGGGAAGCCATGGGTTGCCGAAGGGATAGGACTGCTTTGATTCCTCCTATTTGCTCTCTTTGTGCCCTTTGTGCAATATCTGCTCTTTTTGCTATTATTTCTTGGGGGTGTGGTCTCCAACAGGCAATATTATATAGCTTTCATTATCCTTGTTCTCAATCACCTTATACGTCTTGTGCTCGCCTTCGATCTTGCCATGAGGCAGCACCACGTAGCCGAAGTTCTAGCTGTTTTGGCTCTCCTCTTGGATGATGGGGAATTAGTCCCATTGGTTGTTTGCTCCTCCCTTTCTGGGCGAACCTGGAATGTATCTAAGAATTGAAGTCTAGTTATCTTTCTTAGTGCCTTTTTCCCCTGCCTTGTCGAAGGAAACAATGCTTCTATCGTCATCGCCACCCAGTGTGGTCTTGGTTCCTTTGTTTTCGGCAAGGTGGGTGATAGTTTTCCTCAGGGAGTCAATTACTCTATCCTTGTCTGTGTCTTGGTTGCTGATGATGGAGCCAGCCTTATCAATGTACTCTCTTCTCAGCAGCTGAATTTCTGCCTCAAGCTATCTGATTCTTGATTACTGCAGTCTGTAATTTATGTCTGGGGTGGAACCTTTGAAGATGGATTGGATGGGCTCGCTCACCTTTATGTAGTTTATGTCAGAATACAGCAGTTCGTTCAGCTCTTCAATCTCAGATTCAATGGTTTTTATCTTTTAAAGAATGGCTTTGTTAAAGGTCGACCCATCTTTCTTGACGAGTGATCTTAGGTTTTCTTCAATGGTTTGAAGTCTCTTATGAAGAATGTCGTTGGTCTGTTTGTACTTATGCAGTAAGGTCAGTCTTTCATCTGAAATCCTCCTATACCTTTCTGTTTCCAGCTTTGATTTTTCGAGCTGACTGGAAAGGTAGAATTTATCATAGAGTACTTCGTTTAATAAAGACTCGTTAGCGCTGCTGTAGTTCTTTCCTTCCTTGGAGTGCCTGAAGGATTCAACTTGGTCTTTTATCTTGCCGTCTTCATCTTTGCTTATTTGATTCATGAAAAGCAGTTTTATCTCCTCATCTTCAATTCCATATGAAGATTTTGTCTTTGCGTTTTTCAGCTCTTTTATCAATTTCTAAACAAGCACCAAGTAATAGGCCTATCGCTTTATGCTGTCCTCTGACTTCCTGTTGAGCAGCACTGGCACAGAAACTTCCTTCTGAACTACTTTGTCCTTGGTGACTTGCACGATCTTAGGGAAAGCAGTGATTTAATCCAACTAACTTACATAGTTTTCTATGTTTTCGAGCTTACTGCTCAATTAGGGATGTGCTTTCTTCATGGCTTTGAGCTCAACAATGAGTGAGCTTGTATCCTTCTTAAGATTGCTGTAAAGCTTATTGTATTTGGCTTGGTGCTCTTGGAATTACACATCAACTGCGACTCCAGGATTTCTTTCTTCCTGCACGTCAATTATGTGCTGGGTGACCTGGTGCACCTGAGGCATGAGGACGATTCTTTACACCACTTTCTCCATGAGATGGGGCACTTCAACTATCTTCTCATATGAGCCACTCACTGGCACAAGCTTTTCTTCAATCCTATCCACTGTCTTGAATTGTGTTTGGATTTTGTTCTACACGTTCGTCTTAGAAATGAATTTTTATTGCTCCACGATCTTGTCAGTGTTGAGATAGACCTCCCTTATTATCTCTACTAGTTTTTCAACCGTTACTATTTTTTCTTGGATGGTGGGCACTGAGACTATTTACTGTTCAAAGACGACAACTTGTACAACTTTCTCAACTATCTTGTCAACAATTTTATTGTTGGTGATGATGACTGGTTCTTTGGCAGTAATCTAAATGTATCTGGGCACTTCCACACTCTTCTCAACTACTTTTTCGACTTAGTAAATCTTGGGCACTTAGTGAACCACCTGGACAATCTTTTATTGGATGGCAGCTATTTCCTTTATCTTCTCCTACAGTTGAATGGCAAGCACTGGCTTTTCTCTAATCACCTCCACTTACTTAATCTGCTAAGATATGTATGGCACTATCTTTTATATTTCCTTTATCTTCTAGTGCACAATAGGCCTTTCTTCCACCTTTGTGATTTCCTTTACAGTCGGTACTTCCTTAACAACTTCAACCAATTTCTCGATTTCGACTGGCACTTCCTTAATCTTCTCCACCTCCTTCTCAACCAGGATAAGTTTTTCAACAATTTTATCGCAAGGGACGGGTACTTCGAAGGGAATGACAATAGGCTTTTCCACCTATATGATTTTTTATATTTAGTGAGTTTGAGTCACTATTTTGTCTTTGCTCACTTCCTTAGGGATTTATACTCTAGTTTAGACAAGCTTCTCCTTGATGACTTCAACATTCTTTATTATTTATTTCTATTGGATTGCTGGCACAATCTTCTCCCTAATCACTTATATCTCCTTGTAGATTGGCACTTCAATGTTCCTTATGATCTAAACCTCCACAATCTTCTATATGTAGACGGGAATGTTCACCTCCCTCACAACTTCCTTAATCTTCTATACCTAAACGATTCTGTCCACAATCTTCTCAATGATCTGAGGGACTTCCACTATCTTCTCAACAATCCTTGGCACTACCACTATCTTCTATACGATTTTTTAGACTTACACCACTTTTGGGATTTCCACTAGTTTTTAAATGATCTTCTCTACTGTCACTCTGACTTCCTTAATCCTTTCGACAATCTTTGGAACCTATACAATGGTCTCCACAATCACCTTCACTGGCTTCTCAACTGTGATGTATTTGAAGATAGGCTTTTGCACCTACACTATCTTAATCACTTACACCAGCTTTTCCTTAATCTTTTATATTTCAACGATTTTGACTGTTTCGTATCTTTCAGGAACTGTTTTTTCAATATATTCGACCACTTTGACAATTTTTTATTGAATGATGGGTACTTCAACCTTTCGTTAAACCTCTTTGATAACCTCTCGGATCAAAGGCACAATTTTCTCTATGGTCTTTTCTATCTACTTGATCCTGTCCTGGTAAACTATCTTTTCTTCAATAACCTTTACCTCCTTTACAGTGGGTACTTCCACCCTTACTTCCACAATCTTTTATACAATCTTAGGCACTTCTTTGATCCTCTCAACTATCTGGATTATTGGGATTACTTTTTCGACTACCCTCTCTACGATCTGAGGCACTTGCTCAATGTGATTCACAACCTACTTGGCAGTTTTATAGTTCACTGTGTTGACCAATTTTTATATGATCTTTTCAACCTCAATAATCACTGGTTTTTATACTATTCTCTCCACTATCTTCTACACAATGACCTACACTTCTTTTATTTTTTCGATTGTTTCCTTCACCACAACAGTCTATTGCTTGATCACTTACACCTATCTGATCTAGGGCACAGCTTGATTCACCACTCTCTCGACGATGACTGGCTTTTCTACCTCTACAATTTTTTCCTTGATGACCTAAACTTCAACTATTTTGGGTACTTAGACCCTCTTCTCCACTATTTTCTCTACGATTTTGGGAACTTCTACAACTTTCTATTTGATCTTATCGACCTCTACTATTTTTTAGATGATCTTATCGACATACTTGATGACTTCCACTGGCACATGAACCACCTTCTATATTTCTTATATCTTTGTCTCGTATACAATCTTCTCAACAATTTTCTCCACTGGCATAACTACGGGCACTTCAATCACTCGCTCCACTATTTTCTCAACAATCTTGGGCACTTACACTATTTTGTGGTTGACCTGGAATACCTTCAGAATGTCGTCGATGGACACATCATTTATCTATTCATGGATCATAGTGACAACTGACTCGTCGATCTCAGGATTTACTCCAGTCTTTTCCTTTATTTTTTGGAACTCAGTCAAGAGAGCTTTCAATAGCACTCTGAGATGGAACTCCAGCTTTCTTTGTTTGTCATTGTTCACAGAATATATATTTTCCACCTTGATAAGGGAAGGAACGTATTTGATGATTTCTGTGATTTTGGTAAGCCCATCTTTATCGACAACATTGAGGACTTCTTTGTTAAGGAGCTCAACAAAGTGGGGATCAGCCTAATCTTTAACCTTGGGGTATCTTTAGTAGATTCTATAGAGCTCAATACCCATCTGCTTGATGAGTTCCTTCGTTTTGGCGTCCTGCAAAGGAACTTCGATTATTTTGTCTTTAGTCTCAACCACATGAACTATCCCCTCACTCACTCTTACATCCAGATCCTTATTCTCGTCAACTAAAGCGTGGAGTTCGGCTTGTCCTTCAACCTTAACTCCTTTGAGCGAGAGGTCGTGGAGATGGTTCTTGATGATATGGCGAGACTCACTGACCTTGCTGTGCAATTTTTTGACCTGTTTATGCAAGTTGATGGCTTCAAAGTTGGAGAGAAGCAGATTATCAATATCCTATCTAGTTGCATGGGAATTGTTGAGGGTCTTGATCACTGTATTTAGCCTTTATATTTAAGCACTCAGTTGGGTCTTCTCTGAACTTCTCTCTTTGAGTCGGACTTCTAGGTTTTAGATTTGTTTGTGTAGAGTGATGATTTAGTTTTATTTCTCATTTAAGATTGTTGTGTAATCTAAGAACCTTGTGCCTTCACTGTCTCTGCTTGTGTAATTTATTTTCCTTTTGAGCAGACCATCGATCTAATGCTCAAGTAAAAGCAGTCTCTTTTCTATATTCTATCGCTGGGAGCCGCTAATATGAGAGTTATTGCCTTAATCCTATGCTCTAAGAGATGCGAGAATTTCTTTGTATCTTGAGAGATCTTCAATATCACTACCGTTAACAACGGTAAGTGTTTTTTTAGGGCTCTAGCTCCAGGATAAATTGGACCTCACCTATTGGGACTCTTTTGATGAATGTAGGACGTATTCGAGATGCTTGTACTGGCTCTTGATAGGAGACTGAGTCCTGATTTTGTGCTGATGGAGCACGGGGGTCACAGATGCAAAGGCAATTTAAGCATGCTCTTTGGGAATGATGGACACTTTTGTGCCATTTACCTCTGGAGCGGAAAAAGACTCGAGCAAATGTTCAGCGCTGATCAAACCCACAATGGTTTTGTGGGTATGGTTGGGCAGTTGTATGGCTCTCACTCCCTTCTTTTTGCTGCCAATCACTCCTAACAGTTTAGACGCGATATGGTTGCCCTCTGTGTGCAGCTTCCAACTTTTGGAAGTATTATCATAGACAGCAAAAGCTTGGTGTTGGAGCTGATAATGCTCATTTGTGGAAGGAGGGGCGGAAGCATCTACTTCTATGGGGTGTTTGAGGTGGAGTGCGCCCCAGCTGTTGGGAGTGAATTATTATGGTATGTTTGACTCCAAGGCTAGGCGACTTAGAATATTTTAAAGCGAAACGGATACTGCATCTTTGGTGATGGCTGATTGGCGCGCTGCGTTGGTGGCTGAATAGGGAATGATTTACCTTTGGTATTTTCGCTCATTGATTGATAAATATAATACTGTATTTTGAGATTAAGCACGCTGATTTTATTTTAGAATCCACCCCAAAGGAGCCGATTCATCAAAATATCGCCTCAGGAATGGGTTTTATTCAATAACAACTGACAGAAAGCACATCCCAAGAATTTGTCGAAAATAAAGATACGACATCCCCAACAGCTAACAAATTGACCGATTCTAAAAAAGGAAGAAAGATCTTGTGTAGTAAAATATAAAATGAATCAGTAATTATTTGATGTTTATTAATCCTATTTCATTTCCGAATATCAAGTTAATACCTTTGGTCATAATGCTTTTGTTCCCCACCTAAAAGATATAAAAACTTTTAAACTTTAATCCCATAAAAACATATCCTGCTTAGATTTTATTCGGCTTAAATTTCCTTAGTATTGAATAATATTAATTGAGTAGTTTGGAATGCAAAAGCTTTTGTATGATTATAATAACAAAATTTAAATGTAGGGTAAAACCGGCGAAGGGAGTTGGCTTCCGCCTGCTAGGCACTATACCTCTGTTAAGGAAAGCTTAGAAGCCATCGAAAAGAAACTGTCCTTAGACAAATAATTGAGTAAGGACAAAAAGGAGAACTATGTTCGCGTCATTGGGGAGATGAGTTACAGTATTGGCAAAGTGGTCGATCGATGGCCTGCAGAAATCGACAAAATAATGGACAATCTTAGTTCCATTCTCCGTGAGTTTGATAGTCAGTTAGCCGCCCTCAGCAAAGGCAGTTCCCTGTTCTGTGGTTCAGGTGGAAACCCTAAGCAACTTTAGAGCATCTTCAAGCGTCTTGCAGGGTACGAACACATCTTCTAGGCCATTCGTTCTTTTCAAGACAAACAGATTCGGGAGGATATTATCAACAAATACGAAGAAGACAGAGCAAAAAATGAAAGCACCAAAGCCGCCTCCTCCAAAAAGGAAGTTGTCGAAGAGCCCAAAGCAGAACTAAGGGAAACAAAGTCGGTCAAAAGCATTCCCAATGAACCGATGGCGCCTTAGAAGTGTAGAAACTGCGAATTAATGTTGGCAGTTTCGCTGTGCCCTAATGGATACGTGGCAAAAAAACTGATTAAATAGCTGCCAGATACTGAGTGGATCGCAGGTATCCTTCACGAAGAGGGCACTATCGTCGACAAGGACCTATAGAAGGCCATTCAATACTACAAAGCCGCCTACAAGAAAAAGAACTATGAAGCATTATACCGTCTCGGCTCCCTTAACGAAAGGGGACTCTATGGAAAACCCTTTGAGTACTTAAAAATGTGGGAAGAGGCGAGCAGCAACGGCCACCTTTAGGCGCTCACTGACATGGGCTACCTTTACGAGAACGGCCTAGAAGATGAAACTGACCGTCAAAGGGTCATCCTTGAGCCGAACTATGAAAAGGCCTATAATTACTACAAAAAGGCAGCCGAGAAAAACTTCCCAAGGGCACTCAATAACCTTGCAACATTTTTCTTTAGTAACTAAAAATACCAGAATGAAAGAAAATGTTTGGAGTATCTCTAGCTTGCAGCATAGGCCTAGTACGTAAAGGCACTGCATAATTTGGGACTCATCTATTACGAGGGCAAGCTTGTCAAGTACGATGAGTCAAAGTCTAAGAATCTGATCCGGAGAGCTGCGTAGAAGGGAGATATTGAAGGTAGGCTTCTGCACATTGAGCTAATGCTTAGCGATGTGCATAGTTGCAGCTAGGACCAGTTGATAGAGCTAAATCGATACTGCAGATAGATTATTGCGAAAGACTAAGAAAAATCTTAAGCGTATTATTACCTAGGAGTTATGTACTAAGAAGGCTACGGCATTTAAAAACAACCCAACATAGCATTCCTGTATTATACTATTGCAGCCAGCCTCAAAAATGATGCTGCCTTACTCAAACTCGGAGAGTGCTATAGGAACGGGTTCGGCACCGAACAGGATCTCAGGGAAGCAGTGAGGAATTACGAACTGGCTGCTCAACAAAATAAGGAAGCCTTAATTGTGCTTGGGTACTTCAAAGTTTATTTAGATAAATCTATTAGAAAGGAGGACAGGATTTAAGTCCCAATCTATAGAAGGCATTTAACTTTTACTACGAGGCCTGCAATTATGGTCTGCCTGAGGCTTTCAAACATCTCGGAAACATGTACAAGCATGTAAAAGTGGTTATAGTTAGGGGCGTCACGTGAAGAAGAACGAGGCGAAGGCTGAAGAGTACTTCCAAAAGGCCAACAATATTGATAAGCAAACGCAGGTCAAAAGGTTGACTTCGAGTGGAAGTGAGCTTATCCAATCAAGTTACTATCGCAGTAAGAAATGATTGATTCTTAAGTATTCCTTAATGGAAATATACTTTCCATTTTATTGTATAGAATCATTTATTATTAATGCGAATAAAATATTCCAATCCCTCCCTCGCTTCCATCGAGTGCCCCTAATAAAAATTGAAGAATATAAGTTGCACCCAAGAGGTATTTCGAAGCAGATCTTTTCTGCCTGTGACTCCATAGAGAAGCAAGAAGGAAGGCTGGGTTTTCGATGCCTGGGAAATACAAGAATAAAGGGAGGCTACTCCAGAAAAGAATGTGCTAAGAAAGCAATAAGATAACAACTCTATCCGTAAGAGTGAGTCAAAGAAAGACAGATACGATGAAAACGCTGTCTTTTATACTCCTCAAACTGTAAAGAACTAACCTCTTTAAAAGGAAAATAAATACCGTGGACGCCTTTACTCTCAAGTAAGGTCAAGAAATAAGATAGAGTGTGAAGTTGAGGAGATAAGCATTTTTAAAAAGCCCATCACATCCATAGTCTACCCTATTGGGAGAGATGCGCTCAAAGAGAAAGGTCGAAGGATTGATCGTTTTCATTCTTTCCTGGCCAGAAGCATTCGCAAGTGATACTGCTAGTTTATTAAATGAGATTAAATAAATTATTACAACACAATCAGTTCATGCACCGTTGGAAGTACGCTTATTATACAGGAGCTCGATCTTGGTAGGCACGAGGTTCTGGTGAAAGGACGAGGACAGCTTCTTAAGTCGGTTCTACTTTTAGAGATGGATCTACTCCTACTGCCTCTTCATTATTTCGGATTAACGCATGGATATGTCCTCCTCCAGGCGAATACAATAGCTTGGCCTTATTTTCTATCTCGATTTCACTACCTACATCTCATATATCACAGATTCGTATGTATATTCATTTTTATTGGCCAATAGTCCCAGCAGGAGGCTTTTAAGGCTCTTGCTCACCTGTCTGTCCAGGCAGAATTAGAGCTGCTGCTTGTTGGGAGAGCCAAAGTCATCCGACTTGTTCAGTAAGATAAGCTGAATAATCAATATAGCTAAATCCTTCAAGTCGTCTTTGTAGCTTTTAGTGCAGTCCTCCTCTCCACTCTTTTTAGGCGTCACGTTAACGACCACTTATTGCATCTGTAGGGAGTCATTTGTGGCCGTATCCTATTGAAGGCGTGCAAATGAGCTGGCTGTGATGCCCATAAGTTGAAAAGGATAGAGCTTAATATAGCCCTATGTGGATAGATATACCTTGTATGCTTTGAAGATGCCCCTGTATGCCTTTCCTATATGGCCATTGATTTTATCCCCAACTTGAAGTAGGCTTCCCATTATATACAAGAGATCTCCTTCTTTGAACTTCTTCTGTCGGGTTAGCTTGCTGTCAATCGCATCCTCCAGTGTGTAGTTATGGTATCTAGCATACGAATCGAATTCTAAGGTGTTGGAGCACAGATCGACGACTCAAATTATTGAGAATAGTACCTGATTTAACCTCTGAAGCCTCCACCCTGACAAGGCATCGAATGCTTTCAAAGCACTTGTATATTTATCTCTTGAATTCAATGCTTTTCCTTGAGTGCTAGGTGTCGATTATGATCTCACGAAAACGCATATAGTAGTCATATGGTTTCTCATTTAACCGGTAAACGTTGATTTCTGGGAAGTTCTTAGACTGATCTGACAAGACATAATCTAGCTTATCTATAAGCTATGAATTTAATGTTGATGACCCTTTTAATTATCCTTGCCCCATTATATT
>JACCDV011256723.1_pt1 | contig 16058 bp, 14 predicted proteins | sample 7446131 | NCBI WGS metagenome assembly JACCDV01 (sample SAMN15323448, study PRJNA562643) | freshwater metagenome | isolation source: river surface water | place: USA:Blue River Watershed | collected 2017-08-17 | reverse complement strand
CGTTAATCCTTTCTCAGCATTGGATTGTTTTGGATTAGGTGGTTTTTTGGCATATGTATTTCATTACCAACAAGCTTATTTTCAGGAATTTAGGTATTTGTTGTTAGGTTTGGCTTTAAGTTTAATTGCTTACCTAACCGTATTGTATTTGGCTTATTTAGCTGAATTTGATCATGCTAATTATTGGTCTATTGTATTTGAGCGTATAGCAGCAGCATTAATGGCTTTCTTCTTAATTGCTTTGTCAATAAGGAAGCAGGCTTGGTTTTTATCCTCCTTTTTAAAATGGAATTCGATAGCCTATCTAGGTCAAATTTCCTATGGATTATATCTTTATCATAACCTAGTGATGAATTACTATCATGATAAGGGTAACACAATTTGGTATTATTTAAATAGGTTATTACCCGATTTTCATTTAGAAATAGTTAATTTTACAATCTTTAAATTCATCATCTGTTTAGTTATTTTAATTTTTATCTCAAGTCTTTCTTGGATATTGATTGAAAAGCCAATCAACAAATATAAAAACCGTATTTAATGCAAAATGAGTTAGATTTAGTAGTGGTTATTCCTGCTTACAACGAAGAGGCTTGTATACGAGATGTTGTGCCTAATTGGATTGAAGGAATAGCTAAAACTATCCCAAGTGACCGATTTAAGTTGTTAATTATCAACGATGGGTCCCGTGACAATACAGGGCTTATTCTAGATGAATTGACGGGGTCCTATCCAAATCTTATTGCTAAACATCAACTTAATGGTGGACATGGCAATGCGATTTATAACGGATACCAAATGGCGGTGGATATGAATCCAGCCTTTGTGTTTCAAACAGATTCTGATGACCAGTTTGATCCTAAAGATTTCCACAAGTTTTGGGAAAAGCGTAATGAATCTGATTTTGTATTGGGATTTAGAGAAGTTCGTCACGATGATCCTTTTAGATTAATCATTACGCGAATTCTGAAATTCTCGCTCCTATTTATCTATGGGACGTATATTCATGATGCCAATATTCCATTTCGATTAATTCGAACAAGTTTTTTGAAAAAACTATTGGCAGCTTTACCGAAACAAATTCCATTTGCTCCAAATATTTTCCTATCTGTTTTAGCTAAGAAATCGGGACAGAAATTATTTGATATTCCTGTGTTACATAAAGAAAGAGAAACTGGGGAAGTTTCCATTCGACATATGAAACTGTTAAAAGTTTGTTGGCAAAGTTTTCAAGAGCTAAGCTCCTTTCGCTTTCAGCTAAACCGAATGGTTCGCGAAATCAAAAAGTAATATAAAAGGCTAATTCATAACGAATTAGCCTTTTATGATTACAATAGAATGATTAAGCTTTTAAAGATTGCGGTTAATCGTACAGCATCTAAAATTCTGGCTTCCGTCGCTCCATGGCTTTTTACAGATTGCTCATGTGATGCAACACACATTTGACATCCGTTAATTGCGGATACGGTTAAGCTCGCTAATTCAAAAAACTCTTTTCCTAATACCGGATTCATCATGATTGACATACGAATTCCAGCAGGAGCTGTGTTGTAATATTCCTTATCGACAAAGTGCTTAAATCGGTAGAAGATATTGTTTGCGTTCAATAATGAAACTAAGGCATGAATTTCATTAATTTCCGCCTCTGTGGCCCCTTTCTCTAAAGCTATGGCTGTTAATGAATTAATTGTTACTTGGTGTTTTTGATTAACGGACACCGCTAAAGCTAATAAGTAGGCTTCCTTTTCAGTTAAAGTTTGAGCGCGTAATGAATTCGAAACATTGATTTTTAAATCTTTAATGTAACGATGATCGGCAGCATCCAAAGAATCTAAAAGGGCAAAAGATTCTGTGGCAGGGATATTGATCTCTGCCAATAAGTTGTCTCTAGTCTCACTCATGATTGGATTATTTTAAAAAGCCCCAGAGATTCTGGGGCTTAAAGTTGAATTATAATGTAGCGTCACCAGCTTTCCAGTTGCAAGGGCAAAGCTCATCCGTTTGCAAGGCATCTAGTACACGTAACACTTCGTCCACGTTACGACCTACTGATAAATCATTTGCCGACACCCAACGAATTACACCATTTTGGTCAGCGATGTAAGTTACACGGTAAGCTACCTTCTCTCCTTCTGTCAAGATTCCTAACTCTTCAGCCAAGCTCTTAGATGTGTCTGCCAACATCGGGAATTTTAAACCACGTAAATCATCGTGATCTCTTCTCCAAGCAGCGTGAACGAATTCAGAATCAGTTGAAGCACCAATTAACGACGCATCACGATCAGCGAAATCACCTGCACGGCGATTAAATTCAGCGATTTCTGTTGGGCATACAAAAGTGAAATCTTTTGGCCACCAGAACATCACTAACCATTTACCATCTTTCTTGTGGTCTTCTGAAGTGATAGTTGCAAACTCTTTACCTTGCTCTAAAGAAACAACCGCTGTTTTTGAAAATGTAGGAAATTGGCTTCCTAAACCTAACATGTAATTTGCCATTTGTATAAGTGTTTTGTTTTATCTTTTAAAATGATGCTGCAAATATGAGGTGAATAATTATATCAATCAAATCTATATTTTTTATATTTGTATAGTTTTTGACTATAATATGACTATAACGCAATTAGAGTACATTGTTGCACTTGCCGACCTGCAAAGTTTTTCGAAAGCAGCTGATTTTTGTTGTGTGTCCCAACCTAGTTTGAGTATGCAAGTTCAAAAATTGGAAGATGAATTAAACATGACCTTGTTTAATCGAAAAGCTAAACCGCTTGAACCCACATTGGAGGCGCGTGAAATTATTAGTAAGGCTCGTGTAATATTATCTGAAAGCAAATCCATACTTGCATTAACGAAAGGTTGGAGTACACAGGTAAATGGCAATCTATCAATCGGCGTGATACCAACTATTGCCCCCTACCTTATGCCAAGATTCTTGGCTGATTTTCAAGAAAAGTATCCTGATTTAACGATAAGTGTTTCAGAGACAACTACTGAAAATATAAAAAGTGAGATCGTCGAAGGAAGAATTGATATAGGAATACTCGTCACCCCACTTAATTCAAATCTAGTAGAATTGCCCTTGTATTATGAGGAATTATTTCTTTATTCCAACGTTTGGGAGGATGATGGCTCTAAATTAAGTGCTGTTCTAGACCCTTCAAAACTTTGGCTACTTGAGGAAGGCCACTGCCTAAGTAATCAAATCAATTCAATTTGTAATTTAAATGCTGGGGCAAGAATTTCTAATTCACTCACCTATCAAACGGGAAGTTTAGAGACCATTGTTCGTATGGCTGATTTAGGCTTTGGTCAAACAATCATTCCTCAAATGTTTGTAGACTACCTCGATCATAAATCCAAGGAGAAAGTACATTCGTTACCTAATCCTGTGCCGGTTCGTGAGGTTTCGCTTGTTCATGCCAAATCTTTCTCACGCAGAGCAATTATAAAGGCTTTACAAACAGAAATTTTAGCACATATTCCAATGCAGTGGCGAAGTTTCGAAAATAGATCTATTATTCCGATATAGGAGCTAATTCTTTGGTATTTCGAATCGATCTCAAGAAATATAAACTAACTAAAAACACAAATCCCAAGATTAAAATTCCGGTTCGCATACTTCCGCTTACTTGAATGACAAATCCAAAGATAAAGGTTCCCAATACAGTTGAAAGTCGATCGCAGGCATCGTAAAAACTAAAATAGGAACTTGTATCCTTTTCGTTGGAAGGACACATTTTAGCGAAAGTTGCCCGACTATTTGATTGTATACCCCCCATAACAAAGCCTATTCCGGTTGCTAAGAGGTAAAAGCTTAATTGATCTTGAACCGTATAAGCAAAACCACAAATAAATATCCAAACGACAACGATAAGAATTAAGGCCTGAATATTACCTAATCTTTGAGATAATTTGGCACAAAAATAGGCTCCTGGTATGGCTACTAACTGGATTAATAAAATGGTAATAATTAAGGCATCCGTTGGTAAATGCAATTCTTCACTTCCAAATAAGGCACCTAAATACATCACAGTCTGAGCTCCCATATTGAATAGAAAGAAACTAGCGAGAAAGCCTTTCAACGATTTGATTTCTTTAACCTCATGATATACTTTCATGAGTTCTTGCCAGCCTCCTAACCAGATGTTTTTGTTATCACTGGTTTTTTGATTGCTTTCGGGTAAGTAATGAAAGGGGATTTGCGCAAATACCAACCACCATACACCGACACTCAGAAAAGATATTCTAGAAGCTAAATCACCCGCTATGTTTCCATACCATTGTGGCATCATCACCATAGTTAGATTCTGAATAAGTAATAATACGCTTCCAATGTAGCCAAGCGTAAATCCTTTAGCACTCAAACCATCAAACCGATCTGGACTCGCAATTTCGGGTAGAAATGAATTATAGAATACCATACTCCCACCCCATCCAATGATAGAAAATAGAAATCCAAATGTGCCAATGTAGTAATTACCCTTTTCAAAAAAGAAAAGGCTCATACAACTTAATGAACCTAAATAACAGAAAAAGCGCATGAAGGACTTCTTATTTCCTCGATAATCAGCTATTCCAGATAGAATAGGCATTAAGAAGGCTAATAATAAAAAAGCAGCCGAAACGGTGTATGAAAACACAACGGCATTAGGTAATTCAACACCAAGAATATTAATCAATTTAGAATCAGAGGCACTTACCGCCGCATATGGGTAATAAATTGGAAATATCGCACTCGTTATCGTCAAGGAATGAACCGAATTAGCCCAATCATAAAATGCCCAGGCATTCAACACTTTCGGATTATTCAGTTCGTTCGCCATGGGTTAAAATAAGCCTAATTGTTCTCCTTTATTTGTATCCTTTGGAATATTTTCACTCGGATAGTTTTTGATTTCCAATGGAATATCATCCACCTCGGGAGTTTCCTCAAGGGAATTGTTCGGAATTTCCTCCTCAAATGTAACAGTTTGCCCTACTGGGACGGTTTCTACATTTGGTGAATTTTCTTCACTTGGCTGGCTCTCAACCATCTCATTTAATTCCTTCTTTTCATCTTCATCCAAGTTGGCTGGGACCTCTTCTGTCTCCGGCATCGCCGTCTCAGTTTCTATCAATTGAACATCCGTTAATTTCGGATAATTCAATTTGCTACCAATAGCCTTCCATCCTCTTACATCCACCAATTCTTCAATTGGAATCAATTCAATCTCAGCAGTTTTGCCATCCGGCTTATGCTTAATTTGAACATTCGGCGCATAATTGATACTTGAAGCGACTAATTTCGAAGCCTTGTGATCCGCGATAAACAAGAACTTTTTATCGATCGTCGAGGTTTCGATTTTAAATCGCTTGATGAAATACGTTTTATTAGAACCATCAAAATATACCGCTGATATAATTCCTTTCGGATTGAATTTTGCGAGTAGTGCTATTTCCTCTGCAGGATAACGATTCGTTAATTCAAAATTGGTTAACTCGTAATTTCCAGAATTATAAATGGCTAATATATTATCATTGGGCTCAAAATTGCCAACATAATCACCATGCTGATCACGATTCAATCTTCCAATGGTTGGATCATACCAAATATCTACCCCACCTAGAGTAGAAACTCCCGCACTCTTTTGAACGATTTTACGAACGGGGTATTTGGTTAATACATTGCCAAGTGATTCTCGACCTTTGATGGCCAACTTCGCAAAGTCATAATCAAATTGTTTGTTTTTTGCCGTACAATTCGCCGTTAGATTAATACTGATTACTTCAGCTTCTCCATTTTCATTCGCAGAGAAATAGGTAATCTTAGATTTATTGTCTTGGCTAACAATTCGATATTCACGGTCCCGGGTTACCGACGTAACCTTAAAGCGCTTTACGTATGAAATTCCTGTTTTTCCATCAAAGTATACCAGATTATATACCTTCCGGTCATCGTTCTTCTTAAATACACTTACGTAAAGTATATCTTTACCTACGAATACCTTTTCCTGCACTTTAGTGACTACACAGGTTCCATTTTGTCGGAAAACAATGATATCATCAATATCAGAACAATCCATTACGAATTCATCCTTCTTCAAACCATATCCAATAAATCCGTCTTCCCGATTTACATAGAGTTTTTGATTGGCTTGCGCAACAACTGTCGCCGTAATCGTATTGAAACTCTTGATTTCCGTCTTACGCTCTCTCCCTTTTCCGTATTTTTGAAGTAAGTTTTTGAAATAATCAATCGCATAGCGAATCAAATTCGCAAGATTATCCTCTACTTCGGCTAATTCATCTTGAAGACGCTTCATGGCTTCATCTGCCTTGAAACTATCAAATTTGGATATACGCTTAATTCGAATTTCAAGTAATCTAAGGATATCATCTTCCACAATCTCACGATAGAAATCCTTTTTATAGGGTTCTAAGCCCTTATCGACCATGGCTATCACCGATTCGAATGTCTCACATTCCTCGATATCACGATAAATACGATTCTCGATAAAGATTTTTTCCAAAGAGCTAAATAATAATCGCTCCATTAATTCTCCCCGACGAATCTCTAATTCTTGTTTTAATAAGTCAACTGTCTGATCCGTGCTAACGCGTAATATCTCAGCTACCCCGATGAATTGAGGTTTCTCATCTACGATAACACAAGCGTTCGGAGAAATGGATACCTCACAGTCGGTAAATGCATAAAGCGCATCAATCGTAACATCCGGTGAAATACCAGGTGCCAGTTGAATCTGGATTTCCACATCCTTGGCTGTATTATCTATGACCTTCTTAATCTTGATTTTACCCGTATCATTGGCCTTAATAATGGAATCAATTAATGACGTAGTTGTAGTTCCAAATGGAATTTCCTTGATTAATAAGGTCTTCTTGTCAAATTCTTCAATTTTAGCTCTTACACGGATACGTCCCCCACGTAATCCATCATTGTAATTGGAGACGTCGATCATGCCGCCCAACTGGAAATCGGGATATAATGTGACTTTTTTATTATTTAATAAATCAATGGAAGCCTGAATAATTTCACAGAAATTATGGGGCATGATTTTGGTTGCTAAACCTACTGCAATACCTTCAACGCCCTGAGCTAACAATAAAGGAAATTTAATCGGTAAAGTAATAGGCTCTTTCTTACGTCCATCATAAGATAATTGCCATCGAGTCGTTTGGTTATTAAACACAACATCGTTGGCAAATTTAGATAAGCGCACTTCGATATAACGCGCCGCTGCCGCACTATCCCCTGTCCGGTTATCTCCCCAGTTACCTTGACAATCGAATAATAGATCTTTTTGACCTAGATTAACCAAGGCGTCATTGATAGATGCATCACCATGTGGGTGATATTGCATCGTTTGACCGATAACATTAGCTACTTTATTGAAACGGCCATCGTCCATTTCTTTTAATGCATGCAAAATACGACGTTGAACGGGTTTTAAGCCATCCTCTACCGCAGGCACAGCACGTTCTAGAATAACGTATGAGGCATACTCCAAAAACCAATTTTCATACATGCCGGCTACGGCTATCTGATTTTGTAATGCCCCTTCTGTCGTCTCACTCATTGCGAATATGCGAATCTAATTGTTGAATTAATTGGTACAGCATAATAGCTGTTGCTCCCCATATTTCCTCCGATTCATAAAAATAACGAGGAGCTGTTATCTTTTCCTGCATGAATATCAACTCATGATAGTCCAAGGAATCGGCCTGCTGGAAAAATGCCACAGGTATTTCAAAAATACGATTAATTTCTCTTTTATTAATGCAGTAGTCGAGCTTTTTATCAAGAATCACAAAGTAGGGCTGAATCCAGAAATTTGAAACATGTACCCAATGCGGATTTAGTTCGATTAATTGCTCTTCTGACAACCTGATCCCTATTTCTTCTTCTACTTCGCGAATGGCTGTTTGTCTTAAATTTTCATCTGAATCTTCTTTTTTCCCTCCAGGAAATGCCATCTGACCACTGTGATGTCCATCGTAGTCATTTCGTTTAATTAACACGATTTTGGGTTCATCCGTAGCTTCTTGGATCAATATTGAGATGACAGCCGCTTGTCGGGCATTTTGCTTCAATGACTCATTCTCTGCAAGTCGACTCAATAACTCCAACAAACGATCAAATGGACTATTCAAAATATCAGATAGAAGCGATGATTGATTCAGCACAACGGATACCATCGAGTGCGGCCGACATGATTCCTCCAGCATAACCGCCTCCTTCTCCACATGGATATAAGCCTTTAATTTCCGGGTGCTCCAGGGTTTCACGGTCTCTTGGAATTTTTACAGGCGAAGAAGTTCTACTTTCTAAACCAATTAATTGCCCTAGATTACTACTGAAGTCTCTTATTTTACGATCAAAGTCTTGTAATCCCAGGGCCAAAGGTTCTGCAATAAATTCAGGTAAAAAATCGCGCATTTCTCCAGGTTGTAAGCCAGGTACATAAGATGTGTCATGCGAAGTATTACTGCTCCGACGCTTAATAAAATCCCCTGTTAATTGAGATACGGCTTTTTGGGTACCTCCTACTAATTGGTGTGCTTTTTGCTCCAATTCTTCTTGCAAATACATACCTGCTAATGGACCATATTCCTTATACTTAGCCAAATCTTCCGGCATGATGCTCACAACGATTCCAGAATTTGCATATTTAGAATCTCGCCTAGATGGAGACATTCCATTTACGACCACTTGATTTTGTTCAGTGGCCGATGGTACAATAAATCCTCCTGGACACATACAAAAAGAGAAAACGCCTCTTTGTACGCCCTTGAATTTAGTTTGCGTAACTAAGCTAAATGATGCCGGTGGCAAATAATCTGGGCGCTTCGGTAATTTATATTGGCATCGATCGATCATTTTCTGCGTATGTTCAATACGAACACCGATGGCAAAGGGTTTTGCCTCAATGGCAATCTGTTTGCTCAATAATAGATGAAATATATCGCGAGCTGAGTGTCCCGTTGCTAAGAGAACTTTAGATGCTTCAAAGCTTCGGCCATCCGCTAAGGATACACCACGAATTTGATTTTTATCTACGATAAAATCGGTAACCTTCGCATTAAAATGCACTTCTCCCCCTGCCTCAATAATGGCATTACGAATGCCCTCAATTATTCCAGGTAATTTATTCGTTCCAATATGTGGATGTGCTTCATATAGAATATTTGCATTAGCCCCATAAGCGACAAATGTTTCTAACACGGAATCAATGTCACCTCGTTTTGTACTTCGGGTATATAACTTGCCATCCGAATAAGTACCTGCCCCTCCTTCTCCAAAGCAATAATTACTATCCGGGTTTACAACATTATGACGGTTGATGGCTGCCAAATCCCGCCTTCTTTCTCGGACATTATTTCCTCTTTCAAAAACGATAGGCTGTATCCCAGCACGTATTAATCTCAATGCCGCGAATAAACCAGCTGGTCCGCTGCCAATGATAATAACTTGTTTCGCATTTGCCATTAACTGTGGCAAACGCATCCTTTCGGATAAATCCACTTGGAAATTATGTTCTAGCGGATAAAAGCCAATTTTAATATTTGCTTTAATTTGCCGACTTCGTGCATCGATTGATTTTTTTTCAATGCGATACTGACTTGAATTTAATAGATTTGCACCGAGTTCTGCCAGTAAGAATTCATGTAATAATTCAGGAGAATTAGCAACGGCAGGATCAAGAACAAATGACTTAAATTCGGGCATATCGATTATTTGTACAAATTTACTAATCTATTCTTAACATTTTGATGAATCAGCTCCAAAACCAAGTTAGTCCCTATTTATTACAACATAAAAATAATCCGGTTAATTGGTATCCTTGGGGTGACTTAGCTTTGAATAAGGCTATTAGTGAAGATAAGCCAATTATTTTAAGCATTGGATATGCCGCTTGTCATTGGTGCCATGTCATGGAACATGAGTCCTTTGAAGATCAACAGGTAGCTGATTTAATGAACACTAACTTTGTGTGTATTAAGGTGGACCGTGAAGAGCGGCCCGATATTGATCTGATCTATATGGATTCAATTCATGCGATGGGATTACACGGGGGATGGCCACTAAATGTATTTTTGATGCCTGATCAAAAACCATTTTATGGGGGCACCTATTTCCCGAAAGCGAATTGGGTACAATTGTTACATTCTATTACAAATGCATTTAGAGAGCATCGTTCAGAGCTTCAGACTTCGGCTGATGGCTTTGCCGCAAATTTAAATGATAACAAAGTTGGTCTTTATCCGATAGATCTTTCTACAATTAACCCAATTCTACCCCATTCCATCGAGCGAATAAAAACGGGCTTGGATCCTATTTTTGGTGGTACACAAAAAGCCCCGAAGTTTCCGATACCATCGTTGGCATTGCTATTTGAAAAATTACCTTCCCCTTTGTTAGTTGAAACTGATATTGAATCCTTGGTAGATTTGCAGTTGACTAAAATGGCCTTAGGAGGTATATTTGATCAAGTTGGAGGAGGTTTTTCGAGGTACTCGGTTGATTCGGAATGGTTTTGTCCTCACTTCGAAAAAATGCTCTATGATAATGGTCAATTAGTCCGAGTATATGCTTTAGCCTACCAAAGAACACTAAATCCATTATACCTCGAGGTTGTCCAACAGACTGTTGATTTTCTTCAAAAAGAATTATTAGGTGAAAATAAATTGTACTATGCTTCCATCGATGCCGATAGTGAAGGAATTGAAGGAAAGTTCTACGTTTGGACATTTGAAGAATTAAATCAATTGTTACCCTACGAGAAGCATCAAGCCTTTTATCAAGCCTATTCATTAAGTAAGTTGGGGAATTGGGAGCACGGAAGTAATATCTTATTCAAAAAGCATGAAGTTTGCAATTCACTGTATCAAAGTGAACTAGATGTCTTAAACAAGGTTCGTAAGTCACGTGTGAGACCTGGTACAGATGATAAGCAACTTTTATCGTGGAACGCGTACCTCGCAATCGCACTTTTGGAATCAGGACGGATATTAAAGGATTCTAATTTTCAAAAATTAGGAGTTGATTTGTTGGAAGCCATGGTGCTTGGTTTTGTCCACCAAGATAAAAATCAAGTTCTTCATCAGATAACTTTTTCAGATAAACCCATAATAGCTTTTTTAGATGATTTAGCATCTTTGGGCTTAGCTTTAATTCAAGGCTACTTGATTGATGGTAATAAGAAATATGTACAAATAGCAAATTTCATCATTAAGCAAATTGATCTATTACATACTGAGCAGAATAACTTGTATAATTTTCATTCAAATGCGAACGAAAGCTTAATCGCACCAAAATTTGAAATCGTTGATTCTGTATGTCCATCAGCGAATTCAATGGTCTGTGAATTCTATTTATGGTTAGGGTTCTTAAATTCGGATGCTGCATTAACGGTAAAAGGCAGAGCTATGTTAGCCGCTGTGATTGAACAAGCGCAAGGGAATCCCATCTACTTTGCCAACTGGCTACGAATTCATTCCGAGTGGATAGAGAATCCGCAAGCTATCATTAAGTATAATCCAGCACGGATTCCGACTGAAGATGTCGAAAATCTTACTTATTTATCTATAGCTACTATTGATTTAGATTATTCAGCTTTGGTTTGCATTGGAGATCATTGTTTATCTCCCTGCAATTCAATGGAAGATTTAAAGAAGCAATTGGCAACTATTTAATTCGGTCAGGATTTTCATTCACAAAAGCACCCCAACCCTTTTGCGTACCTTTTACGGAAGAAGAAAGATTTTTATTGTGAAAATGGTGACAGATGGCAATTCCTAAGGCATCCGTTGCATCATGTAACTTGGCATCTAACTTGATGCCACTTATTATTTCCACCATTTTGGCTACTTGTTCTTTGGATGCATTCCCATTTCCGGTAACGGATTGTTTCACTTTTTTGGGTTCATATTCGGTTATGGGTATACTTTTTGAAAAGGATATAGACATGACCATACCTTGTACCCGACCAAGTTTTAACATCGATTGAACATTTTTACCAAAAAATGGAGACTCGATGGCAATTTCATCAGGTAAAAACTCCTCAACAATGCCCACGACACGTTCATGTATTTTAAGGAATTTAGCCCCCTGAGTCGTATATTTTGTCAAGTTTAATACGCCATACTGCAAGACTTGTACCTGATTATTGATAATTCTAATTAGTCCATATCCTAAATAACGGGTTCCGGGGTCAATGCCCAAGATTATTTTTTCTGCACGATGGTTTGTAATTTGCGTCATATTCAAGAATTATGTTCATTCATCAACTACCCAGTATTATCCCAAGTATCCTGCCCAAATTAACTTGGTCAAGATTGGATTCCCCTGAGTCGAGAAAGGTTTATTTTACCTTTGATGATGGACCAACTCCTGAAATTACCAAATTTGTGTTGGATTGTTTAGCCGACTATCAAGCAAAAGCCACATTTTTTTGTATCGGAAAAAATATGTTGGCTTATCCTCAAATTGTGCAGGATCTTGTATATGCGGGTCATCGATTAGGTAATCATACGATGAATCACGCGAATGCTTGGAGGTATTCGACTGGTGATTATCATACTGATTATTTAGCCTGTGAAGCCGTTTTTAAAGATATGCAAATTGAATCAGTAGGCTTCAGACCTCCCTACGGTCGGGTAACCCCATTTATTTACAATTCTCTAACATCGAAAGCGGATGTATATATGTGGAGTGTATTGACGGGCGATTATAATTCAGATTTAGATTCAGAGGATATCGTTTCAGCGTGTACGAAATTAATAAAACCCGGTAGTATTATTGTCTTTCATGATAGTGAAAAGGCCTTTCCGAGATTGAAAGTGGTTCTCCCCCTGATGTTAGAATATTGCTTAAATCAACACCTTATCCCTTGCTCTTTATGATTGATACCCATGCGCATCTTTATGATCCTCAATTTACGACTGAAATTGATAAGCATATTATTGATATAAAAGAAGCCGGTGTATCTGAAGTGTGGTTACCTAATTGTGATTTAGAATCTTGGAAACAATTGGAGTCTTTACATCAAATGTATCCTGATTTTGTATTGCCGATGATAGGCCTCCATCCTACCTATGTGAAAGAAGGTTATCTCAACGAATTAAAAGAGTTGAAGTCAATTTTAGAAAATCAGAAAGTTTTAGCTATCGGAGAGATAGGATTGGATTATTATTGGGATACGACCTTTCAAAGCGAGCAAATATTGGCCTTTGAAACTCAATGTCATTGGGCTTTGGATCGTGGATTGTGGATCGATGTCCATTGTCGGAAGGCTTATGCCGATCTTATTCGCATTCTTAAAAAAGAAGAATATAAAGAGTTAAGCGGAATTATTCATTGTTTTTCTGGCGATTTTCGTGAAGCGAAGACCTTGGTCGATTTAGGTTATACCCTGGGAATTGGTGGTGTTATTACCTATAAAAACACAACGCTATTTGATTCAATCAAAGATATCTCTTTAGAACACATTGTTTTGGAAACGGATGCCCCCTATCTAACGCCTGTTCCTTATCGGGGCCAAATGAATTCACCCAAATACATTTCTTTGATTGCTCAGAAATTGGCCGACTTATATGAAGTCTCTTTAGAAAAGGTTATTCAAGTGACCAATGAAAATGCTAGCAGACTGAAACTTAGTGCAGATTATTAAGAATAGAATCTGTTTCTTTCTTCCAGTCGAAAATTGCCTGCTTTAATCGAATAGCTATTTTATTTTTGGAATCCCAAAACTTATTCCACGTGCCCTGGAAAGCCATTTTACCATTGTCGATAATTCCAAGTTTGTGACTCATTTTTAGTATATCAACCAAATCATGTGAAATTAGAAGACAGGGGATATTTTTATACTTTATTAATTCGCGAATAATCTCGATAAACTCTATTTTTTGAGCCGTATCTAATTGGCTGAAAGGTTCATCTAATACTAAATATTCAATATCCTGACTAACAGATTCTAGGAGAGCTATTTTTTGACGTTCTCCCCCTGATAGTTGGTTGATTTTACTATCGAGTAAATGTTTGATATGAAACAGTTGAATATAGTATTTAATCGTTATTGAACGCTCTTTTTCAGTCATTCGTTGGAATAACATATCTAAATAGGCCTGAACGGTATGATGTGGTTTTAAATGGAGATTTTGTGGGACATAACCTGCTGATTTAAACTGAGGGATTAATCGATCTACCCCCGTATTTAATTCTTTCTCGTGTATGGTTATGGATGCTTCTTGGCATGATTTTAAACCTACGGTCAATAAAGCCACCGTACTTTTTCCAGATCCGGATTTACCCACCAAGGTAAAAATTTCGCCTTTTTGAATGCCAATTTTTATGCCTGATAGATTAAAATGAGGATTAACTGAGTATCTTGGTATGGTAATTTTTAACATCTAAATCTATCAATATGCTTTTGTGTGGAATCGATGTCGGTACATCGTCTATTAAAGTTAGTGTAGTTGACGCTGCAAACCAACAATTAATTTATTCTACTTCCTATCCGGAAAGCGAAAATGAGATATCTAGCCCGGCACCAGGTTTTGCTGAACAGGAACCTGAACATTGGTGGCATTGTGTCCAACAAGCGATTCTAAAAGCCAATGCAAGTAGGGCATATGATTCAAAAGATATTGCTGCTATCGGGATTTCCTATCAAATGCATGGCCTTGTCGTATTGGATGATCAGAATCAAGTTGTTCGTCCTTCGATTATTTGGTGTGATTCAAGGGCGGTAGAACTTGGACAAAAAGCGTACCAAGGAATCGGTGAGGGCTATTGCCAACAAAATTTATTGAATTCACCCGGAAATTTTACCGCTGCAAAATTAGTATGGGTAAAAGAGAATGAGCCACAATTATATGCACGAATTAATCAAGTGATGTTGCCTGGGGATTTTATTGCGGGTCGATTAACCCATCAATTTACAACTACCCCATCAGCTTTATCGGAAGGAATATTTTGGGATTTTAAAGCTAAAAAACCGTCAAAGCCTTTATTAGAGTATTTTGGTTTTGATGAAGCATTGTTACCCCCTATTCAAGATGTGTTTACAAACCATGGTACAATTGATTCAAAGGTAGCGGATACGCTTGGCCTAAATAATCAAGTACAAGTAACCTATAAAGCAGGTGATCAACCGAACAATGCCTTTTCATTGGGCGTACTTTCTCCGGGTGATATAGCTACCACTGCGGGAACTTCAGGTGTGGTTTATGGGGTAAGTTCAGAATTAAAATATGATTCAAATAACCGTGTTAATTCATTTGCTCACGTTAATCATAATAGTAATCAAACGCGCATCGGCGTTTTAATGTGTATTAATGGAACTGGTATTCTCAACCGCTGGGTTCGTCAAACAATTTGTCCAGAACTTAGCTACCAAGAAATGAATCATTTTGCCTCTGAGACTGCAATTGGAGCTAAGGGTTTACTATGTATTCCGTTTGGAAATGGGGCTGAACGTATTTTTCAAAATAGACAGATTGGCGCATGTTTCGAAAATCTAGATTTTAATCGACATAATCGTCCAGAGATGATTCGTTCTGCACAGGAAGGGATAGCTTTTTCGATGGCTTATGGAATTGAGATGTTGGCAGATGCGGGTATTCAACCTTCCCGACTGAAAGCAGGATTTGCAAATATGTATCTCAGTGAAGTGTTTAGTCAAACAATTGTTAATGCAGCAGGTGTATCTGTCGACTTGTTAGAATCAGATGGAGCATTTGGGGCAGCTCTTGGCGCAGGGCTTGGCTTAAATTATTATAAGAATGAGCAAGAATCAGTCGCTAAAATAAAACATATTAAAACGATTAACCCTATTTCTTCTGAGATAGAATCGACGAAAGAGGCTTATTTACGTTGGAAAGAGTTGGTCAATAAAAAGGTCTAAAAAAGGGAAAGCCTCTCAATTGCTTGAGAGGCTTGTACCCAGAGCCGGAGTCGAACCGGCACGGGCTTGCACCCACGGGTGTTTGAGACCAGCGCGTCTACCAATTCCGCCATCTGGGCAATTGAATCAAACCAATTGGCTCAATTGCCT
>JACCDV010701830.1_pt1 | contig 16058 bp, 16 predicted proteins | sample 7446131 | NCBI WGS metagenome assembly JACCDV01 (sample SAMN15323448, study PRJNA562643) | freshwater metagenome | isolation source: river surface water | place: USA:Blue River Watershed | collected 2017-08-17 | reverse complement strand
TTGGTGATAAAGTTTCCATCAAAGAAATGTCTGGTGGCAATGTCGATAAAAGTGATCCAGATTGGCTAAACAAAGCCAAAAGCAAAGCGCAAGCAGCATTCGACAAAGTAGGCTTAGGCTCTAGCAGTGATACTTATAAACTACTACAACCAATAGCAGCAGAATCTGAACAAAACGACCTTAATCCATTGGATCTTAATGCAATCCTGCATCGTACAACTATTGATCCAGGTGGACTCAGAACCAATGGTTCTACTACAAACAACAACACAAGCACAGGAAGCACAACAAGAAACACCAACTTTACCAGCTTCGCTTAAACAGTCTCTAACTTCTCTCTAAGTGATTTAAGCTGATCTCTAAACAATGCTGCCTTCTCAAAATCAAGTAGTTTTGCAGACGCATGCATTTCAGTTTGCAGTCTATCTATAGCTTTAATCATTTCACGCTTAGATAATTTACCTTGAACAGCAGACTCACCATCGGCAAAAGCATCAGAAAGTATAGAATCAACCAACATATCTTCAGCACGCTCTGCCTTAGCAAAAGCATCTAAAATCGGGTTGGATAGAGATTTGTGAATGGTTTTAGGGGTAATATTGTGCTCCTTGTTATAAACCAATTGCAGAGCACGCCTACGCTCAGTCTCTTCCATAGCTTTAGCCATACTATCGGTTATCCTATCAGCGAACAATATAACTTTGGCACTAGAATTACGTGCAGCTCTACCTATCATCTGTATCAACGTCCTGTAATTACGCAAGAAGCCTTCTTTATCAGCATCCATAATACAGACCAGAGAAACCTCAGGCAAATCTATACCTTCACGCAAAAGATTTACGCCTACTATCACATCGAATTGATTAAGCCTTAGATCTCTTAGTATCTCTATGCGCTCTAATGATTTAATTTCAGAATGCAAATACCTAGCACGCACATCATGATCAGTTAGATATTCACTAAGATCCTCTGCCATTTTTTTAGTCAAAGTATTCACTATCACTTTATCGCCAAGCTTAATGCGCTCAGCAATTTCAGACATTAGTAGATCTATCTGCCCTTTAGTAGGCTTCACTTCTAATTCTGGATCTACCAAGCCTGTAGGTCTTACAATCATCTCAGTGAGATGATCTTGAGAGACTCTTAATTCTTCCTCGCCCGGGGTGGCAGATACATAAATAATATTGCGCACTCTAGAATTGAACTCTTCATACTTCAATGGGCGATTGTCTTTAGCGCAAGGTAAGCGAAAACCATAATCTACCAGAACTTGCTTACGACTTTGATCGCCATGATACATAGCATAGAGCTGCGGCAAAGTCATATGCGACTCATCGATAAAACAAAGCCAGCCATCATCTCCGTAACGACGGTTGAAATAATCGATAAGTACCTTAGGAGCAGATCCAGGTTCACGCCCTTCTAATATCCGCGAATAATTCTCTATACCCGAGCAATAACCAAGCTCACGTATCATCTCAACATCATATTTAGTACGTTGAGTTAATCTTTGCGCTTCAAGATCCTTACCAACGGATTTGAGTTCATTAACCCTTTCGCTTAGTTCTGTTTCGATTTGCTTAGCTGCTCTTTCGGTTTCATCCTCATCAGCGACATAGTGCTTCGCCGGGAAGACTTTGACAGCATCCGGCAACTCTAGGACCTCGCCAGTAAGCGGGTTTATATAGCTTAGCCTCTCAATCTCCTCGCCGAAGAATTCGACCCTTAAGACTCTCTCTTCATTAGCTGGAAATATATCTAAGATTTCGCCACGCACTCTAAAGCGCGCACGAGTAAGTTCAATATCATTGCGTGAATACTGTATCTCAGCCAAGTCCTTAGCAAGCTGCCTAGGGTCTATATGCTGCCCGACACTTAGTGGCAAAGCCGCCTCAAAATACAACTCTGGGATACCAAGACCATAAATACAACTGACTGAAGCAACCACGACAACATCATCACGCTCAAAAATAGATTGAGTCGTAGAGTGTCTTAGCCTATCGATATCATCATTAACTTTCGCGGTCTTCTCAATAAAAGTGTCAGTATGCGGAATATAACTCTCCGGCATATAGTAGTCGTAATAACTGATGAAGTATTCGACTTTATTCTCTGGGAAGAATTCTTTGAACTCATTACAAAGCTGAGCAGCAAGAGTCTTGTTATGAGCGAAAACTAAGGCCGGCTTCTGCAGCTCTTGAATAACACTCGCCATAGTGAAGGTCTTACCGCTACCAGTAATACCTAGGAGGGTCTGGCGCGTCACCCCATCACGCAAAAAGCCACAAATCTTAGAGATAGCCACTGGTTGATCGCCGGCGGGGGCGAATTCACTATGGACTCTTAAAGGGTGCTTAGTTACAGTCACTTAAGCGCCATTATAGTAGTTAAAATAAGACCCTAGGGGTTTAGAACTAGGTTAAACGGGGTAGATAAGCTTTATAGGCATTTTTACCCCGGCATGGCAGATTTAGAGTTCACTATCACTATAACTGAATCTCTTAGCGAAAAGCTAAGCCCAAATAAAGCCAAACTACTTGAAGCCATTAGCGCTGGTTACAGCAATAAATATATAGCTGAGACTTTTGGGGTCTCTATTAAAGCGATAGAACAAAGTTTTACTGAACTGAATAAATCTTTCGGCACCAGAGACGAATTATATAATTCACGCCTGCGCATAATTTCTGCACTAATAGCAGACGATATGGCAAGTTATTACACAGATAGTAATTATTCTGAAGTAATAGACCTTAACGATAATCTCAAACAAACTTTGCTCCTAACAGCTATTGGACTTTCAACTCAAGCGATAGCACAAATGCTTAAAGTCTCAGTTAAATCAATAGAACAGAGATTAGGTCAGCTTTATGACTATTTCGGTATTGATACTCGCAATTTAGAGACTGCCAATCCTAGAGTAATATTGGTAATTGCAGCTTTACTCAAAGGTAATATTGACGAAGCTTCTATCAAACGTTTACACAAAGAAACTTCAGTAGAAAGACTTAAACGGATTATACAAGAACCAGAATATTTCGTACAAAAACTCTCTAGACCACAAACTATAATTAGTTAACGCAATTTAGCAAAGAAATCTTGTAATAGCTTTAAGCACTCTTGCTCCAAAACGCCACCCATAATCTCTAATTTAGGCGTAGCTATTTGATAACGCGAACCGAAGGCTCCAGACTTAGCATCATAAGCACCGAAGACTACCTGGCTAATATGACTCTGAATAATGGCACCAGCACACATTGCACAAGGCTCAAGGGTGATATAGATAGTAGCGCCACTAAGATTCCAATCACCATGCTTAGCTGCGGCTCTTTCTAAGGCTAATAATTCAGCGTGAGCCAATATAGAATTGCGGCTTTCGCGTTCATTAAGAGCTTGCCCGATGATTTCGCCGTTCATTACTACCAAAGCAGAGACTGGCACTTCGGTAGTGTCACAATTGGTGGCACTTTCAAGAAGTATGCGCATATAGTCTTCATGGGATTTCATTGCCAAATGTTATTATAGATCTTCGTGCAGACTATCCCCAAGCTTAATTTGCAAGAGATATTAGAGCCAATCAAGCCAGAATTAGAAAGGCTTGAACAGCGACTGCTTAATGAAATCAGTCCTGATTCTAGATCGCTGACAACTATAGTGCAGGATATTTTTCAAGCTGGTGGCAAAAGACTTAGACCAGCAATATCATTCCTTGTATATAAGGCTCTAAGCAGTACTTCAACTCACGACAATGAGAAACTATACCTAATCGCCGAGATCAGCGAACTAATACACACCGCTTCTCTAATCCATGACGATATTATTGACAACTCACTAGTGCGCCGCTCTATGCCAACACTCAACAGTAAATGGAATAACGCTATTACTGTAGTTAGTGGTGATTTTATGTTCGCTAGAGCTGCTGTAAACCTCGGCAAGCTTGATATCAATGAGATAGTCTGCCTCTACGCTAAAGTGCTTGAGAACCTCTGTGCCGGTGAAATAGAACAGATAGAGCACAAATACGACACCGAGCTGAATTGGGATTACTACTACACTAAGACCTACAAAAAAACTGCATCTTTAATAGAAGCCTCAGCCGAGTCAATAGCCGTCTTACTGGGAACCGAGCCTAAGACAAGAGAAGCGATAAGAACTTATGGTTACGAGCTGGGTATGGCGTTTCAGCTTATCGACGATATACTCGACTACACGGCTAGCGCTGAAGCCTTAGGCAAGCCTGCTGGATCCGATCTTAAAGATGGGCAAGTTACACTACCAGTACTAATCACAATCGAGTCATTATCAGAAACAGAGAGAAATGATTTCAATAAACTGATAACCAAATTGGCAGATGCTGAGCCGGTACTAAATCAACTGCTCGGCTATATAGAAAAAGCTAATGCTATTAATAAATCTATAGTAGTTGCTGCTGAGCATATAAATAAAGCTAAGAATGCTTTAAACCCAATTCAGGACTCAATTTACAAAACAGCGTTACTTGACCTTGCAGACTTCGTACTTAGTAGGTCTCACTAATAGTAAACTCGCTTAATATAGCGTTGAAATCTTCAGCGTATTTAATGTAAGACTGAGCAAAATGCAAACTATCTTTAGATCCATAAAAATCACGCATCATATCGTTAACTAGTTCTTCATCAAAATCTACAGCAGTAGTGTTAAACACTGATTCAAGACTAATCAATCCAGACTCTTCTACTCTGCCTTGCAGCACTTCTTGGCGCTCAGCAACTTCACAGACTGAGTCATCACGATAAGCAAGACTTAGACCTTCATATTTCTCCCAACTAGTGCGAGAGCATTTAGGCTTAGAGCCACTAAGGCTAACAGCTTCACAGATAGACTGATTTAGTCTGCCACATACATAAATATCCTTGATAACTAGTATTTCGGTAATTAATTCGTCTAGGTTCTGTTTACGCATTCTACTAGTCTTGTTGACATAATCTATAAGGTTTAAACTCCTCCATTTAGGCTAGGCTCTCAACACGGCTGTGATATAACTTATCTGCGTGAATCTATTAAGCACAATTAATCCTATAGTTGAAGCTCCTTGGGGCAGCTGGCAAATACTTGATGAAACGCCGCTATACAAGGTAAAGCGAGTATTAATAAAACCTCAACAGAGACTGAGTTACCAAAGCCACGAGAAGCGAGAAGAGAACTGGTTTATCGCTGCTGGTGAAGCAGAAGTAACTCTTGATGGAGTAAGTCATAAACTTCAGGCTGGAGGCTATATCCACATACCAGTTAAAGCTAAACACCGCATCCAGAACAGCAGTGCTAATGAAGTTTTAATTTTTATCGAAATCCAGCGTGGAAGCTATTTTGGTGAAGATGATATTCAGCGATTTGCTGATGATTACGGCCGAGTCTAATTTTGCTATTATTAGAGCCATAATGACAAATTCAAATTATTTTTTCACATCAGAATCAGTAAGCCAAGGACACCCAGATAAAATCTGCGATCAGATTTCTGACGCTATCCTTGATGCGGTTCTTGAACAAGATCCCGAAGGTAGAGTTGCTTGTGAAGTTTACTGTACTACTGGTCTAGTTATAGTTGGCGGTGAAATTTCAACTTCATGTTACGTGCCTGTTAGCGATATCGCTAGAGCCAAGATTAAAGAGATCGGTTACAGCGGTAAGATGGGCGGCGGTTTCGACTCTGAGAACTGCGCAGTGATGGTTACTATCGATCAACAATCTGCTGATATCTCAGCGGGTGTCACTACAGCTAAAGAATCTCGCGAAGGTGAAAGCAGTGATCCAGCTGACCGTATCGGTGCTGGCGACCAGGGCATTATGTTCGGTTTCGCTTGTGATGAGACTAATGAATACATGCCATTAGCTATCAGCATTGCTCACAAGCTAGTTGAGAAACTTGCTGATGTGCGCAACAACCATCCTGAGATTCACTATCTCAGACCAGACTCTAAATCACAAGTAACAGTAGAGTATCGCAATGGTAAACCTTATCGTATCGACACCGTATTGATATCTACACAACATGATCCGGATATCAAAGGTGAAAGCGACAATGCTAAAGTACAAGCCATTATCGCTGCTGACTTGCGCAAACTAGTTGTTGATGAAGTCTTCAAAGGTTTCGACATTAAGCCAGATGCTAAAACTAAGTTCTATTTCAATCCATCAGGACGTTTCGTTATCGGTGGACCGCAAGGTGATGCTGGACTTACCGGACGTAAAATTATCGTGGATACTTACGGTGGTTATGCTCGTCACGGTGGCGGTGCTTTCTCTGGTAAAGATCCTACTAAGGTAGATCGCAGTGCTGCTTACGCAGCTCGTCACGCTGCTAAGAACATAGTAGCGGCAGGTCTTGCTGACAAATGTGAGATTCAACTCTCATACGCTATTGGTGTTGCTAAACCTATCAGTGTCAACGTAAACACTTACGGCACAGCTAAACTTGATTGTGATGATGCAGATGCTCGCCTGGCAGAGATCGCTTCTAAAGTTTTTGATTTTAGACCTTACTCTATAATCCAGAATTTCAAACTAAGACTTATGCCTAAAGAGCGTGGTGGCAAGTTCTACCAGCGCGTAGCAGCTTATGGTCACTTCGGCAGATCAGAGCTAGAGCTGCCTTGGGAGCAACTTGATAAAGTTAGTCAATTGCAGAATGCTGTTGCAGCAAGTCAAGCAAAGGTCTAAGATAAGGTTCATAGTTACGCCATTTCTTAACTGAACGTTTATATATAGGTTCACGCACCTGCAGGGTGCTAGCTGTAATAACACTGCGCTTAGTCTTGTGGAAATCCATACACTTCTCATCCCAGTCTAGCCCACAATAGTCTAGTAACTTACGAGTCTCTCGCTCTTGATTAGAAGTTAAGGCTTCATAACTAAGATTGTAAATATGCCCAGCGAAATGCTGATTCCAAAGCTTCATAGTCTTAGCATAAGCATTATAGAAATTACCCAAACCTTCAAGACTAAAACTATAAGTATGACCAGTACTAAAATTCTGTTGATAGCATGAAAGGCAGGTATCAACAGCATCACGTTCGCTATGAATAATTATTGCTTGCGGCAATATAGCTCTTATCAATGGTACAACCCAAAAATTAGAAGGCAACTTATCACAAACATATTTAGCAGAGTTTTTATTGATCTTTGCCAGCCCCTTTAAGTACTTCAGACCTAGTTGGGTAATTTCATCTGGACTCATTTTAATAAACCTATCAAAACACTGTTGCAAACTATCAGTAGTGTCTTCAGGTATCTGTATCACGCTAGGGAAAGCATAAAGCTCACCAGCACCATAGACATCAGGATGCGAAGCTAATATTTGTTCTATAAGACTAGAGCCAGAACGTGGCATACCTAAAATAAATATAGGGATAGGCAAGCCCTGATATGCTTCTAGATTAGGTTTTACAGCCTCTAAACTCTCAGGATTAAAGTTCTCTAATAAGTGTTTAGCCTTAATAGCAACTGAAGATATATCGTAAATTACAGACTTTAATTTAAGATCATTAGCTTGAGTAAGATGCTTAAAAGCATGACCATAATCAGCCTGTTCATCATAAATCTTAGCTAATGCGAAATGTAAGTTGATTTCATCAAGACGCGGCAACGGATTCTTGAGACACTCCTTGATCTGCTTAACCAATTGCTGTGTCTCCACCAAGTTATCCTTATGCTTACTAATCTCAGAAAGTCCTGCAAGTGCCATCGTCGAACTAGGATCACAAAGCAAAGCAATCTTATACTCACTAAGCGCTTCAGCCGTCCTTCCTTGAAGTTTCAGTATATTAGCTCTAGTACAATGACTGTCAGCACTTTGCGGCTCTACTTCTACGCAGAGATCAGCAACAGACAAAGCTTGATCTAGATTATTATGCTCAATTAAAACCGCAACAATCATCGTTAAAGGTCTAGATTTACTTGGATCAATCTTAAAAGCCATTTCAAAAACTTCAATCGCGTTCTGAGCTCTACTAGGATCTAACTCTGAACCATATTTCATAGCAATACCAAGTTCTATATAGGCATCTATATCAGCAGGATTGATTTCTATTGCTTTAGCTAATAACTGTTGAGCAAGATCACGCTTATAGTATTTATGAGCTATGATTCCCAGAAGCCTATATGCCTTTGCCTCATTGGGATTTTCCGTTAAAGCCTGCTTACAAAGCTCCTCAGCTCCAGCATGATCACCACCTTGGTAACGGTGAATAGCATCTTGCATTAAAGTCTCTACGCTCATCCCTAAGTCTTATACACATAACAAGAAAAATATTAGTCAATCAACCGAACAGTTTAAGCTGCTTCGCTAGATTAAAAAGACTAATTAAGATGGCTGGTAATGGTGGGTAGGGTTGGGTTCGAACCAACGAACACTTGCGTGAGCAGATTTACAGTCTGCCTCCTTTAGCCTCTCGGACACCTACCCTCTATTTAGTAGACTTGCCTTGGAAGCCCGATAACTGCGTTATGCTCGGGCTCCCATGACAAGTCTAAAGCGTCTCGATACAGCAAAATATTATAGCTTAGAAACAATTCGACAGATTATAACAAAATTATTACTCAATTAGAGCGTCTTCAGCACTGCCACCACTGATAAATACCTCACCAGCCTGCTCAAGAGTACGAACAATACTAACAACCTTGCTCTGAACCTCAGAAACGTCACGCATACGCACTGGACCCATCATCTCTATATCATCCTGCAACAACTTAGCAGCTCTTTGAGCCATATTCTTGAAGAACAGATCTCTAATATCATCACTAGAACCTTTAAGCGCAAGCGATAAATCCTTAGAATCAATTTCACGAAGAAGTCTTTGTATAGATTTATCATCAAGCTTGATAATGTCTTCAAATACAAACATCAAGTTACGAATATCCGTAGCAAGTCCTTGATCAACTTTCTCAAGATCTTCAAGAATTCGTTTCTCAGTATTACGATCAACACGGTTAAGAATTTCAGCGAGCGCTTCAGTACCACCGATCTCACTACCGACATCAGAAGATGCCATAATGCTGGCAAACCTACGCTCAAGTATACGTTCCACCTCTGAGAGCACCTCAGGATTAGTACGTTCCATCTTAGCTAGTCTAATAGCAACTTCTGAGCGAATGTGCTCAGGGAGTGCTTGCAAGACTTGCGCAGCTTTCTCTATCTTAAGGCAAGATAGAACCAAAGCTATAACTTGAATATGTTCATTCTGAATAGTGTTAGCAATCTGCTCAGAATCAATTAATCGTAAAAACTCAAATGGTATGCGCTGCACAGTACTAACCATGCGTTCCATAATTTCATGCGCGCCATCTTCACCGTAAGCACCGATGAGCATACTTTGTGCTGCATCAAGAGTACCGACAGCAACGTTACTATTCAGCTCAAGAGTGTCATAAATTTCATCGAGAATTTCTAATTGTTCTTCTTCAGTAAGACTATCGATCATGGTGATCTCTTTCACTAAAGCAGCAACTTCTTGATCGTCACCTAAATGTTTAAGTATTCGTGAAGCACTTTCCGGTTCTAGTAAGAGTAAAAGCGCAGCTACTTTACTACGATTAGTCCAAGCTTTGATTTTATTTTTTCCAGCTAGTTTTGCCATAAGCTCTCTAATATATTTAGCCCCTGAATCAGCAGTATCAATTAGGCTATATGACCTAATTCACAGCGGTAATTCAGGGGATTATCTTGGTTAGCTATAATATAGCGGTGCGGCTTTTCAGCTCAATATTATTAATATTCTGCTCTATCATGCTGCTTGCCAGCCCAGCTAAGGCTTTTAGCCTATATGACAATAGTGCTCTAGGTCAAACAGACGAGCAATATAGCTACGAAATTGCTAAAGCTACTAAGGTCTTAGAACTCGGGCGCGATGAAGAGAAAGCCGGGCGCGAACAGTTCTGTGAATTCACTATAGTTAGCGGTCCTAAGAAAGGCAGTGAGATTAATACCCGAAATCTTATACCTGATAACTATGCCTATTCGATTATCGTTAAGCCCGATCGTAAATATTTAATCGCTATCGATAATTACACTGGAGAAATTTTCGTTGATGATTACTATAGGCAAAACACTGTCCTAATATTAATTGTAGTATTTTTCATTGCCCTCTTATGGCTAGGTGGCAAACAAGGTTTCAAATCAGTGCTCTCACTAGTACTAACTGCTCTTTCTATAGTCTATGTATTAATCCCGATGATTAATTCCGGCATGGACCCAGTAATCGCTTCAGTACTTATCTCACTATTCTGCACAGTAACTACTATGCTACTGGTTACTGGTTGGTCTAAGAAATGCGCCGCCGCTACCATCGGCACCAGCACAGGCATTGCCGTCTCAGCTATCTTAGCTTTATTAACTATTAAACTGGCGCCATTAAGCGGACTAGCTAGTGATGAAGCGAGAATACTATTAGGAAACATTCTCTACAAATCAGAATTACACGGCAAGCTATTAGATTTCCAAGGCATCTTGGTTGCTGGTGTAATCATCGGCAGCTTGGGCGCGGTAATGGACGTAGCTATATCTATAGCCAGTGCCGCCAATGAAATCTATCTAAGCAACACCAATGAATCCAGATCACAATTCTTTAATCGCCTCTTAAATGTAGGTAGGGATATTATGGGTACTATGGCTAACACCTTGATACTTTCTTATACAGGTTCTGCTATTCCATTATTCTTACTATTAAGCCGCGAAACTGGACTAAGAGTATTCAATATAGAAATTATCGCCACTGAGCTTACAGCAGCTATCATTGGTAGCATAGGGCTACTTATCGCTATACCACTGACGGCACTGTCGGCGGTCTATCTATTCAAGCGCAATAGCAATTTAGAAGAATTAGCGGAGTTGGAGCCGGTGCATCTTATAGAATAGCAAAAACGTGACCGACGTCACGTTTTTGCGCTGCACACCACGAGTGCATAATCCAAATTTCGCGACAAGGTAAAATATAGTTGATGGTAGATTTACTAGACTACTCCGAACAAATAAAAACCTTTTACCTAGTGCGCCACGGTGAAACCGAAGCCACGCTTAAAGGCAATGTCTGCGGTGAACTTGATGTGCCACTCACAGAGCAAGGAGTATTAGAAGCTGAACTAATAGCTGACAGTCTTGCTAACGCTGGCATAGATTCTATATTCAGCAGCTCACTTACTCGCTGCGTGCAGACCTCGGATCTAATCGCAAGATCAGTGCGTAAACCTACATATTTCAAACATAGCGGACTAGTGGAGAAGAAAGAAGGCGAATGGGAAGGCAAAACTCTCTGGCAAATCAGAGCTGAGCAACCTAAGCAATGGGAGAAGTGGAGCAAAGATCCTATTAACGTCGCCGCACCCGGCGGTGAGAGTGTGGTGGATTTCGTCGCTAGAGTCGGACGCGCTCTCGATGATATTCGCAAAAACTATGAGATCGGACAGAGAGTGGTAATCTGCACCCACGCTGGTGTAATTAAAGCCATAATCATGCACACCCTAGATATTCCTGTAGCCAACTTCTATCGCATTGATATCCCTGTAGGTTCAGTAAGTAGGGTGGATTGGTCAGATACTTTTGCTACTCTTAAGTTCTGTGGGCTTAATCCGGCGATGCATGAGATGCTGGTTTCATAATTTTGCTAAAGCTTAGCTGAAGGCTCAGATGCTAGGCGTAGCATAATCGACACCAATGTGTCGATTATGCTAACAACGCAGATAAGCCTTCAAGTAAGCTTTAATGGCGAAAATGCCTGCACTTGGTAAAGACCATAGCAATACCCGCTTCATCACAAGCAGCTATAACTTCTTCATCACGTATAGATCCGCCCGGTTGAATGATCGCTGCGATATGGTTCTGCGCAGCTAAAGCGATATTATCAGCAAAAGGGAAGAAAGCATCAGATGCCATCACCGCACCGCGAGTATCTAAATCACAATTACGCAAAGCATCTTCAACCGCTTTAATACGGCTGGTTTGACCGACACCAATGCCGATAGTTTTGCCAGCAAGAGCAGTTACTATAGCGTTAGATTTACAGTGTTTGACCACTTTCCAAGCAAATAACAAATCCACCCATTGATGTTCTTCGATTTGTTTTTTAGTGACAGTTTCGAGTTCATCACGATTAAGAAGCAGTTCATCAGTGTCTTGAATTAAATAGCCACCAGAGATTTTTTTAATATCGTAACCTTGACTCTGATTAAGCGGTTTAGCTTTAAGTAAACGTAGATTCTTCTTCTCATAGAGTATCTCACGCGCAGCGATACTAAAATCTGGCGCAATAATCGCCTCAAGGAATATATCCTTCATCTCAAGAGCCGCAGCTTCATCGATAATAGTGTTAGCCGCTACGATGCCACCAAAAGCACTTATAGGGTCGCAGCTAAGCGCTTCAGTGTAAGCTATCGCTACATTAGGAGCTATCGCAACACCGCAAGGATTATTGTGTTTAATGATACTAACGCAAGGAATATCACTGCTGTACTCAGATACTATGCGCCAAGCAGCGTCTAGATCTAGCAAATTATTGAAACTAAGTTCTTTACCATGCAGCTGTTCAGCATTCGCTACGCCAGTATTGCGCGAGAGTGGATCAGTATAAAGTGCAGCACGCTGATGTGGGTTCTCACCATAGCGCAGAGATTGTTTGTGGCGCATACCAGCAGGAATATTCTCAGCAAGCTTCTCAGGTTTAGTAGTAGCGATACTATCGAAGTAATTAGCAATCATCGCATCATAACTAGCCGTATGAGCAAATGCCTCACGAGCAAAACGTTTGCGCAGATCAAGACTAGTAGCGCCTTGATGAGTTTTCAGATCCTCAATCAAACTAGAATACTGAGCTGGGCTAGTAACTACAGTTACGAACTCATGATTCTTAGCAGCCGCACGAATCATAGTCGGACCGCCGATATCTATATTCTCTATAGCGTGTTCTTCCGAGCATTCAGGATGAGAGATAGTCTCAGCGAATGGATAAAGATTCACTACGATAATATCGAACTCCGGAATCTGGTGTTCTTCTAATTGACGCAGATGCTCCTCAGAATCGCGGCGCGCAAGCATGCCACCGAGTATCTTAGGGTGCAGAGTTTTAACTCTGCCGCTAAGCATTTCAGGAAACTGCGTAATGCTGGCAACTTCAGTAACTGGAATACCAGCCGCTGCTAAAGCTTTGGCGCTACCACCGGTACTAATAATATTGTAACTATATTCTAATAAAGCCTGAGCCAGTTCTTCTAGCTGGGACTTGTCAGAGACTGAGATTAAAGCGCGTTTGGTCACGAAGATCTATCTTATCACGAGCCCTGCAGCCCTAGAGCAGAGAGTAGATCACTAGAAAATACTTGCTTCTTCATAAGCATCTTTTTTATTAGACCTGCCAGATGATCGCGCAATCTAATCACTTCCAAGCCAATTTCGCTTAGTACTGTTAAATAACGTGAAACAGAATTAGGACTTACACTATGCAACGAATCAACCTCAAAAGCTTTTTGCCCAATAAACCTGGTAGGCACTTTAACAGTGCTTAGCTTCTCTTTAATATCAGAAAGAAGTTTACTCTGGTCAGCGTAAGATTCTATCGTGTTTTTTGCAAGCGCTAAGGCTTGAATTATGGAATTCACTAAAATTCGAAATTCATTAGCCTCTTTAGAGATTGATTTTTTACCAGATTGAGTAGTACCACCTTTCATATCATGTAATAACTCAATCACACCACTGCAGTAGCTAACACAGCTTTCATCCAAAGAAGCCGCGTAATTATCAGTTTTAATTTTAGATAGAGAATCAAACCTATCGCACAACTCTACAATTGCACTTTTGAATTCATCTTGAAAGCGTTTACGCTGATCAAAATTGGCTCTTAGCTTTTCCGTATCATATCGTATTTGTGTAAATATAGAAGTCACGGCATATTATCTTAGCTATTATCCTGAATTAAGTCAATACCTCGCCTCAAAATGCCGTAGAATAGCATAATCGACACTTTGGTGTCGGTTATGCGCTCATCAACAAAGACCAAAAACCCTTATGCCCCTTACCGAGCACAAATCCGTACTCCTCAATGAGTGCCTGGAATACTTAGCCATCACACCTGGCAAGACCTACATAGACTGCACCCTGGGCGCCGGCGGACATTCTAGCGCCATATTGAAACAGCTGGGCAATACTGGCAAACTCTACTCACTAGACCAAGACACCAATGCTATCGAGCTGGTCAGAGCGAACCAAGAAGAACTCAACCCAGATGCTCAGCAAAATTGGTTCCTAGCTCATCAGAATTTCTCTGGCTTAGAAGAATTCTACAATCAGCAAAAATCCCAGAACCCAGATTTCAAGATCGATGGCGGCATCCTAATCGACCTTGGGGTAAGCTCGATGCAGTTCGATCAAGCTGAGCGTGGCTTTAGTTTCTCTAAGGATGCGCCTCTCGATATGCGCATGGATCAGACTGTGGAATTTACGGCCGCTGACCTAGTAAACACCTATCCAGAGCAGCAAATCGCTGATATTCTATTTAAGTACGGTGATGAAAGGTTATCTCGGCAAATCGCCAGATCCATAGTCAGTTCAAGGCCTATCCACACCACGGTAGAACTTGCTGAACTAGTGAAGCGCATTTATGTCCACAAGACTAAATCAGGCAAAACCTTTCAAATACACCCAGCGACTAGAACTTTTCAAGCGCTGCGTGTCTATGTTAACCAAGAACTAGAAGCCCTAGAAGCCGTTTTAGCAGCAGCTTCATGCGTACTGGAACCAAATGCCCGCGTAGTCGTCATATCGTTTCAGTCACAGGAAGATCGTTTGGTGAAGAATTGTTTCAAAGACAGAGATAAATTCCAGATCCTAACCAAAAAGCCTGTAACAGCCTCTCAAGATGAGCAAGAGCAAAACCCTAGAGCTCGCAGTGCAAAACTAAGAGCAGCCGTAATCAAAGATGAGCATCAGTAAAGCAAATTTTTTATTTATTACAGTACTACTCGGTACTTTTATAGTTTCACTTATCAACACTTCAATGACCATGCGCAACGACAAGTTGATCTCTGATATCGACAAGTTTACCGAAGAAAAAATGTTGCTTAGGGCTAATTATTTCTCACGTGTCTCTGCTAGCAATCTAGCTTATGAGGCTAATGAACGCAGCATGGTACAACCAGTTGAGCGCGATATGCGCCGAGTACTAGCACCTAAGCAAGCTAATCTAATCGAGCAAACAAGTAACAATATTAATCAGTTCGTTGCGCAGGTTAATGCGGCAATGAGAACTCCTTCAGATATCGTGTCCGGCTACTAAAACGGTATTTCTTCAGAACCCATAGGCGCGACATCCTCAAACGCTGCCGCTTGAGTAGGAGCTCCAACAGCAACCGCATCAGCGCTTACTGCGTTCTTAAGTGAGTCTGCGAAATGAATACTGTTAGCTTCTATAACTACCACTCTGACATTTTTGCCAGCGCGATCAGTGAATTGATCCAACTCTAATCTGCCGCTAACTATAACGCGAGCGTTAGGTTTAAGTCTGTCCATTAATTCTGTGTAGTTATCTCCCCAAAGATTTACTTTAACTGGGTAAGATTTTTCTGTTTTTTCGCGGCTATCATAACGAAGAACCTGCATCTGGAAACTGATTACAGAGTTATTGTTCGGTGTGTAGCGTTGCTCGGCATCTTTAGAGATAGTGCCTGAGAGTGTGATGCTTGATAGTGTCATATTTGTCCTTTTGTTTGTCCCCGACTCAGAATACTTAAGCTGCTACCGCTTCTTCAGCAGTGAAAATGCCAATTCTTAGAACAACGTCAAGCAAGTTGACTTGTCTTCTGAATTCTTTAATAGCTTCTGGTTTAGCTTTAACATTGAGTAAAACTTGCACAGAGTCTTTGAATTTGCCAATTGGGCTAGCCAATCTTAGAATCCCTCTGTTGTCTTTACTGACAATAGTGCCGCCTTCTTTAGCTAGCAAAGCTTCCACTTCTTTCAAAGCTTTTTCTGCTCCGCCTTCGCCGAGGCTTGGATCAAGGTGTACGTATAGTTCGTATGTTCTCATAGGGAGATAATTATAGGG
>JACCDV010691218.1_pt1 | contig 16059 bp, 12 predicted proteins | sample 7446131 | NCBI WGS metagenome assembly JACCDV01 (sample SAMN15323448, study PRJNA562643) | freshwater metagenome | isolation source: river surface water | place: USA:Blue River Watershed | collected 2017-08-17 | reverse complement strand
TGCCCCGAGAGTAGAATTACGCAGAAGAAAGCCAAGAAAAGTTCACAACACACCACCGGAACCATGCAAAAAATACTCCCGGGAGATCAGGAGGAGACTGAGAGAGGTTTGTTCAGAGGTTCCCTAAGCAAGAGAGGCTTGATACGGGACGATACGCTGCCATTTGGATGCTTCGATGAAGCTCTCTGGGAAAAAATACTCAAGAGGGCCCGGGCCATGCCCGCGGAACAAGCTGGTGCACAAAAAATGGAAGAGAGGAGATTGATGGCAATCGGCAAAATTGTTACCGCAATCGACGATACGATCGCTTGCCTGGCGCAATGTGTTTTGACGGTGCAAAGAGTCAGCAGCGCGGGTCGTGAGTAGTTACTTTTCAGGAGTCATCCCCTGTAAATTCCCGCCAGGACCTCACCTCTATTTTTTCGACATCGATCATATCGATCGATTCCACGAAGCGCTTCGCAAGCTGCACGTTGGTGAGGAGCGGAATACCGCGATCAATCGCAAGGCGCCGCATTTTGTACCCGTCGGTCATTTCCGCGCCGCTGTAGTGTTGAGGAACGTTGATGACGAGATCCAGTCGTTTTTGTTCCAGGTATTCGCGGATATTCGGCCCGCGTGGTTCGCTTATTTTATAGAGAAGCGCCGAAGGAATGCCGCGGGATTCCAGGAAAGCATGCGTGCGTTCGGTGGCAAAGAGCGCGTACCCCATTTCGTGGAGCTTGAGGAACGTGGGCGCAAGTTCCACTTTGTCGTCCAGGGATCCGACCGTGACGAGAACGTTGCCGCTCGTGCTTTTCCCGCCCCGGGTGGCATTCCCCGGCAGCTTGAAGCCGACTGCAAGGAGCGAGCAGAGAAACGCTTCCTCCGCCGTCCGCCCGAAGCATGCGACTTCGCCCGTACTTGCCATCTCGACTCCGAGTCGCGGATCGGCTCCCTTTAAGCGCGCAAAGCTGAACTGCGCCGCCTTCACGCCGACATGATCGAGATCGATCGTCTGGTACTTGCGGTCGGTCGGAGCGTTTCCAAGGAGAGCTTTTGTCGCAAGCTCGATAAAATTGATATTCGTCACCTTGCTTGCAAAAGGAAAACTGCGGCTTGCCCGGAGATTGCACTCGATCACCTTGATGCGGTTATCCCGCGCGAGGAGCTGTAAATTGAACGGTCCCGAGATCGAAAGAGCGGACGTGATCTGCTTTGCGATCACTTTGATCCGGTTCAAGGTCTCCATGTTGAGCCGCTGCGGCGGGAGGACGATCGTGGCATCGCCGGAGTGGACGCCCGCATTCTCGATATGTTCCCCCACGGCATAGAGGAGGAGTTCCCCATTCTGGGACACGCCGTCGAAATCGATTTCCTTCGCACCCTGTTCGAACTTGGAAACGACGACGGGGGCGTCGCGCGAGATGAGCGAAGCCTGTTCCAGGTATCCCTGTAAATCTTCCGCAGAATGAACGACCGCCATGGCGGCGCCGGAGAGAACGTAGCTGGGCCGTACGATGACCGGATATCCGCATTGATCGGCAAATCTCTGCGCCGAGGAAAGATCCGTAAATTCTTTCCACTCCGGCTGATCGATCCGGAGTTCGTCGAGGAGCGAACTGAATTTATGGCGATCTTCCGCACGATCGATGTTTGCCGGCGTCGTTCCAAAGATCGGTACTTCTACCGCCGCAAGTTTCCTTGCGAGCGAGTTTGGAATTTGCCCCCCCATGGAAACGACAACCCCTTCGGGTTGTACAAGCTCGGCGATATCGAGCGTTCGTTCGAACGTCAGTTCATCGAAGAAGAGAGCATCGCACTCATCGTAATCCGTGCTCACAGTTTCCGGATTACTGTTGATCATGGAAACATGGAATCCCTGTCGCTGAAGCTCACGGACGCTCTCGACACAGCACCAATCGAACTCCACGGAAGATCCGATGGAGTAGGGACCTCCGCCAAGAACAACGGCACGCTTCTTTTTGCTCTCCAATTCGAGATCATGAGCCTCTCCCCCGTAAGTCATGTACAAATAATTTGTTCGAGCGGGAAACTCCGCCGCCAGCGTATCGATCTGCCGGATGACGGGGAGGATCCCCTGCTCTTTTCTGGCTTTCCGGATTTCCTCTTCCTTGCCGCCGCGGAGCATCGCAATCGCCCGATCGGAGAAGCCGTGCTTCTTTGCCCTATGGAGGAGCTCGGAATTAATCGTCTCGGCTTTCGTTCGAACAAGATCTCCGGCGATTTCCGTGCATCCCTGAATCCGCTCCAGGAACCACCGGTCGATGCCGGTCATCAGATTGATCTCTTCCACCGATAGCGCGTGCTGCCGAAGAGCCTCCGCAACGGCGAAGATCCGGCGGGGGGTCGGGCGCTTTACCTCGCGCGGCAGTTCGTCGAATGTGAGCGGCACCGGCAGCAATCCTTCGGCTCCCACGTTGATCATACGGAGGGCTTTCTGGAGCGCCTCCTCGAACGATCGGCCGAGTGCCATTACTTCTCCCACCGATTTCATTTCGCTCGTGACGAGGTCCGACACGTGGTGGAATTTTTGGAGATCCCAGCGCGGAACTTTCACGGCAACGTAATCGAGCGCGGGCTCAAAATCCGCGGAGGTGACCTGGGTGATGGCATTGCGAAGTTCCGGAAGCGATTTCCCCAGCGCGAGTTTGGCGGCGACAAAGGCGAGCGGATACCCCGTCGCCTTGGAGGCAAGCGCCGACGATCGGGAGAGCCGTGCGTTCACTTCGATCACGCGGTAATCGCGGGATTTCGGATCCAGTGCGTACTGAATGTTGCACTCTCCAACGATGCCGAGGTGCCGAATGACCTTAAGCGCGATGGATCGAAGCATTTGGTATTCAAAGTTATCGAGTGTCTGGCTCGGCGCGACGACGATGGATTCTCCCGTATGAATACCAAGGGGATCGACGTTCTCCATGTTGCACACAGTGATGCAGTTGTCCGCGGAATCCCGCACCACTTCGTACTCGATTTCTTTCCACCCGGTCAGATCTTCCTCCACGAGGACCTGCGGCGATTCCACGAACGCAACGTCCAGGATCTCCTGAAGTTCCGTGGCATTCATTGCCCGACCGCTCCCCTTTCCTCCGAGCGAGAACGCCGCGCGGACGATCAGCGGGAAGCCGATCTCCGTCGCCGCACGCGTCGCTTCCTCTTTGGTGTTGCAGGCGAACGAACGCGGTACGGCAACATCAATCGAATGAAGCTCTTGGTTGAAGAGCGCGCGATCTTCCGTTTTCCGGATCGATTCCACCGGCGTGCCAAGAACCGCGATGCCATACTTTTCAAGAATTCCCCGATCATGGAGTTCCACGCCGGCGTTCAGGGCCGTCTGTCCGCCGAAGCTGAGAGCAATCGCATCGGGTCGCTCCTTCTCGATCACCTTGGTAATGAAGTCCGGCGTAACGGGATAGAAGTAGACTTCATCCGCAAGATTCCAACTCGTTTGATTGGTTGCGATGTTGGGATTAATGAGAACAACGCGTTTTCCTTCCTCGCGAAACGCCTTGATCGCCTGCGATCCGGAATAATCGAACTCTCCAGCCTCTCCTATTTTAAGAGCGCCCGACCCGAGGAGGAGAATTGTTTTGATTGAGGAAAAATCGCCCCCCCCCGCCACGCGGCTGGGTGGTGCGCCCACGGAATCCGATGCTTTTTGCATGTCCCGGAGAGACTACAGATGCGTTCCCCCAAAAACAAGAAAGAACCCCTCCTCCTTCAAAGGTCTTCCATCCATCCCGATCCTTCGGTAGGGTAGGTGCGTCGTTCCCATCCTCCCCATGCAAAAATCCTTTCCGGTTGCCACTTTGGTTCTGTGCCTTTTCGTGAGTACGTCAGGAATTGTGTACGCTGAAGAAAGTTCCAACGAACCTGCAACCACTGAAAACCCTGTTCTGATGCCTCTGAAGAATGAGAGCCGAAAAACCCAGTCCATCAAGCGCGCGATCGAATTCAGCAGTCGAAGATTCCAAGCCTTAAAAAGACGAAGTGAGGACAAGCAAAGCCTCTTTGATTCTCCGGTGAATCCGGGAAGCCGCGTCGATCTTTCGGAGCGGGAGCTCCCCCGGGCACGGATGCTTCGCGATCAGGGAGATCCGGCCTTCTATGAACGGATCGATGACGGCATGCTCCTGCGCCGGCGGACCCTGCCCGGCAACCGCAAAGACGGAGTGGAACCTCCTGCATGCTTTCGACGCGACGGCCTGCGGCTCATTACCTGCATGCAGGCACTTAAAATCGAGATCACGCCGGAGACGGTGGATGAGGATACGTGGAAGATCTTTGAGCGCCTCTACACCCGCTAGGAGCGCATCTCTATCGGAACCTCTGCAAAATGTGTCAGGCTGAGCCCGTCGAAGCCCGAATCAGTCAATAGCGTCATTCTTCGACGAGCTCAGAATGACACAACTGCATTTTGCAGAGGCTCCTATCGTATGAGCGAAAGGAAATACGCGTGAATGCGTGACGGAGTCTCCGAAAGTTCCGGATGGAATGTGGAGGCAAGGATGTTTCCCTGTTTCACAAGAACGGGATCCCCGCGAAGCGCGGAGAGCACCTCCACCCCCGGACCGACACGGATAATCTTCGGCGCGCGGATAAAAACGGCATTGATGTCTTTTTGATCTCCGAAGGGAATCCTCTCGGTAAAACTCTCGGATTGCCGCCCGTAGGCATTCCGGGAAACTGCGATCGAAAGAATTTTAAGCGGTTCAAGCCGATCATCCCCCACAATATCTTCCGACAGGAGAATCGCCCCCGCGCAGGTGCCGTAGATCGGCAACCCCTCTTTTGCGAGATCAATGAGAAGTGGCCGTAGTTTTGTCTCTGTCAAAAACCGGGAGATCACCGTGCTCTCCCCTCCCGGCATAATGAGCGCATCGACATGGTGAAGATCATCCGCCGATCGAACATCGCATGAGCGGACATTCAGCGATTTGAGCGCCTCATGGTGCTCGCGGACATCGCCCTGAAATGCAAGAACTCCAACATTCATACTATGAGTGTAGTGCCAATCTGGTGTTGAGTGGAGAAATTGGGTTCGGGTTTGGGCTAGGGCTAGGAATCCTTTCTGCCTAAACCTAGCCCCAGCCCCAGCCCTATATTCCCCTCTCCTGCATCGCAATCTGGAGTGTCCGTATTTCGAGTCCGTCCATCGCTTCGCCACCCATCTCGGCGGCCTTCAGGAGTCCCTTTCGATCATTGAACCGCATCGTTGCTTCCACGATTGCCTTGGCTTGCACCTCCGGATTGCGTGATTTAAAGATGCCGGATCCAACGAAGACTCCGTCGCATCCCATCTTCATCATCAGTGCCGCATCCGCCGGCGTTGCAATGCCGCCCGCGGCAAAATTGACGACGGGAAGCCTGCCGAGAGCCAGCGTCTCTTCCAGGAGGAGAAGATCAACCCGCTCATCCGAAGAAAATATTCTTCGTTCGCGCCTGGATCCTGTTCGCAACCTCTCGATCTCATCCACGATCGCATGCATATGACGGACGGCTTCGACGATATTTCCCGTTCCCGCTTCCCCCTTGGTTCGAATCATCGCGGCGCCTTCCTGAATCCTTCGGAGCGCCTCGCCCAGATTTCTTGCGCCGCAGACGAACGGAATAACAAAGGGGTTCTTGTCGATATGCTTTTCTTCGTCCGCGGGAGTGAGAACTTCCGATTCATCGATAAAGTCGACTTTCAATTCTTCCAGGATCTCGGCTTCGGCAACATGACCGATCCGGCATTTCGCCATGACGGGAATGGTGACTGCATCGAGAATGTCGCGAATGCGGCTCGGATGCGCCATGCGCGCTACACCTCCGTCCCGCCGGATATCTGCGGGCACGCGTTCCAATGCCATCACGGCAACCGCACCAGCCTCTTCTGCAATCCGCGCCTGCTCCGTGTTTGTCACATCCATAATCACGCCTCCTTTGAGCATTTTGGCAAGGCCGGTTTTTAGAAGGAAATTATCGTGCACGAAGGGATGCTACGCCCGAAGCCGAATGTGCAACAAGAACCTTCCGGCGGAAATAAGAAACCCCGTTGCTGTAAGAAGGCATTGATCTGCCCGTCAGCAGTGGCGTTCAAGACATTTTCCCATTCTTATCTATGAAAAAGAGTACCCCTCTTTCAATGCTTCGGCATTTCAAGTCTTCCTCGGCATTCGCCCTCTCGGCGATGCTCATCGTAGGAAGCAGCGCTCCCGTAAGTCTGGCACAGTCGCAACCCGCGACTCCTTATGATGATGTGCCGGCGGGAGCCTGGTATGAGGAATCGGCGGCCGCTCTCATCGAGATAGGCGCGCTGGATCCCTCTGAACGGTTGCTGCGCCCACAGGCGCTCGCGACCCGTGCGGAGCTTGCCAAGCTCCTTGTCCGCGTCAGCGGCAATGATCTTATGTATCCGGCAACATCCAGTTTCGACGACGTTCCGAAAAACGCATGGTATTTCCCATACATCGAAGCCTCGGCAAAAGCCGGCTGGATGAAAGGTGATCGTAACTGTTACGAAACCGGAGAGCATCCCTGCACGGCGAGACCGGGGGACGGAGTAAACCGGGCGGAGGCAGCAGCCCTCCTTGTACGGGCATTCGTACTTGAGTACCTGAATATCGCTCCGGTATTTCCCGACAACGATCAAAGCAGTTGGTACTTTGTATCCGTTCAGGCCGCCGCGGATTACTGCATTCTCCAGGGCGACGATGTGAATGGAAGAGTCCGACCTGCAGCGCTCATGAACCGGGCGGAAATGATCGCCATGTTCCACCGCGCATCGCAGGAGTTGATGTACGGGGAAGATTGTGGAGAGAAAATTCCAGCAGTTCAGATCGAAACGGTTACCGCTATGTCCGTAAATCATGTCCGCATCACTTTCTCCGAAGCTGTACGCACGAGTCTCGCGGATAACGCAAGCCAGTATTCAATTGCTGCCTCGGGCGGCCGCAGAGGCGTGGAAGTTGAATCTGTATCGATTGTAAGCAGTCGTACGATGGAGTTGAGATTGGCGGATGATCTCGAAGAAGGCATTACCTATACAGTCACTGCGCGTGACCTCCAGTCGGAGGATGGAAACACCTTTACGGATTCCGCAACATTTCAGCTTGGAGATACGCAAGGTCGGATCAGCTCCGTGGAAGCGGTGGCAAACAATCGCGTGCGGGTCACATTCTCGGAAAATGTGCGGTCGACCATTGCGGATAACCTGGAGCAATACACCATCGTTACCGCCAGTAACAATCGGCTGGTTGATATCGACACTGTCACGATCGTGAACAGCCAGACAGTAGAACTCCGGCTGGATGACACACTGGATGAAGACACTACCTACTCGATCACCGCGCGAAATATTCAGTCGAGCGACGGCGACGCATTTACCGATACTGCAACATTCCGGTTCGGGACCGTCGGTACCGGCCAGATTAGTTTGGTGGAAGCAGTGAGCGATCTACGGGTGCGGGTGACATTCTCGGAAGATGTGGAAAATAACATTGCGGACAATCCTGCTCGGTACGCGATTACCGCATCCGGCGGACGCCATGCCGACGTGGATTCGGTCACGATCATCAATAACCGCCTTGTGGAACTCCAGCTGGGAGACTCATTAGACGAGAACGTGACGTACACGCTCGTCGCAACGAACATCGAGACAATGGGCGGCCGAATCTTCACCGATTCCGAGACATTCCGTCTGGAAGATGATGTCACGGGCCAGATCAGTAGCGTGGATGTTCTCACCGATACGCGCCTTCGTGTGACATTCGACGTGGATCTGAATGAAACGCGCGCCGAAGAAGAGCAGCGCTACATGGTCACCGGACCAAATGGCACGCTCGATATCAGCACGGCAATCCAGAGAGATGCTCGCACGGTGGAACTGACTCTGCAGGAGGAAATGGAAGCGCAGGAGATTTACACCGTGGAAGCAATCGGTATGCAGACGGAAGGCGGAGTGGTCTTCTCGAGCGAGCGAGATGTCGTCTTCACGGTCGAAGGAAATGTATCCTTCGACACTGAACTACGGGGATCCTCGGAAGTCCCGCCGAATGCATCGCTTGCAAGCGGATCGGGGACATTCACGCTCTCGAGTAACGGCCTCCAGTACGATATTACGCTCTACACTCTCACCGGTGGCGGCCTCACGGGAGCGCACTTCCATCGTGGCGCAGTCGGCGTCAGCGGGCCGGTCTTGGAGCCGATCACTTTCGTTGGCAATCGCGCAACCGGCACATGGACCGATCTTACTGCGGAGGAGCGCCATGACTTGATCAGCGGAAGGATTTACGTAAACGTCCATACGGCGCAGTACCCGGATGGAGAAATCCGCGGACAGATCATCAAGCATTAATACATTTTCATTCCATAAAATTCCCCTCCCCTTCGCTCTCTACAAAGAGTGAGGGGGAGGGTTCGTTATAGAACGCTCAAATGAAGAGCGTCGCGAGCGCGAGCGTGAGCGTAGAGAAGAGTTTGATGAGAACGTGGAGCGAAGGACCGGCGGTGTCCTTGAACGGATCTCCCACCGTATCGCCCGTGACCGCAGCCTGATGTGCGGGACTTCTCTTTCCGCCATGCGCGCCTCCTTCGATGAACTTCTTGGCATTATCCCATGCACCACCTGCATTATTGAGATAGGCGGCGAGAATAACACCAACAATCGTACCAACCATCAAAAGTCCTGCAGCTGCTTCTGCCCGGAAAACAACCCCGACGATAATCGGCGCAAGAACCGCAACGATGCCCGGAAGCACCATCTCCTTCAGTGCTGCACGCGTCGCAATATCGACGCAGGCGGCATAGTCGGGCTCGTCGCGTCCCTCCATGATCCCTTTCTTCTCCCTAAACTGCCGACGCACTTCTTCCACGATCACGCCCGCAGCGCGGCCGACCGCGCGGATCGCAAGGGAAGTAAAGAAGAAGACCACCATCGCGCCGAGGAATGCGCCGATGAAGACTTCGACTTTTGCGAGATCCACCACGGTAAGGTCCGCCTCTTCGAGGAATGCAGAGAAGAGAAGGAATGCAGCGAGCGCGGCTGAGCCGACCGCGTATCCCTTTGTAAGAGCCTTTGTCGTATTCCCACAGGCATCAAGTTCATCGGTGACAAGACGCATGTTCTCCGGTGCTTTGGACATTTCGACGATCCCTCCCGCGTTATCCGTAATCGGACCGAACATATCCATGGCAAGCACGTAGCCCACCACCGCGAGCATTCCCATCGTCGCAACCGCCGTGCCGTAGATGCCGCCATGATCGAGTCCCGTCTGCGTTCCAAACCAATAGGAAGAAAAGAGAGCGACACACACTGCGAGAACTGTTAGCCCTGTCGATTCCATCCCGATTGCCGTTCCCGCGATGATGTTCGTTGCATGACCGGTCTCCGAAGCTTTTGCAATCGCCTGAACCGGGCGGTGCTGCTTCCCTGTGTAGTAATCCGTGATGTACACGAAGGCAATACTTGTGAGCACTCCCGCGAGTCCCGCAAAGAAGAACCACACGGCGGAATTCTGAGTCGTTCCCATATTCTTCAGCATGTCGAGAAGCGTGAGCGCCGGAACACCTTCGGGCGGCGGTGGTACGTCGTGAAGCATCCATGCCGAACAGACGAACAGAGCACCCGTTGTGAGAATGGCCGTTACCCAGAATCCACGCGTCATCGCTTTCATGGGAGAATCATTCTTTTTCACCTTTACCGTGTAGACGCCGATGATTGAGGCAATGAGTCCGAGCGCACGGAAGACGAGCGGAAAGAGAATTCCCTTGAGCCCGAAGACAGGGAAGAGCGCAACACCGAGAACCATGGCGCCGATGTTTTCCGCGGAGATCGATTCAAAGAGATCCGCGCCGCGACCGGCACAATCCCCCACGTTATCGCCCACGAGATCTGCGATGACTGCGGGGTTGCGTGGGTCATCCTCCGGAATCCCCGCTTCGATTTTTCCTACCAAATCCGCGCCGACGTCCGCCGCTTTCGTGTAAATTCCTCCGCCAAGCTGCGCGAAGAGCGCAACGAACGAAGCGCCGAATCCGTAGCCGACGATGAGCACGGGAATTGTTTCCACGGCTCGACCGAGCCCGAACTTATAGAAGAGATAGAGGCCGGAAATTCCAAGGAGCGAAAGCGCCGTGATGACAATGGCAGAAACAGTGCCGCTCCGGAGCGCCATCCTCAGCGCCGCATTGAGCCCGTGGGTGGAAGCATCAGCAGTTTTTAAATTCGCGCGCGTTGCCACAATCATGGAAACAACGCCGGCAACGCCGGAGAGAATCGCTCCGAGCAGGAACGATCCGCCCACTTCGTATCCCTTTACCCATCCTTCGGCTCCCCCCGTCACTCCGTATGCCACCGTCATTCCCAGGCCGACGATCACCGTGAGGATTGCGATCGTCTTGTACTGGCGCCGCACGAAGGCATTGGATCCCGTACGGATGGCATTTGCCACTTTCTGCATGGCAGGAGTGCCGTTTCCCCCTCTTTGTACCCCGCTCCAGAAAACAAAACTCCAACCGAGACCGAGGACAGCAACCACAGGTGCGAATACATCGAGTGAGAATGACATGGGAGAAAGAAGGAAAGAAATCTGATGAATGACATGCGCGGGCAGAGAACCCAGCATAGAACGCAAAATAGGGTACGGGAGCGGTTTTCAAAGTCAAGCGTGAGGTCGGAGCCACCTCTACAAAGAAATGAGGCAAATGTTCTTACGGATACGTGAGGACCATAGAACCCTCGTGCGTGAATCCCCCACCCTTGCCGGTAAAGCTGATCGGCACCGTTTTGGCGGTCTTATTCACAGAGCCACCGAATCCAGCGCGCGGGAATGTTGACGAAGAACGGGAAGGCGTCCATGTCAATTCGGCAACCGCAGAGAATCTATCGATGTTCGGGTATCCCCGGTTTTATTTGCGATGGTTTGCGAAGCGCGATGGAATCGCTTCTCAAGTGTGACGCGAACGGCATCAGTGGTTTTTGGATGCTCCTCCTTCTCTGTAACGCTTCTGAAAAAAACATACGGATCACGGTCATCGAGAAGTGATTGCTCGCCACTCTTCGGATGAGGAACAGACCACGCGTTCTGCACAACAATATTTGGATGTTGATCAGGGTGACGAATAAGTTCTCCCTTATCTTCCTGCCCTTTTCGGACGGAATACCCTTTATGCTCAAATATCTCAAGCACTTTTGGCTGACCAGTATTTAATTCGACCGTATGTGCCCCGTTCTGCTCCGCAAAGGCGCGAAAAAAATGCTCGCCGGCTGCTAAGAGTGCCGAGAAAATTCCTTTCCCCTCATATCCCGACCTCGTATGCCTATCGGGAATACACCAGATCCCAGCCCTGTGAAGGTATCGCAATTCGATCTGTGCCGCTTCGGTTTTTCCATGGAATATATTGAGCAGTAGGCTCGTGCTGTCCGGATCATCCTGATCAGCGTGAGAGCGCATCACTCGAAAGCTAATGGAGTCACTTAATGCACAATCGATGATCGTCTCCCCCGGTTTCGCCTGCTCGTACGTATCGATGAGAGTGCATATTGCCTTCACCGATCCATCAATAAGGGGTTGCTTATCAAGATCCCATGGTATGTTTGATGTTTCTTTTATTTCCACGTAACAATTATACCACAAGGTAACCCCCAGCATCGAATGTTGAACTCTCTTGTAGAAACTCCTACGGGTACGAGAGGACCATGGAACCCTCGTGCGTGAATCCCCCGCCCTTTCCGGTAAAGCTGATCGGCACCGTTTTGGCGGTCTTATTCACGCTGCCACCATATCCTGCGCTTGCGGGAATATTGATGAAGAAAGGAGCACACACTCCCGACATCGAGCCGCTGATGGCGCCATTCGGCTCGCCGCCGTATGTGCCATTCACCTTCCCCTCGCACGTTCCTCCCACCGTCCCCGTGACCTCACCCCCTTTCAGCGGAATGTTCATGGTGATTGTCACCTCGTGCCCTTTGTACGTATACACACCGGTCGCGGCCACAGTCCCCTCCTCAGGCTCCTCCTCGTCTTCCTCTTCCAAAGCCTCCTGTATGCAATCGATGAGCTCGACATCGTCACAATTCACAAAATAGAAGCCAACTGCCTCGTTCCCACCGATCACAAGCAGGGTGATCACGATGATGATGAGCAATCCCAACGGCCCGCATCCCATTTTGCTTGGCATGGTGGATATTCAATGGGAAAGAAAAAAGGAAGTCAAATGGTGGAAAGGCTTCGAAATGATTAGAATTAGCTCATAGAAATTTTTCAGCTACAAGCTCCTTAAGAGATTTTGTTTCGGTTATTTACTCTGTTTTATAAGGAATGTTGTATTGCGTTCCGTTGGTGACTAAACCAAGTTCTACTTTACTCTCCAATATAAAGCATGCCATTTTGTCGAGAACTGCAATCCCACCTCTCCTTAAGCACATTTGGATGAATCTGGTGTTATTATGGCACAGTGCCTCCATCCCAAAAGTCTCGCCTGCGATATAACTTTTCATCGTGGGTGGATTTTCGGCATGTGTGAGCTGTGGTCTGATGTTCTGGGGAGACAAAGCGTATGGTCTTTCTAGATTTTCTCCGGTCCGCATTGCATCCATACGGTCATACCCTCGTGCGATTGGCAACGAAGAATCTGTTTCTTTCGCAATGCCAAAAATACGGTTCGATTTATAATAGGATGACACTTCTTCAATATGAAAATCCTCAATTCGTTTTCTCGCAAACCATCGAACTTGCGTTATAAAAGGGAGATCATCTGTTCGGGGTTGGTTTACGAATTCAAACTGCAAGGCATCGTCTTTATCAAAACTATTGCTAGAGCGCGCGTACCCAACAAGAAATGGAGCGTTCAGTGAATTTCTTTCTGAAATGGCGCCCGTTCGAATTTGGAATTTCAGGTCAATGGCTCTGTAGTCAATAATATCAACCATATCCGTAAGCCAACCGATGTCTTCCCCATGATAATGAAGCGCATCCAATAAGAGCGTATTTCTCTGGTTAGGATGCTCCGTTAGTGTGTACAAAGGTGTTCTAAATTTCGGTGCGACGGATACCGATACCTTCTTTGGGTCATATCCGTTGCCGGCAATGCTTGCATACTCCAACAGCGAGTCTGCATGACATTCCTCTCTCACTTGATCGACAATGCGAGCAACGTCATTCAAGGTGCCTTCTCGTGTCGGCATGGTATCAACCATGCAGTCCCAATCGGATTGTTCACTGGTTCTTACAATGATTTGATTTGTATTAAAACGGTCGCAGAGTTTTCGTAGCGCTTGATCGGAGACTTGTGTGTATGCATCTCTGTGGCTCAGGACGACATTTGGAACGACCCAACGGGCAATATTGGGATTATCTCGAAGATGCTCGAGCCCTCCGTGTTTTCCACCCAACTCGGAAATTAAAGATGACAGCTTCTCGTTCATTTTAATTATCCTAGACTATAAGTTCTTTTTGTCAATATGGTGGAGCTGAGGGGATTCGAACCCCTGACCCCCTGCTTGCAAAGCAGGTGCTCTACCAACTGAGCTACAGCCCCATGATATGTCGGTGGAAAGGAACGGAGGGAGGGGTGGTGCTCCCTGCCCGGCGAAGCTCCGAGCGCAGCGAGGAGCGAAGTCGGGTACCAACTGCTTGTCGGCCATAGCTCCACAGAGCGAAGGCCGAAGCTACAGCCCCGTAGTTGAATTCGAGCCGAAGACGAGTGCGAAGCACGAAGTCTGAGGCTGAAGATCCTACGTCCCGAGCAAATTCGCTGAAGCGAATTTGTCGAGGGACGACATATGGAAAGATCAGGGTACCTCTATGAATTGTACACTAAAAATCCGTCCCTCCCCCCTCCGGTATCCCCGCCGGGAAGAAGACGCTCTTTAATGGACCCAGGAGAACATCCGTGGTGCCCGTCATGGAGGCAACCCCCCACAGAAAGAGGAATACACCGAGAATGATCATGAAACGATACGTGCCGCCGTATCCCAAGTATTTTTCGCACCAATCGAATTTTCCCGTCGTCGCAACCACCCTCTCTCGATATTTGATGAGGAGAAACGCACCGATGATCGCGAGGATGCCCTTGAACATGAATTTATGCCAAAGCCTTCTCCAGCTCCTTCGCAACGAAATCTTTCGTCTTCACCCCCACGAAATTGGAAACCACTTCCCCTTTTTTGAAGATGAAGAACGATGGAATGCTCATCACTCCAAACTGCTGTGGAACATCGATGGATTCATCGACATTGATCTTCACGATTTTCACCTTACCCGCATACTCCTGACCCACTTCCTCTATGACCGGCATCATGGACTTGCAGGGTCCGCACCAGGGCGCCCAAAAATCCACGAGGACGGGGAGATCGCTCTTTAAAACTTCCTGATCAAACGTTGCATCGGTGACATCTGCCATAGTGGGTTTAAGTATAGCGGGGTGGAAAAAAGTGTTCAACAGGTGAGTTTGTTAGGTTTATTAGGTGGTTTAGGTTTGTTTGGTTCGTAACCTAACCTACCCAATAAACCTAACTCACGTAATAAACTTTCATCGTTCACCCATCGCTTCCTCACGCCCTCCTCGAAAGAATCTCCTTCGCAATCTTCTTTCCCATCTCGACTCCCGGCTGTCCGTAGGGATCCACGCGGTAGAGTTTTCCAAGGAGCACGACTTCCACCATAAAGAGGAAGAAGAGTTGCCCCAGGTGGTATTCATCAAGTCTCTGGAGCGTGATGGTTGCGTGCGGACGCTTTGCCGCAGTGAGCGACTCAAGCGTTCCTTCGTAGAGCGCATCCAGGATCTGGCCGAATCCTTTGCCGGAAAGGTAGGAGAGTGATTCGGGAGAGATGACGGGGAGAGAAAGATGTTCCTTTTCCTCCTCACGGATGAAGAGATGCCACATCACCCGTCGTCCCTGAATCCACTGCTGAAGCATACTGTGCTGATCCTGCGTCCCGATTGCGGCAACGGGCATGGGTCCATAGGCTTCGGTCTTGCCCAAGCTCTCCGCAAGAAGCTGCTGCTCCCATCTGCCGAGCGATTGCAGGCGCGTGGCATACGGCATGATCACGCGAATTATGTAATCGCGTTTGGTATCGAGGAGGAACTGCACGGCGGCAAGCTGCATGGCAGGGTTCTCGGCGAGATCGGCACTCTGACAGATGGTATCCATCTCCTTTGCTCCGCGTATGAACGCCGAAAGATCCCCACTAAGAAGAGCGAGTGGCAAAAGACCCACGGGCGTAAAAATCGAATAGCGTCCGCCGACCTGAGGATGGATCGGGAGCGTTTCATATCCTTTTTCATCCGCGTATTCCTTTAAGACTCCCTCTTCGGGATCCGTGATCACAAGAATTCGCTCGGCCGCTCTCTCGCCAAGCGCCTGCACCATCTTTTCTTCAAACAGAAAAAAGGCGGCCATCGGCTCCAACGTTCCGCCGGACTTGCTGGCGATGCAGAGAAACGCACGTTCGAAGTCGATGAGCTTGAGCTCTTCTTTGATCACCGAGGGATCGATTGTATCGATGATGATGAGCTCCGGCGTTTCCACGGTTTCGAAAACTTCCTTGATCACGCGCGGACCGAGCCCCGAGCCTCCGATGCCGACCCAAATGATCGTGTCGATCTTCTGGCGCTTCATTCGCGCTGCTTGATCCTCCACGGCCGAAACAACGGCCTTGTCATACGGTGACATAGCCCATTCATGCTTGCCGGCCTCACGCTCCTTCAAAAAATCATCAAGGTAACTCTTCAGGGTATTCCGGATCGTCGCGAGATCATTTTCGGGAATACCGAGGGAAGGCGTGATCACCTTGGCAAGGGTTCCGGTGATATCAAGTTGAAGCATGTGGGAAAGCACTGTAGCACAAACGGTTTATTAAGTGAGTTAGGTTTATTGGGTAAGTTAGGTTACGAACCTAACAAACCTAAACCACCTAATAAACCTAATCTACCTAATAAACTTGGGGAATGTTTAACTTCTGCCACCAAATTTGAGAAGAAATTCGTAGAGTATCTGTACCTGTTCACGACGTAAAAGTTCTTTGTGGTTGTACCGCCACACGTGTTCTCCAATGAACAGATGCAGAT
>JACCDV010384148.1_pt1 | contig 16060 bp, 12 predicted proteins | sample 7446131 | NCBI WGS metagenome assembly JACCDV01 (sample SAMN15323448, study PRJNA562643) | freshwater metagenome | isolation source: river surface water | place: USA:Blue River Watershed | collected 2017-08-17 | reverse complement strand
GCTTATGATACACTAATTGATGGCCTTTCCTATTTATAGGCATGTTTATCTTTTAGCATTTATTGCTGTCTTTATAATACTTTTATATAGTAGACTGTGCTCTTCCTCCAAAATGGTAAACTTTCTCTTCTATCTAAAATAGACTAAATGAGTTGAAGGACTGCTTTATCGAGCTTTCGTTTAAATGAGAAACGCTCATCTGACTCTCTCGGCTGGATCTCATGAAGCTATTGACAGAGAAGGGCGCAAAATTTTGACTCATTTCCAATTAATCGAAGAAGAATGATTCTGTTTACTTATTTTTCTTTATTGAGCTTTACCTAATAAATTTGAGATCAGAGGTTTTACCTTATTTACCAGATGCATTCATCCCTCTTCCTGAAGCTACTGCTTCAATAATTTTCTCCTTTTACTTTTCCTTGTCGCTTGAAATATTGATCACCTTTTTTGTTAGCTTTGCTTTCTTGCTGTTTATCTGGCTTATTTTCCTTTTGTTGTACTATTCGCTGAGGTTGACCTAGAGTACAGCTGGCTCCTTAGATGTCTTCTTCACTGAAGGGCTTCCGTGCAGGGCACTTCCCTCCTTGCCCATGTTATTTGAGTGCAGCATCTTTTTCTTCTCAAAATTAATCATTTCCTGAAGATTATTCATGATTTATTGTAAGCAATTGACTCTTTTGAACTCGAGTTGGGATATAGTATACTTGGTATTCTTGGGCTTACAGTTACTAAGAATGGATGATTGCTGATTTTATCGAAGTATGAATTCAATATCGCTTGATTAAGACAACGAATTATAAATTTATTGAAGTTGACTATAGAAGCTTTGCCATTAAAGAGCTTAGTCGTTATATTTCTGCAGTCTATATAGCATTTACTCTTTTTATTTCTTCAATCTCTAAAGTTATTTCTCCTGAAGGCATGATATGCTTTCCACCACATGCCTGTAAAATATTCCAATCTACATGGATAAATCCAAAAAAGTCGATTAAATTAATGATTATTCTTGGGTGAGCTTCTCAATGGTTCTCTTGGAATCGTTATAGTTCTCGATGATTTTGTCCAGGGAGGACTTGAGGAGGGCTCTACCAGCTTGTGCTTTCTGAATATTCTAAAAGATACGACGCTAATAAGACAGCTATTATGAAATTTATGAGCTGTAAGTGAACATTATAAGCAAATGAGCTCCTTTTATTTCTCGCAGTAGACCTCAACCATCTTGTTGTGAACCTTGCATAAATGCTATGAGGATGCCTTACTATTTCTTACTAAATCTAGTAGACTTTAGTTAATCGGGAAGCTGACAGCGTTTGAAGCAAAACTTACCTTTTGACATGTGAAGCAAGCAATTTATTAATTTTGAAGATTGTATTGGATGCATTTGTGGCAGAAAGTATGTCCACAAAGGATTAGGAGTCTCGGTAGTCTTAACTATTTGGGATTATCGGTATAAGCGAATGAGCATGCTGGACAGTGAAGACATTCCATCGTTTTAAATTCAAAATAAATAATAAACTTATTAACACATATGCTGAAATGCTGGAGGGAGAAAAATTAATGATCTTCAATCTCATATCAGGTATAAATGCCATATTTATTTTTAGCTTGCTTTTCCGGGAAAAAAAGTAAACCTTGCTCATCCATTCAAAATGCATGCCTTTCATATTTTTTGAGTGCATAAAATATTGATGAGGGTATGTGCTTATGTGCAATTTTTTTTTTGTAAGTGAATAATTTTTATCTAATGTTATTTTAATAATTTGAAAAGGAGGGAGGGAATGACTGATCGAAACAAAAGCCAATCTACCGCTCCAACATCAAATTAAAAGGCACTTTAAAGTGACCTACTTTACCTATCGACTTATATTAAAAGATGCCCCATTTCCATACAAAAACAGCTCCTCCCCTATTGCTTCGAACTTAGGAAGGAATACCCCTCAGACCAAAGGATCAAAGATCTCTCGGATTCACTGTTAGGGGAAACCTAAACGCGACCGTAGGCGTCACCGAATAGCTAAAACTTGATAAGAAATTTATTCCGCATTCTTCAACTTAAGGTATTGCCTAGTACATTTAACAAAATCATCGATAAAATTGAGTACTAGCGAGTGAGGCCGCAGAGTAAGAGCAGGCAGCAGATCATAAGTAAAAGCTCAGCCTTTGAGAGAATTGATACGATCTATCCCGACTACGACATCTACTTCAAGATGTCCAAGCAAGAACGAGAGCATTACCTCCCACACTATAATCCCAAAAATTAGTTCAAGGAGTACTTCACTGAGCCCAGACTTACTGTTAGGCTAGATTAGCTTGCCCATTTTAGGTCTAATTAAAAGTTGAAGGGAGATATCTTGTTCCTACACTACGAAGGCAACATCATTACTGGTGGAAAATCGTATGCCGTGGGCAAAGAAAAGAGTATTGAGGTTTGGGAGATGGCATCTGAAACGCATCCAACCCTAAGGATCACTCCAATTACCAGCTAAAATGGATAGGAGAATGATGATAAAAAGAACTAATAAGAGAAGAAATAAAAAGAATTGAAGGTATAGATTCCTCCTGGCACCAAATTCAGCCTTAATAATGTCTATAACGGACACACATAAAAAGTAACCTCCTTATCTTTCTCTTTAGATTAACTCTATCTGGTTTCAGGCAGTGTCGATAGGTCCGTAAAGCTTTGGTGCCTACGCCTTAAAATGTGCCTATGTACATTCAGGGGCCACCTCAAAACTGTTTGGGATGTGCATTTTTCCCCGAGTGGATATTACTTTCTAAGTGGAGGTGCAGATGGACTGATGATCCTATGGAAGTCTGATGTACCTATTGCACAAAAGTGCTTTGATCATCGTAGCGATGTTTACAAAGTAAGCTTCGCTCGAGATCCAAGCTTTGCCATATCAGCTGGTTAAGACGGCAATATAAAGATGTGGAAGATCCTCGAGGCATAACTAATCCGAGTAATTTATGTGCTATGTAGGTGATAAAGCTCAATCGTCCAGTTATCAATCTCAACCTGGGACTATCTGGAACCTTGCTCGTGGGGGTTGAAAACGACGGAAGGATCACTATCTTCAACTTATCCAAAGGATAAGTAGTCAACTCCTTTTACTTCTACGAGGACAAGAAGAGTAAGTAATCCTAAAGAAGCGTGAGCAGCAGTAAGATGCGCATCCACGACGTGTGTCTTTCTGAGGACGAGCGAGAGATTACATGTGTGACATCGAAATACATTGTAATATACTCGATGGACCGCCTCGAGATGAAGGTGACCAACAACATTTTTACTTTCTTTGAAACGGAGAAGGAGTCATCTGAGGTGATAAAGCTGCCGCCCAAGGAGATCATTTATATGGGCATTGAGACCAACCTTACCTTCTGCAAGTACCAGCATAAGAATTTATTGGTGGTAGGTGGCAGCGGGAGGACTTGATGCTTCCTTTCCAATATCAATACCTATTTAATATTATTTATCATTCATCATCATTGAACATGTTTTACTACACCAACTTCATTCAGGAAACCAACGCGTGGTGGCTGAGGAGAGTGAGGCCACTCTGGCTTGGGGCGTGGGCTGTGTGGGCCTATTGGCTGTTCCACCGATATTACTTCTTCGGAAAGATGGCTGTAAAGAATCAACGTGCAGTGAGCGAGCAATAAAACCAAAGAAGGGCGGAGATAAACAAAAAGAACTTGGGTTTCCAATTTAGCTACGTCCCTACTCTTGAACGAAGCAGAAAGAAACAGATCATGTAGCTTCTCGGAGACAACTACGATGTCGCCGTCCCCTTCGAAGACAGACTCATTGATCTCGCCACCTTCGAGCAGCTCCAGGAAAAAATAGACACAGAAAATGATTATTGAAACATCCACAATCTAATCTAACCATCCTGCCCTGGCACAGTAGGCCTCAAACTACGGATTGGTTTAATTGAAAATATCGACAATCATTATATATCCATTTTTTCGATGTATTTGTCAAGATCTTCCTCCCTGATTGGGGGCTTCTTCAGGTCCTACTCGTCCGCCAACTCGTCCTCCCCTAGCTCGGGCATCTAGAATGAGGGCTTGAAGATGTTTATGCTGTCAAGCGATGTGCTGATCAGCATCTAGAAATAGACAGGGTGGTAGCTTATTTCTTTTATTTACTCCTGCCCCTGGTGCAAGAACATCAGTTCGTTTGGAATCTAAGGCTACTCCTATTCGTTCTCAACAGACATGTCCCAGATCGTCAATCGGTTGTCCTCACTTGCCACTGCAATCACTGACTCTTAGTTGGGTTGGAACTTAATCGAGGTGATGGGTTCAGTATGCCAGTTGAAGCATAGCAGTTCCTCTTGGGAACCTTAGGTTGTCCTTCTTAAGTCCCACACCTTGACTTTGCAATCATCTGAGCCAGTCACAATCAAGTGGGTAGCGATCTTATTCCAATCACAGACATTCACATCCTTGTTATGAGCCTTGATCTTCAACTGTGATTTCTTATAGTTGTTGACTCTCATGTCAACCACTTGCAACGTTCCATCAGAAGAACCTTAATATTGTAAGAAGTACATGAGGCGAAGACAAACGATTGTTCAGGACTGAAGATGATATCCTCGACTGAGCCCTTATGGTAGGAGTATTGTGAGGTATTTTCCCAATGAGTATAATTTTCATTATTGTTGTATACACTCACTATTCCTCTATTATCTCCAGCAATGAGCTAGCCGATCTTATGAGGGTTCCAGTTTATAGCGTAGCCTGCACTTTAGCATGGAATTATGATCTATTTGCACTTCTCCCTTTTCTTGCTGCTGATGTTGTTGTTCAGCTTCTCGAGTTTTTCAGAGAGATCCACAATATGGATGTCGCCTTGATGTCCATTGTCACTCCAAAAGGCAACTATTGGCGAATAGTTCAAGGATTTTATTCTGTTTACATCGGAAGTGGTCTCCATTTCTTGCACGATGATTTCTGGGTCTTCATCATTGTTCTCATCCTCGTTTTCGTTGCCCGCCTCAGGCTCATCGTCAAATCTGGTTTGGTGAAGTTTGGTCCATTTGGTAAAATACAGGCTATTTTTGTTGGTATTGTTGCAAGTACCTTGGATTGTCAGCACTTAATAAGGATATTTGTTCATCTGCTGATAAGGGGCTAAATTAGCATCGAAAGGAGAGCTCTTGGCGATGAAATCAATCGACATAGAAGGCCACTCCACATTGAGTCGATGCAGCATATCGTAGGCTCTGTTATCGAACTACAAAACTTAGCCCTTGTTTAAGTTCTTATTGTTCCCCAAATAAACATTATGCTTATCCTTTTATTTTTTAGCCTATTTTTATTACGTCATGGTTCCTGACTCATTGACCTCCTCCTCTTCATCCTCGGATGCACTCATCCATGCCTCTTCCTATTCGAACTAATCCTCGAAGGGATCTTCGAAATCTTAGTTTTTGGGTGCATCAACAAAGATGGGTTTTTCTTATTCTAATTTTTCTTCCCTCAAGAAGTTAGTATTTGGGAGTGAGACTTCTTGCCCTTCGTGAGTGCCTCTCTTATACTTGATAATTTTGGAGTAGGCTTTAACTTGTTCGTACTTTCTTCGCATTGTTGACTATAATAAATAAATCAATATTATTTGTTAGTATATCGAACCTTAAAATATCATCAATAAAAAGTAAGCTTCTTGTAAGAATGATCGTGGATGTTTCCGAAGCATGAAGTTGTTCCATTTGTCGTTGAGGTCTCGTTCCAAGTCTTTTCATTAAATGAAAGGAAAGGTTTATTAGTTAAATAGGGGTTTTTAAGGTGTAAAGGTGGGGACTTTGGGAAGTGAAATGTCTTCTTTAAAGCTGTATTAGGTGAATATTTCTTTTATACACTGGAGCAGTAGTTATGGTAATGTTTTATCCTGTCTTTGTTGTCACAGTTTCCTTTGTGAGTTTAACGATGATTGACCTTCTTAATGAGATTGTTTATTTATAGCTAAGAAAAGCAGTTCTTTAGAACTGGTTTGTTGCTTGGGGATTTATAGGATCTTTGGAAGTTTTATTTGTCGAAAGTAAATAACTCAAAGTTTTTCTATTTGCTCTATCTTCTATTCAGCAATAATTTCTACTGAGAAATTAAATAATTCTTAGCATGATCGATATTCACTTTTTCATTCTCAAATACTATTGACTCTTCTGCATCTTCTTAAGAGCGCCTATTGATTTTGGTTAGATTTAATGGGGAATTGAGTTGACTGGGAATGGGCGTAACATTATTTTTTTTGCATTTACGTGTCTGTGCTTGGATATCATTGAACTCCTTCTAAAGAAGGATGTAATCCATGATTGCTTTTTAATCTACATTAATCATGAAGTACTTATTCTTTCCAGATTCTAAATCTTGAGATCTCTGTCCTGCAGCAAATCATTCAATCTCATTACTTATCTTTAGAGCTAGTGCACCCTGCCTTATTCCTGCCCGATTTTGGCTATCTAATTGCTTAGTTCTTCGTTTTATATTTATAGAGTTCGAATGCGATGATGAGCTTTCATGAGTAACTAAAGGGAGGGAGCCTCTGTATCCTTGAGATGGTTCTAGCTGCCAATCCTGGAGCTCTCCTCAGCGATGATTTCCATGGCTATATGCGTGCTTTGGTTCATCGTTTATCTATTTTCTATAATTTGATCAATATTAAACATGAGAAGCGCTAATTAATATTTCACTTGAATATAAAACAAGAACGGAAAATAGTTCATGAATATTGGTAAGTTGATAATATTAATTCTGTTGAGGAACCTAGTAAAATTTATATATCTATTTTATTTGATCAACACCATGGATAACCAGCCAGGCATCGATTTCACTTAGGTCAAGAGGACTAATGAGCTCAGTGAGTCAGAAACCACCATTCCCTTTAGTGAGGGGGAACATTTGAGTGTCAACCTTCATTATCGCAAATCCTCACAACTCAAGAAGATCAAAACTGTATCCAGGAGCGAGGAGGATCTAAAGAAACAAACCATCGTTGTCATTCACTCATTCAATTTCTCAATGAAGCTGCTCAACTTGTTAAGAGATCCAATCATCAATCAAGACAACTCCTTCCAGAAGGAGTACTTGAGGGAGGTTGGCGTTGAGCTGCGAGGGATAAACAGTTGGTAGAACAATAGGTTTGATGAGATTGCTATGTATATGCACTTGATCTTGGCTCAAGTTGATAACCTGTATGAGATGGATGAGCTGGGGCCGGAATCCGGCCTTCTGACTAGATTCAACGCCAACGTTTGGAATAACACCAATATCATGAATGTTAAGTGCATATTAGCAAATCTAGTGCATCACTAACTAATCAATCTCCCAAGTACATCCAAAAATTAATCTACTTTATCATGTGAAATATACGAAAATCAGCATGCCTACCTCTTCGAAGACAATACAATAAAGATATCAAAGAAGTACATTGACTTAGCGATTGATTCACTGGGCCACTTAGATGTATATTTTGGCCCATTTTTATTGAATAAATTTACCTTTGAGGCAAGTCTATGGTTCCAACGTTTCGTTAACGTGTATGAGGCAAGCCACAACTATGCATCAATTTTCCAGCAAATAGCTAAATAAGCTCAGTAGTATTCAAATCTAAATGAATAATGGTATAACTAGCAGGTAAACAAAATAGTTAACCAAACCTTCCAAATTCAAAGCCTTATTGAGTATCTTAATTTTACTCACTATAATCCCTATCTTGAAAGGCTACTGATTGGCCTACAAGGATGGAGTGGCTTCGTTGAAGAGGCAGTCAAATATCTCAATGTCTACTATGACAATTGTGATTGGCAAATCAACTCAGAGTATAACTCGGCCATTGCTGCAAGTGGAGATAGTTTTGAGATCAACTACTTGATTGAGAACACCAAGCATTACAAGGAAAGTATGGTTGTCTGCCTCAAAGCACCTTGCTTCAATCCTTTATTCAACTTAGAAGTCTTCTCTTGGCATAAACCCAAGCTAGTTTAGTATATCTCAGATGAAGAGTCCTATATCTGGGTCAAAATGAACCTAAACAGATTCTAAAAATGCGGATTTTATGACTGGGCAATGCTTGACCTCACTGACAATGGAAAGGAGCCAATTAATAAGATCCTAGATATTGGTTCAAAAAATAAGGCTGAAGTCAGCTCTAGCAAGCTTAATAAAAGGTCAGCTATAACTGTGAAGTCAGTAAAAGGAAGATTCATTGTTCAGCCAAGAGATACAAGGCAGCTCAATATCCATGAGATCTTTATTGATTCGTTGAATTCAGACCATGGCATTTACAAGACTCCAAGTTTTAATGACGTCTTAAAGGAAATAATCAGATGCAAGAATTTGGGTATTAATAGTATATATTTGATGGGAGTCTTCCAAAGAGACAATGATGAAAGTTCTCAAGTCTACCGCAAGCCGCATGCCTCACCAACTGCATTAACACAACGAACACTTCCTTGCAAGATGCTTGGAGGGTAAGAGGAATTCCTTTATTTGGTCAAAAAGTCGCACGAATAAGGCATGAAGATCATAGTTGACTGCACAACTCGAGTTAGTTCGAGTAGAATGAGTAAGAAGTATGAACGTCTAAGGCTGAAAAATGTGGATTAGCAAGGTAGAGTAGTTTATCATTATGGATGCAATGGGCGTTCAATAAGCTATGAAGATACAACACCTCTCAATTATCGAAAAAAATAGGCGTGGGACTTATTATTAGAATAGATACTGGTCACGATAGAGAAATATGGGATCGATGGAGTGTATCTAGACAATGGTTTCGAGTGGCCTCAAACATTTAGCATCAACTAGGAGGAGATGTATAGAAAGTAGTATGAAGATAATACTCCAGCCTACACTAATAATTAGATATTCTAAGGAGAAATTGTTCATAATAATAAAATAACAGGATATTGGGCCTCCAAGATATTGTTCAGATATCCTAATCCTTTCTTTATCAACCTTTGCAAACGAATCTGGCAAAAATATCCCAACTTTTATATCATTGCCGAAGGTCTATAAATTGAAGACTATGATCATCGCCTTATGAGCATTATTCGCTCAGGACCGATTCCTAGGTCATTTAAAATGCCCAAGGCCTTGAGTCAAATTGTTGGAGTTCTCTTGAATAATAATGGGGAGGTGACTAAGATTGCTCCTAAAAATATAAACAGCCTGAAGAAGTGGTACTAGGATGTTACCAAATCGCTTCCTCGTAACTCATTTTTAATACATTCAACTACGAGTCCTGTTTGGCCCTATCTTGCCTACATCTTCAAGAAAGCGACATGGCCGATTATAGATTTACTATTCTTATTGCCTGGTCTTGTAATGACTTCAGGCCTTGAAGAAAATGGACGAGCTTACAAAACCAAATCGATTAACATTAACTATATTGTTGCATAGGTTGATAAAAAAGACACTGCGAATATATTAACAAATGTCCCTAAGCAAAAGTCCTTTTCAAGAGCTAATTCTAACTTTTTCCAACATGACTAATACACAAAAACGAAGAAAGGGAATGTTACTAACTGCGTAAGTCTCCTTATCAAAGATGCAAGTCAAGTAAGATACTTGTAATAAAACTTTAGAAAGTAAGTTGGCCCTGAGTTCGGGTTTGACCTCAACTAAATTCATAGGCATTATCTTCATCGCCGGTAACTAAGATCATGTAACTCGATTCTTATAAATGGTAAGCTTTTATCATTGCACGCTGAGCACATGTATGGAACTCACAATAATGTTCTATCATTTGTTCGCTATAATGGGAATGAAATGCTGCTGATAAGCATTAATTTCAATTCAGATGCAATAGATATGCACTACAATCTTACTCATTTAAAAGTATTATTTAAAGATTATGAACATTCCAATAAAGTCATCAAAATTTAAGATTTGCTCAACCCCAGTAAATTTATCAATTAGTTTTATCTGATTGGAGAGTTAGTTAATTCTAAGATTTAAGCAAGAATATAGCCTTACAAAACTATCATATGGAGACTAATAATTGTGAAGTAAAATAAGGTTGAATAGGCCTTAAAATGCTCAAGCTTAAGAATGAAAGAAAGGTTAGTAAGGCAAACTCCTGCATGGATCTATTCTTCAGTCTTTTTCAATGAACTCTCATATCTTTTAGATCACGTCAAGACAAAACTTGGTATAGCTAAAGGCTTAAATACACTATTCAACAAACTAATCGCTCCATATGACCTAAATTTCTCACTAGTAATATCCAAAAATCATTAATTTTATTTGAATAAGAATAAATTGTAAAAACTTTTTGGTATATTTAAGCTTATTGCAAATCATTCTGCCTTAAATTAAACCTTGAATAAATATATTACAGGAATGCTTAGTGGAAATACTTTGGGGCCTATCGCATTTGTGACTCCTGAAATAGGTTCATGGAGCTCAGTAGGTGGATTAGGAGTCATGGTTGATGAGCTATCTAAATAGTTGGCAAGACTTGGAGAGTAAGTGTATATAATAACTCCATACTATGAGTATAACAAAAAGAAAGAAACAAACTATCTCATTAGAGATGGCTTTAAATACGAAAGAAATATTAAGGTCAATGCTGCCCACTTTTAGTATCAATTTGGAATCCATAGAGGCAAGTATTGTGGAGTTAATTACATATGGTTTCATAATCCTGAACTTTTCTCGAAGCCTTACGATGGAGAAGGAGCCTCCTATGTAACTAAGCAATTAGTCTTCTTTGCACTGATTACTCTTGAATCCTTTTGCCAGCTTAAAATCTTCCCCTCAATCATGGTGACAAATGATTGGGTGTGTGGATTTGTTAGTGCATATGTAAAATGCCAAAAGTACAGTAAAGTTTTTGATGGCACAAAGTTTATGCATATCTGTCACAACCTTGATCCCCTTTACGAAGGCCGTCTATACCCAAAATTCGAGTAAGGAAATTTGAATTGGCTAATTCAATTACCAACAGAATGGTATGTTGAGTTCCGTAACAATAAAACTGTGATTAACCCTTCAAAATGCGCTTTGTAGACCTGCGATAATTGGGGGACAGTTTCTCATTCTTATAAATATGACCTTCTAAAAGAGTCTCCCTTAGCAAACATTCTATGGAAATACCCACATCCTTTTTCTTTTCCAAATGGAATCCGGAAAGATGAAAGACTTAGTATTTTGAGGACTAAAACTCCAGGCAATCATATATAGTCTAAAAAGCTACTTCAACAAAGATACTTCAAATGCGATTAGCTCAAAAATTAAACTCCTTTGTTTTCTTTCATAGGAAGAATTACTAAGCAGAAAGGAGTTCACCTTATCTTAGATGCAATTTAGGCACTTCTATATTAGTACAATTTCAACATTCAGTTCTTAGTTGGAGGTAGTGCAGATTCTAAATAAGACTATGGAAAATACTGTGCCGACAAAATGAGGTATTTGACTCACAAATACCCTCAATGCTTTTGGAGTAATCCTGACCAATTCTTTAGTGATGGTCCTCTTGTAAATATTGGTAGTGATTTTTCGATGATGCCTTCTTTGTTTGAGCCAGGAGGAATAGTTCAACATTAATTTTTCTGTGGTGGGACTCCTGTAATTGCATTCAAGACAGGAGGATTGAAGGATACAGTTTTTGAGTTTGAGATGTCGACTATGAAAGGAAACGGCTTTAATTTTATGTCTTATTAGTTGTAGGACTATAAAAAGTGCATGAGAAGAGCCCTTGAGTGCTATAAAAACAAAGCAGCATACGAAAAGCTGAGATAAAATGCATTTGAGTCAGTCATCTAAGAGGAAGATGTGGCGAGAGGGTGGAATAATGAATTCTATCGTCTTCAGAATAAGATATACATCGACTGGCTCAAGGTTGAGAACTAAATAAAGAAATTCAATATAGAGAAAGGATAGAGTGAGTGCGATAATGAAGAAATCGAGCTATTTAAGTATTCATAAAAAGAGTATTGGAGAGAAGAGTGGGAAAATATTGAACAATTCAAGGAAGTATTGAAGAATGCTTCTAGATTAAAAGGAAAACTCCACAACTTTTGCTTCTAAACTAAGAAAATTCCAAGGCCAAAGTAAGTCTTAATCTGTGGAAGTTGGGACGATTGGAAGAGTCAAACTAAGTTAAACTTCGACAAGATTCAAAAGAACTACAAAGTATCTTTTAAGTTGAAGCCTGGAAGCTATCAATACAAGTATGTGGCTGACAATGAGTGGTGCCTGACTGCTAACGAATAAAAAGAAACTGACCTCAACGATAATGTCAACCATATTGTGGTTATTGAGTGATCAACATAGCCCTTATCAATTTGATATCTTTACATTAATATATAAATGTTCATTGATGATGATTAGGAAATCCTCCGTCGGGTATTTAGATATCTATTGATAGTTCTATACTGATGCCACTAATTCGGCAGCATTTAATACTCCTGTCAAATATCTCGCCAAATACGAGCATATCACAGATTACGCTGTCATCGCAAGGACATAGGAATAAATATTAAGATTACTGTACTTGATTGTAAGCCGAGATATAGAGAAAGCTTCAAAGATATCTGAGCTGCTGTCTGAGTAGCAAGTCGACGAGAGAATAAATCCTATCTTATCAACCATAATTGCAAACAAATACCCAGATATACGAAGGTAGTTGATAAGGCGATAGATATGCAGAGGTGGGCCGTGTTTGTTGGATCACAACTGGAGGATCATCGTACTGCCAATGTAATATAGAATGTAATGAGTACCAACTGGACTGCCTCAAGCAATAAGGTGCTGCTCAACCTCATCCTCATTGTGTAGGATAAAAATAGCAAGCAGTCCTAGAAGCGGATCAACTTAGAGCTGAACGTGCATGAAGTGTAGAAGCTGCTCAATAAGCTCAAGGAAATAAAGCGCTCGCTAAAATCATGATTGTTCCATAAATATAGAATAGCTATCATAAATTACTAGTGAGGCTTTGGAAGTATGTAAGTACTCTCGTCCTTTTAATTGTTTTCTTTGTAGTATCTCTTACTGCCACTCGTCCTTTGCGGAAGTCATACCTTTAAAGCTCTGAAGAGTTGTAATTGGAGTGATAGCGTTTAAAGTTGAAAGCTTTATCGACCTCGATTACGACATCTTCGTTGTTTTAGTCGCACTTGATCAAAGAAATTATGCGATTTAGTTGTTTTTATACTTTTTAAAAGCGCTTTATTACAGGTGGGGTCTCAGAGTTTTATTCAGTGGGTTCTTACTCAACCAATTTTACTGATTTTAGGATTGTCTTGTGAAAAACTCTGGTGATGTTCGAGCGCTAGAGTGATTGCCGGATATCCTACCAAAGTGGACTGAAAAGTACTCTGTAGCTCTATTTTTGACGCAGGAAAGCCTCTCTTTTTTGAGGCATCCCGTTTCTCATTATTTCTTTGTAAATAATGAAGTGCTTCAAAGGAAATATATGCAGCTTAGGGCAATCATGCTTGGAGTGATTGATATGGGGGCAAAGCTCACATTTCTTTGTGCCGTAATTAAAAAGATATTCTTCGTTTCGGTCTCGAATCTAGCAGTAATACTAATGCATATATGGATTAGTATTTTTAAGATTTTGTTCAAAGTCCTCGACTTACATTTAACTTATAATACTCCTCTTGGTTGCGACCAAATTGCCTTATAAAACTTTGCCCTTGATGAATTTCAAACTCATCAACTCGCCTATTTCACCATTCTTGACACTAAATTTCTCTAATGTCAATCCATTCAGTCTTGATGAATCTCTTTGGTGGCATAATCTTAGTTCTCCCAATCTCAAAATACTTATCTTCCATCTTTAATTCTTTTTCATGTAGATAGAATCTGGAAAAGCAATTTTATTCACCAAGTTTTAGGCGATCTAATATTGTGTCTTTTTTCCAAGGTCTTTGAAGAACGTTAGTTTGGCAAACAGTGATTTGTTGATTTCTCGTTTAAATTAATGCTTTAATTTATTTGGAAGCTCATTTATTATCTGTTATTCTTTTACATAGTCGTATTAGTATTGGTCCTGTATTTGCTGCTATATGTGGCGTTCAATATTGCCTTTTAATTAAGGTTGGATTCCATAGCGACTTGTAATGATATCAAACTAGGAGAGCTTGGACTTCAACTCTTCGTTCTTGGTGTTGAGTCTTTGTAGGATGCGATTGATTTCGCTAATATTGTATGAAAGGGCAAGGCACGAAACTATGGATGCAAATATAATGACCATGGCCTAGCTTATGTTTGTTGCATTGATATCTCCGAAGCCAACTGTGAACATTATGCTGATTGACCAGTAATAGCCCCAAACGTATCTTTATGTCCAGTTTTATAAGTCGATCCCCTTCAAAGAGTACCAGTTTTGTGAGTGGTGGGCTATGCTATAAGTCCCAACCAAGTTGAGAATGATACTAAGAGTATGCGCGGCAATAAGATTAAATATAACAATTTTCACAATGTCCCAGTATTTGCTTACAGTCTGGCTATGAATTATATATATTTCTTTTTCCTAGAGATACCCTCGAAATATCATTAGTTTGTATATTATAATGGAAAGGGCTAAAATGAAAGATAAGTCTGTTCTGATAGACAGATTGACGATAGCAATTATGCCAATACTGATTTACAGGATATTTTTATATTTTTTTGTTTTGACCCACAGGACCTGTAAATAATCTAACCTCTAAGACTGCTCACAAAGCTTAATAGCCCAATCAGCAACTTCAAACGCAATCATGGAGAAGTATATCAGATATAGGAAGATGGTTATTTGATATACATTTTTAATCTATCCAAAGACGAAGGAAAGACTGGTGGCCACGTAGGTTCCAATAAGTAATGCTATTTTGGCAAGCATTATGAGGAACTAAAGCATATTTTTGTGTTGGTTGTATTCCTTCAGCTATTTTATCTACTTGCTGGACTGCTACCCAATCAGATTAGAGTGAAGAGTAGAATGATCGACATCACTCCTCTTTGGGTTATTAAGTCTCAGTCGTTTTACAAATTAATCCATTCGTTGTCTTCTCTTTATCTTCCCCAAAAAGTCTTACTTCTTTATCTTTGAAAGCGAATTAGGATGGAACGGCTAAATTTATCCCAATCTGGCTCTTTTTTTGATGATGAGTGAGGGTGCCTTAGGAGGCTAGGCAGTATGAAAACTCAAAAATTAGTGTTGTCGGCCTGAATTCATTTCCATGGAGCTAGGAGGTGTATCATCAAAATCAATATCCATCGTTTCCATTGAGAAATTTCAAGAATATTATATATGATAAATAGAAATTTTAATAAATATTTGATCCGTAAGATAAATTTCGTTATAATTGATATATTTTTATGCGTTTTTCGGTCTTAATAATACTCTATACACATGAGGCAAAATATCTATTAGTCAAATTACATCAATTTAGTTTAATAGATCAAGATTTTAGAAACTTAATTTATGACACTTTGGTATATTTTGACTTCTTATATAAATATTCATAATAAAAGTAACTTCATCATAATAGTATTATTTAGTTTCTACACAGTGGGCAAACTCTCTTTATCTTTAGCCACTTCTTTAGGCAATCATAGTGATGAACATGTTTGCAATCAGTCCTCACAACATCATCGTCTGCTTAGAACTAAGCATAGCATATGCAGCATTTGTCTTAGCTTTCTCCATGCCGATATTTTTGGCTGCGCATTTTGTCGATTATAGCACTCGGGTAGCCAACTTAAACTCTGCCTATTTCTTCTTACAGAGCAAGCATGCCTTCATAGTTGAGCTAATCTTCATCAACGTAAGGCACAGTATCATAGTAGAAGCTCTGCTGGTAATTTCCCCTATTGCACAGTTCGCATTTCAATTCATAGTTGCGTAATCTCAATTCATTATAGACTGCAAAAAGAGAAGTTGTTTATGTTTTTAGGTTATTCATAATTCTCAGGATTTCCTAACTTTTTTATTAGTTTACCCAAATTTGACGGTCGAGTCCTTAGATTTATTTTCTAATCTATTTCCTCATTTTGAACTGCTCACTTCCACTCTTTAAGTATTCTCTCACTAAAGCTCGATATGTTTATGAGTTTTTCACTGCTT
>JACCDV011197444.1_pt1 | contig 16070 bp, 22 predicted proteins | sample 7446131 | NCBI WGS metagenome assembly JACCDV01 (sample SAMN15323448, study PRJNA562643) | freshwater metagenome | isolation source: river surface water | place: USA:Blue River Watershed | collected 2017-08-17 | reverse complement strand
TCGCACCCAAGGTATTAGAGACCAAGGACCGTTCTCAGTTCTTGGTCAATTTGACTTAGCACTTTATCAGACACTATACCAAGTTCACCTAACACAATTTTTGCGTCCAAAGTAGCTATCTTGGAGCAAATTACTCTAGATGGAACCTTAAGACCATTACCCTCTTCAGGCTTGACTATGACCAGATGCTTTTCTTTTAGTTTTGTTTGAGAAGTAATAAATACCACAATCACATCGCCACCAATCTTTTTTTCTGACACAATTACTGCCGGACGGACTTTGGTTCCTGAAAGATCAGTAAACGGAAACGGGACAAGGATGACCGCTCCTTTTTTATACATACGACTTTTTTAAATCAGCGACTGAATAAAGGTCAGGTTCCTTATCAAGAAAGGAAAAGCTTTCTGAATAGGTATTTACATTAGTAATATCACTCAATAATGGATTGTATTCGTTAGGAAATTTTATGAGAAGGACTTCTGGCTGATTTCGCCGGCCAATAGCAAAAACGTCTCCCCTTTCTCTAACAGCTTCAACAAGCTTAGCTATCTGCTTTCGGGCGTTTGTGGTAGTAATTATTTTCATAAACATATTGTACATATTGTACAAAATTAGTCAAATACTCCTATTGCTTCACATAGCCACCCAAGACAAATCTCCTCAAACTGGTTCCACCACAAGAGTATTTCCAATTTTTACATTCCCCCTGCAGTCATTAAAAATTAGGTCGTACCCAAGGGACAGTACGTGCCCTACTGTCCTTGCTATGTAAGGGGCAATCTAAACATTAACTTTTGGTTCCAAAATAAATCAATTGCGTGTTGCGTTTCAGAATAGAATTCAGGGATGAAAAATCTTTACATAAACTAAAATCTTAATTAGTCTATTAGATAGTAGTATGATAATAATCTATTCGTAATATATTTGGCTTATGAAACTATCCCAAAAAGTCACCGACACTATTACTGGAGCGCTAGCTAAGGCTCTGGCATCAAGTGGGCCAGAAGGAGTTAACGTAGTCCCCGTTTCAATGGTGAAAGTTAATACAGACACTATCTGGCTGTTTGATTTTTTTATGGATAAAACTGCTAAAAATATACAAATTGATTCCCCTGTTGCCCTAGTGGCCTGGTCGGAAATGATTGGCGTGCAGATCAAAGCCGAAGCTACCTACGTGACAGAAGGTAATGACTTCGCTGAGGCCATCGCTTGGGTAAAAACCCAAAATCCCACCAGAATAGTCAAAGGACTAATTGTGCTCAAGCCAACAAACATCTTTGATATCAGTCCTGGTGGAGCTTTTAGTGATGAAGAATTAGCTTTAGTCTAGAACCAAAAATACTATAGCACCAATAGACTTGGGTTTAAGACCAGCAAAGCCCCTAGCAGAACCATCAACACCCCACCAATAAGGAGTGAGAGCTGGGAGTACTGGTGTCCATGAGCCTCTAACTTCCCGTATCCCCAAATAGCCAAAGCAAAGACAATAAAGTCGTCTACCATGTAGCCAATGGTGTAAATAAGGATATACCACTGTTGCTCTAGGAAGGAGACCAGATTTAACTCTAAGATCTTAGTGTAGGCTTGTGGGATACCAATTGAGCAAGCAAACTCTATAATATTTACTGAGAAGGCGATAATGATGATAGCTCCAACTGTAGTCAAGGTAAGCGGTTGGTTAATCAAGTTTTTAAACTTAGTAATCGTCTTTGATTGCTGGTCAATGTCACTGATATCGCAAACCAGGGCGGTATCTTTATTCTTACGCCAACGATACAAAAAGAAAGTACCTCCACTCAGCGCTAGAAAACCAACTAAAGGGGTGACGATTTGGTCTAGGGAAACAAAGTCCCAAGTCTTATACCAGACATTCAGAATAAGGTTATACATGATAGCTTCGGCCAAGATAAATAACCCAGCCAAGAAAATCATCTTTCTTCGACTACCGGCTTGCGATAGAAGAACTAAAAAAGTAATGAGTACCCACATGGCACAGGGATTGAAGCCATCTATCACACCAAGTAGCAGTGACAAAGTAAATAGTGAAAAAGACTTAAGATCAACCACCCCCAGCAGAGGTAGCTCAAAGAAATAAGACTGGGTACCACTGATCTCACAACCCATCTCCGAACAACCTCCTCCAACTAAAACATCCTGTATTGGGGCACTTTCCAGGTGTTCCTCTGGGGTCCTAATATCCGTACTTACTATATCTTTTATTGCCACCTTAATACTTTCACCGGTTGTATTTTCGCCATTGAAACCAAGAATGACGCGTTCGCCCACTACTGTCAGGGGGGTCACTTTAGAAGTATTGTGCTTTTCAGCAATGGCATTAAAGATCCGCATCGCTTCCTCGTCTTCCTTAATATTAAGATAGTGATATGGTATTGACTCAGCCTGCAACCATTCAACTTGCTTCTTACAGTAACCACAATCATCCCGACCAAACATATACACTACTGTTTCTGGTTCCGTTAATTTCTCTTCTGCAGAGACAGTAGTGGCGATGAAAAAGCTGAACAAAATTACAATCGATGTTAAAAAAGAAACCCAGCGAGTTGAATACATATGAGACATAGGAGAACAGTTTAGCAAATAATTTTAAGTCATGCTGGGTCAGGCACTTAGAAAAGCTTCCCTCTCGGGAAGCTTTTCTGTTGATTTTAATCTGACGTGGTTGTAACTAAAGTCCCAGACTACCTCCAACATTAGTGTTAACACCGGTATTAAGGTTTACTTCAGTATTGATTTCAGATTCAATACCGCCTTCATCTCCTTCATCTTTGATAGATGAGTTAATATCTACATCACCATTTAAAATTATATCCGTATCAAGCGCCCCATTATTCTTTGGACTAGTAGTAGCAGTAGTTGAACCTCCACTTTCACCTGCCTTCTCACTGCCGAACAAACCATTCATGACAGCCTCGACATCAAGCTTTGACTCACCACTTAGGTTCACCATACTGTTCAAGCTAGACTTTATTTCTGAGAGAATACGCATCGCAGTATGTGAAGCAGTATAGGCTTGCTGGTAAACTTCGGCTCGTAGTGAAGCTTCTGCTTCAGCATGTAGTTCCAGAGCTTCTGCTAGCTTAGCTTCTAGCCGAGCGTAAGCTTCGGCCGACAGCTTAATTTTTTGCTTAGTTAGCTCTCGTTGAGTCTCCTTCAAGCTCTCCTCGACATCAGCCAGAGTAGCTGATATTTGGGATTTCATGTCAGCAGAGACACTGGTAGTAGCTTTTACTTGAGCATCGGCTGTCGTGTCGGCATAACCTTTAATTTGTGTAATTAGTGAAGAACCCTCATTACCTACCACATTAACATTAAGGTCACTCAGAACTGAGGCGTAGGAACGGAAGGCACCCTCCACTGAGGAACGGACTTCAACAGAGGTACGGTAGTCACCATCAGCTTCCACTTCCAAATTGTTAATCACCATCATTTCAAAATGAGATTTAATGCGTGAACTTAAGTCGGTTGACGCTTCCTTGGTTAACTTTCCTTCAGTCGCTAATTTCTCCGCTTCAGCTAACCTGGTCTCAACCAAATGGGCCTGTAGTCTTGCTTCAGATTCACTCGAAACCGCTAGGGCACTTTTAACGTTCTCATTCACCTCAATCTTGACTGGATAAAGTACATCTCCGGGTACGGCATCTCGGGCAGCGAAAGATGTACCACCTCCAATCATAATTGCTATTAGTAGTGCTGCAGTCATATGTTTTAAGTTTAAGAAACGATTAAGAATTGAAGTACGCTGTGGTACTTGTTCTATAGAACGACTGGGGTTATCGATTCTTACACCTTCTGTGTTTACACTATGGAAACGAGCATACTCTAGTAAGTTGTTGGAAATGCGATCACGAGAAATCTGAGACAACTTAATCTCATTCAATTTTTCTAGATATTCTTTTGTTTGTGATTCTTTATTCATATATATGTAGCTTCTCCTGCAATCTTTTTGTCGCGCGATTTACCCTTACCGAAACAGCATTCGCACTTTCGCCTAAGATTTCTGCGATATCTTTAGGATCAAGTCCTTCAGTGTATTTTAGCAATAAAACTTCTTTATCTTTTTCCTCCATATCTGCTATCGCCAGTAGCACCTCGTTAATCGTAGCATCGAACTCTGGACTACTTATTTTGCCCTCTGGCATATGGCCCTGCTCGACTTGTTCATCGAGCGAAATACTTTTTTTCTTCTTATACCAATCTTTAGCTAAATTATTAGCAATCGTATATAGGAAAGACTTAGTATTGGACATCTCCTTCCCCGCCCTTAGGTACTGCCAGTATCTGGTGTAAACTTCCTGAGTCATGTCTTCCGCTAATTCTTTATTTGAGACTTTAAATATACAAAAACGAAATATAGCGTCCCCGAACTCAGAGAAACTGGCTACAAATATTCTTTCTAGTTCCTCCTGTTTCATATAACGATTTACACATAATACTCTTACATCTTTAGCTTAAAGTAGCAATGGTGGTTTACTTAAAGACTAATTGCTATACTCAGACCCATGAATATCCGCTACCTCTTGTTAGTAATCTTAATCCTAGTAGTTATCACTGGCCTAGCTTGGTCCATTCAATCGAACCAAATCTCAGCATCAGTTAAGACTACTCCTGTAGCGGTACTGTTAGAAGAAAAGATTGTCGTCAGTAAACCAACTCTTGGTTCCCTATTTATGATTGGCCACTGGGCAGACACACCTATAGCTAGTACTACCGAACTCATAAAAAAGTACCAACTTGGAGGGGTCATTATCATGAGTGCGCCGGAAGACCCGAATGAAATAGCAACCTGGACTGAAACCTGGCAAGCGGTGAGCTCCACCACTCTCTTAATTGCGATTGATCAGGAAGGTGGTTCTGTATCTCGCCTGCGCGGAGATGCTTTCATCAATACCAGTCAACCAGACATAGGCAACGGAATGGAAGCCTATCATGTAGGCGAGACAAGGGGCTTAGCTCTCTCACAACTAGGAATAAACCTAAATTTTGCTCCAGTTCTAGATAGTGCTACGGAACCAGAATCTTTTATGTACGATAGAGTCTTTCGCGACCGGTCAATGAGTGCTAGTCTGGCCTCTAGCTTAATCAGCGGACTTGAAGTGAGCGGAGTTTTCAGTGCAGTTAAACACTTTCCGGGCCACGCTGACAATTCTGACGATTCGCATTCCCTTCTACCTACCGTAGACATACCGCAAGAGGAACTAGAGGAATTTGTCTATCCTTTTACTGAGCTCATAAATAATGATCCGCCCAGGGCTTTAATGACCGCTCATGTCCTGTTCCCCCAAATTTCAGACAAACCTGCAACCCTATCATCTTTTTTCTTAACAGATTATCTAAGAGATAAACTAGGTTTTACAGGTGTCATCATAACCGACGATTTAAGTATGCAAGCCATAAGTGACACCTGGGCCGTAGACCAGGCATCAGTCATGAGCATATCCGCCGGAGCTGACTTAATTCTTCTTGCCGCCAAACCATTTATGGTAGAACAAGCCCTAGAAGGTTTGGAAAAAGCGATAACAGCCGGAACGATAACATATGAAGTGCTGAATGAGCGTATTAGTCGCACCAATATATTGCGAAGTGAGATTCTCAAACTCCAAAGAAATAAACTTACTTTAAACAATTGAACTCAGAGGTTGTCAGCTAATACTTGGTGAAAATTGTACGACTGGTATGAAATATATTTCTGACTAACGCTCTTTGACCAGACAAAATGTTGGTTTGGCTGGAGCTAGTCTGGTGCGCCATCCCTATGAATGAAGTGGTGTGGCAGACCACAACGGCCTATTTCCCACTTACTAGATCGTTACTATACGCAGGAAAAAAGATCCTACCAAAAGGTCGATTATTTGAACTAGGTTGGATATCAAGCTGTATCTCTTCCGACAGTTGTCCTGAGCAGAGCATCTTCCATCTGAGTGTTGTGGTCTCACTGACGTACTTAAGTCACCATAAACGCTCTGACTAAAGTCAGAGCGTTTATGGTGACAATCGCAGACAAGCCTTATTTACTTTACTTCAACTCTAATTTTTCGATCTGGCAGTTTCTCTCGTTTTGGTAATCTAATCTTTAAAACTCCATCCTTGTATTCGGCTGTGGTGGCCTCTTGCTCAACCATGTCGGGTAAATGAACTACTCGTTCGAAACTTCCTCGTCTTATCTCTTTTGCGTAATGATTTTTCTCTTTCTTTTCTTGCACCTCTTCCCGTCGTCCCGAAATCCGCAGGTAGGTATCTTCGACCTCTATATCAATATCTTCTGATTTGAGGCCGGGCACGTTCATTTCTACCACCACATCCTTTCCGTCTTCATAGAGATCAACCGCCATATCAAATCCTATCGTAGTGTCTCTGCCTAGTAATTGTGGTTGTATATTTCTAAATAAGCGATCAAATTCATCAAATGGTTCCCATTTAATTAATGACATAGATAATTAAAATTTATTAGAGGCTTACTAATAAACTGAAAGCAAATTATGCCTTCTTAATTATTACTATTGAAAGGATAAATTTATTTCAAAGTACCCTGCCCACCTAGGTCAATGAAAGATAAATCGAGACAGCCACTAAATCATTTGAGGCCTCAATTACTCCTTTGTCAGAGACGTAAAAGAAGATATCACCAATATTAAAACGCTGTATTCTGAGCGAATATGGGGCAACGATAGTCTTTTGCGTTAAGGTCATTCCACTTTCCGTTTCACCATAGAATCCACCGGTCTCATCTTGAAGAAACCAAACTGGTTTTTCAGATAACAGTGGATGATCGGCCAAGGTGGTCAAGCCAAGAGCCCGGCCCGGGCTTGGAAAAAGCATTACTAGTAAAGCGACATACAGCGCGACGTTTTTTATCATTGCGATGTATTAGCATAGATTTGACGTGTTGTCAAACGTGGGGTGTTTATGTATTGAGTGACATGGATTTATACAAATTGCTCGAACTTTTTTTGAAAAAATTAACTGATGATGTGGATTCGCCCTGCCTCGGCTGATTTCCCGCCCGTAGGAGGGGTCGGGGGAGGAACGCAGGCGGGTTTCGTAACCACTTCTTAATGCCAGTTGAAAACTGGCGCACAGCAAGTCAAGACCAAGACCTGACACTATAGCTGACCACATAGTTTAACTCCATGATTCTGTAGGATTGTTAATATAGGGCCCTCTAAAGGTTTTGACTTCTGGCCTTCCAACATTAAAAACGACACACGTTTCCCCGCTAGGCACATATCAATGGTCTCGGGTTGGGTATGGATTTGGGTCTGGGAATCAGCTTCGTGAAAATCAATGTAAAACCAAACACCGTCATCATCGGGGTTTGGAACTCCTGATGTCCAACCATCAACACGTTCTGCTTGATAAGTATGGTATCCATAAGAAATAACCAATCCTTCATCCTCAACATTTTTCGTCGTTGAAAATTCTACTAACTGCGGAAATTCATTCTTAAGGGTTGCGATATCTTGGGCGATTAATTGAAGCGTTTTTAAGTAATTATATTCTGAATCATTCACGGTTTCTCTGGTTAATTTGAAACTTTCAATTACTGTATTGAAAAATTGATCGCCAGAAAATCCAGAAATATTTTGATCTTTCTGCTTTATTGGTAGCCTGAAGATTTTAATACTTACATCTCCAGTACCTGACTTTTCCCCCAGCATAAACCTCAATTCTTCATTTTTACTATCGAGAATATAAGGCACGCCTTGTTCATTCTTCTTTGGTGAGGAAGACAGCGCAAACAAACCTCCCTTACCGATACTTACTCTGATTATTATGAACGTATAATCTGTATTATCTTTTATTCTCAATTCGCAACTCTCTTGGTTCAATGAAACATTTTCCCATTTTTTAAATACAGGGTACTTAAAGGTGAAGTTGGGCATATTTGAACAAACAAAATCTCTGTTTTCGATAATGTCGAGCTTTGTTGAGTTCTTAAATGGATTATACATAGAAATAGTTATGGTTATGGTTATCAAAGCCAGAAGTAGGAACAAGATGAGCGCCTTAAGATTGTAGAGAAATTTATACAAAATATGTTTCAATTAGTACGCTAATATTTATTTATCGGTTCCCTGCTTTAAGACAATAATACCGTATAAGTAAACACATGCAATTTTACAGCAACGACATTGAAAAAGAGGACTTGAAACTTACTGTTTCGGTACACCTTTTGGACACAATCTCCTTTCAGTCGATTCTGCCTCAAAAGCTTTTCAAGTCCTCTCACCAATATTAAAACCGGCTAGATATTATTCTCCATTGACGCAGGTTGCTAAGTGTTCTCACTAGCTTCGCTAGTAGTTGCGAGCACTAAGTACCTGCTGTCCCGACTCGTCTGTTTTTGTCTTAGTAATAGACAAAAACATGACTCCGTCTCACAAATCAGTCCGAAACTGAAGCAGTTCAGTTTCTAAATTTAAAACACTATCCTAGACGGATAGTGTTTTAAGTTTACTGCTTTGTGCCCAGGAGAGGACTTGAACCTCCACACCTTTCGGCATATCCACCTCAAGGATACGTGTATACCAATTTCACCACCTGGGCAAGTTATTCGTCTCAAATAGACGTGGCCATTATGCCCGAAAAAATCTCTCAGTACAAGCAAAACAAAACCTTCCAATTAATGGAAGGTTTTGTTTTGCTTGGGGTCGAATTTAGAAAAACTTAACCCCTCTTTTCTTCAGTTTCTGTTACTTGGGATGGAGTTGCCTCAGCAACTGATTCTTCAGCGGGAGCTGGAGTAACCTCAGCTTCCTTAGCAAGTTCAGCTTTCTCTGCTTCAACCTTTTCGACTTCTGCCTTGGCTAGCGCTTCCTCCTCTGCTCGCTTAGCTTCAGCTTCTGCCTTGGCTAGCACCTCAGCATCTTCTAGTGCCTTAGCCTCAGCAACAGCTCGGGCAGTTGCTTCCATATCAGAGTCTGTAGACATACCCATCATGGTCATGCGACGCATCTGTCGCTTTACCTCACGAGCTACCTTCTCACGTATAAAGTAAAGCTTTGAGCGACGAACCTTGGCTCGTTTTATAATCTCTAACTTATCAATGAGTGGTGAGTAAAGTGCGAAGATCTTTTCCACCCCCACTCCACTAGCCACCTTTCTTACAGTGAAAGTAGCACCTGGCTCGTTACCATGCTTACGTGCTAATACCATACCCTCAAATATCTGGATCCGAGTCTTTCCCTTATCTTGAATCTTTTGGTGGACACGAACGGTGTCACCGGCTCGAAGACCGAGCTCGGCGCGTTCACTCATATTGACCGGTGAAATGGTCACTCCTGTTACTGCTGTTTTCATATAAATACTATAAATAGGGCCGTTAAGCGTGCCATAATCTACCACAGGCTTCCTTACTCTGCAATACGTTCAGCGGCAGCATCGAAATCAGGTGGCACCGGAGCAATAAAACGCTCTCGCCCCTTGTTTGGCACATCAATTTCCAGCACGTGAGCATGGAGGGCCAATCGATCAAGCCCTAGGTTATTTGACTTAATCCAGTATGGCTCAGCATAAAGCTGATCCCCCACTATCGGACGACTGATAGCTCGCAGATGCACGCGCAACTGATGAGTACGGCCTGTCTTCGGTAATAACTTCACGTAAGAAAAAGATTCTCCTTCATATTCACCAACACCAATGCGCTCGAAGTGCGTGATGGCATCACGCAAAGTACCAGTAGCACCTTTCTCAGCAAAACGACGCTTGAAGTCTTTTGGGTTGCGACCGATCGGTCGATTGATAGTTCCCCACTTATCATGTAGTCGTCCATAGACAAAGGCTCGGTATTCTTTTTTTACCAATCGGTCATGAAACTGAGCTTTGAGATGAGCATGAGCTTCTGCTGATTTAGCCAACACCATGACACCTGAAGTCTCACGATCTAGACGGTGAACTACACCAGATCGTTCAAGTGGAGATCCGTCTGGTTTCGTTGTCACTTCACCAACCCCCTCTGCCTCTGGTGCACGCGCAAGTAACCACTCGACGAGAGTTCCTGCTACCCCAGAATTCCAATCCTCATGCACCAACATTCCATAAGGCTTGCAAATGACTACAATTCCTTCGTCTTCGTAAAGCACCTCAGGAATCAATTTCGAATTATTTTGATTTGGCTCACTCATATATATGTCAGTAGGAGAATACGCTAAAAAGGCGTTTTTTGATAGTGTTTGGATTAGACCTTGATACTGAAGTCATCGTAGGTCCTTTTGGCAGTTCCCCACTCCACCGCCACTCCTTCAACCTCGGCTAAGGGTGAACCTTCATGGAGATATTCAACTAAACTTCGTAATGATTCTGGTTCACCCTGTGCTAGCACTTCCACCGAGCCGTCATCATTATTTTTTATATAGCCACTAAGGCCTAACACGCTCACCGCCCCCTCGACATAAGCGCGGAAACCCACTCGTTGCACCTTACCTGTCACTAAGCATTTTATTTCCATCATATAGAAGTAGGGACAGTATACCGCTAAAATAAGATATTGATATAATTCTAAAAACAGGTAGTATATGCCAATCGCTTTAGAAAACCTCTAAGGCCAAGCGACCGCGCGATTAGCTCAGTTGGTAGAGCAGCGCATTTACACTGCGAAGGTCGGGAGTTCGAGCCTCTCATCGCGCACCAAGAGAAACATTTGATGTTTCAATAGATTCAAGTGAAGCAAAAGGTTCGTTGAGGGTATATTCCTCAACGGATTTTTTGTTTATAGTAAAGTTCAAGAAGAACTTTTGCAGTAAGGTGTCCAAATCACTCATTTTAGTAGTTTTCTTCAGTATTGAAGCCATGTTATCAAAAAGTTCAAGGAATTCCTGATAAGTCATCGGGGTGCCCTTCACAGCTTCGATTTGCTTCTCAAACTTTTCACATTCAGCATTTGCAACCACTACCCTGTCAGTCGTCTTCTGAAAATCTTCTTTTTGGTAACCTTTTACCTCTTCATCCTTTTCTAAAACCATCGCGGACTTCAGGTCGGCTATACGACTTTGAAGTTTTGCCAATTCTGATTTCTTCACACGAAGAAGGTCCTGCTTTTCTTTGAGGCGTTGATTCATCACACGAACCATTTCCACTTTATAGTGTTGGTACGCATCTACGTTTGAGAACGGCCTCTTCTTGAAGTAATCCATAACAAAATCAAGTATCACTTTGGCACGGGTAGATTTATTCTCAAACGGACACCCTTCAGTATCACAACGGTAATAAAAATAGTTCTTCGCTTCACTCTTCAATTCTTTGGTAGTAATACCAGCCATGCGCTGTTCGCCACATCCTGCACACAAAACCTTTCCTCGAAGCAGGTCTGCTTTCACCCCGCCAGTTCGCTTGAATGATTTTGCTAATTTTATTATGTCTGAATTCTTTTCCAGACGATTTATTTTCATGAAATCTTCAACGCTGACTGCTGGCACAAAATCATATACTTCTGTCAGGTCCACCACTGTCTCTCCATACACCATCACACCTGTATAAACAGGGTCCCTCATGAACTTCCCTGCCATAGCTTTTTGCATGTGGGCCGTGTAACTCTTCCCTGATATAGAGTTTTGGCGTGAGTATCCATTTTTATTGAGGAAAGTCGCAATCTCATCAATTGTTTTACCCTGCAACCGCAACTGGAACGCTTCGGTAACTAAAGTAAAATTTTTACCATCTGGCCGTAAATAGCCATTACGGTCTTTTTTATATCCATGCTTGGCTTTGTTGATGTACTTTCCCTCTTCAATACTTCTTCGGTTACCCCGCGTAACGCTGTCGCTCAAATTGTCCGAAAATTGCTTCGACATTACAAAAGTAATACCAAGCAACATTTTACCGCTGGCATCGTTTGTGTGCGTGTAAGAAACAAATTTGAGGTCCTTGATGATGTTCTTGTCGAGAAGGTCGATAATTTCACCCGCTTCACGCATATTTCGTGACAGTCGGTTTGGGTGCCACGCAATGATGCCATCATACTTACCCGCCTGAAGGTCGTTCATCATCTCACGATACTTTGGTCGAATATCTGGCTCCTTGGCTGACATCGACTCCTGTATCACTTTTACGACACGAAGTGAGTGGCGAAGGACCAACTCTTCACAATCAGCCAATTGGTCACCAAGGGACCGCTCTTGTTTATCTTCAGTATCAGTCGATTTGCGGACGTAAATTGCGTAACGGTAAAACTCTTCCTGATTTTCTGACTTATCGTTATTGAACTTACTACTGAAGACATTCTTCAGGTCTGCCGTTGTCTTGATTTCTTGCATTACCCCATTGTAGTACTAATAGTGAGGAATTTCAGCTAAAAGGGTTTTGTTGCTATTTGTTGTTAGCAACAAAAGAAACGAGCACCAGTTATTGCCTGTTTTCAGGCAAACTCTTGGCTGTTCTTGGCTGATACCAGCCAAGAAAGTTTTCCTGTTATTATCCTATTAGCAGGATAGTTATTTTATCCAATTAGAGACAACGTATTGATGGCTTTTTTTGTAACGATTTACATGTCCCATCAAAATCTCAAAAAGTTTTTCTGATTTTTTATTTGGTAAAAACTTTGTCATCAAAAGACAGTTTATATACATGGTAGGAATTACCATCCCTGTCAGCCAGAAATGGCGGTTTTTTGAATCTGCACCAACATAGTACGGATTCATGTGAACAAACCCGTTTGCTACCCTGTAGTGGTATATAAGATTTTCAAAAGTTGTATTTTTTAATGCAAGTTTCTTGAAATTTACGTCTATGTGCACTTTGGCTTTATGGGCCATTGCAACAATGTCATGCTTTTCAATGGAGCTTCGTACCAATTCCTTCTCATCTTTAGTGAGTGCATCAATTTGATTGTTTGTAGGTAGATTCAGTTTTGCTAAAAGATTTTTTGCATCTTCTGCAAATTTTTTATACATTTGAATTGAATCTGCCTTATCTACCTGCTGGGCACAGAAAACACGACTATGTTCTATGTATTCAGCAATCAAATACCTTATACCTACTTCTAATGAAACCGTCGTGATGTAGTGTATTTTTATACTTGATTCTGTGACCGAACGAGAAGCTGACAATGCGGAACTCAAAGCTGTATCGCTATTACTTTCTGCAAAAATTGCTTGAAAAAGCTTTGCGCTACTACTTGTCATGTTCAATGACGCTTCCAGGGATGAAGAAAATAAATCAAGAACAATCAAACCATCTTTGATGCCATATTCGTCAAATATACTGGAAATGAAACCATTTATTTTCTGACGAGGTTTAGTTGGTACAAGTTTCTTGCCAGACACCTTCTTTTTATTCGCCTCAATAAATGCAGACACCGCGTTGAAAATAAAAGCATATTCGATTATCAGCTCCTTTTTATTCATATTTCAATACATTCTACATTACTCCTACACTTTACAAACTACCATTTTCATTATATTGTGCGACCAGCTTCAGGACCTTGAAAGTCCTATAAGTTCCCCATCCACAGCTCATTGATAGGAGAAGAACCGATGACCATTTACGTACCGAAACAAATCGTGCCACTTTCACCAACGAATGAATCACCCCTGCTTTTCTTGGCAGGACCGATTCGCGGTGGTAACGATTGGCAGTCAAGTATGGCCGAACACATCATCAGTCGTGAACCTTCCGCTCTCATTGCTTGCCCATCGCGGTGGAATGACGAGCATCGGTTGGCAAAACACTTCCACCAGCCGTTCTCGAAGGCAGATAATCGACAACTGGTGTGGGAACGCCACTACCTCAAACAAGCTGGTCTTGAAGCGAACGTGGCTGGCTGTGTCATTTTCTGGCTCGGCCTCGAAAGCTCCACACACCCACATCCAGGGCCTGAACCGTATGCCATGGATACTCGGCGTGAGATTGGCAAATTCACTGCTTACGCCGAAATGATGGACGCACGCATTGTGGTCGGCGGTGACCGTCGTTTCCATGGACTCGATGTCATTCTGTTCGAGTTGAGTGAAGCCACAGGAAAGCAATTTCCTTTCTACGGAACCATGGCAGAAGTAGCAGAAAATGCACTTTTGACCTCAAGAAAATAGGAGAGCATTATGCCTGTTATCAAAGTATGGTGCCTTCCCAAAATGGAAGAAGGCAAACTCAACGAGTTGCACCAAGCAATTGTTGGTGCGGTCAGTGGTGTCACTGAACTCGGCCTGAAGGACGAGAACGACATGACGACACTGTTCCCGTCTGACCTCATGAAGTACGGTCTTGGTACCGACATCATTGTGGAAATCACGGGACTCGACGACAAACCCGAACGGACGCACGATGTTCTGAAACGTCTGGCGAAGAATACTGGCGAAGCCGTCAGCTCTTTCTTCCCCGACGCCAAGGTCGAATGTTTCGTCCCTCCCTTCAACCACAGCCAGAACGGTTTCTGGTCAACTCACGAATAGGAGACATGACATGAGTAAAATCATAAGCTCAAAAATTCGGCATCGCCTACGCTTTGCTCCTGACCCGAACAATACAGCGTTTCCAACCAAGCCCGTATTCGTTGAAACACGACTTATTCGGGAAATCGCTGAATATCCCAAGAAGGTCAACTATGTCAGCTTTGATGACATAGTTGAGATTGAAATTCTCCTACCGAACGGTACGACCAAGACCATCTACAGTGAACCATTCAACGATAGTCAGGTTTATCTGGTCAGTTGGGGTCGTGGGGGTCTTGAAAAACTTGCCAGTCACTGGCATGACCCTATCGACGTCCATCCTGATGTTGATGGGGTGGTATATGTTACACCCACGAGTCGAGAGCAGTTCGAAGAACAAAAAACCGCATAGACGGCAACGCCACCTGATTCGGCGAAACTGAAGGCATACCCTTTCGTTTCGGCGGAAGGGTGGCTTTTTTATATGAAATTACTTCTTCTTTCTTGCTTTATTTACTAAATCACGGGCCAACTTATCAATCTGATTTTCAAAACCTAAAGTAATAACCTCGCCCGACGAAGCAACAGTTTGGCCTTCGCTCAACTTCGAGTCCGAATTATCACTCACAGGTGAATTTGTAATATCTACAACATCAGTGAGTGCGTCTTTTTTCTTGTCGGGTTTCATTATGACAATAATACCAAAGTTCAATAGAATTACCCTAATGTATCAAAAGACCATTTTATTCATATCAGACAAGCTCAATACGTTACCCATGTCTCTTCCTCGACTCTTTCAATGGCGAAGAAATTACGCATCTCAACGTTCCAGGCAACAAATAAATCATACTCATCAACAATACAATCAAAAAGTTCAATTGGGGTGATACTTGGTGCACTAAAGAAAAATGTCGTCAATTTTTTATTGACGGCATTTTTCTTTGGTGAGTTAGAGACTAGACAAGTGATACTCTTGTCATTAAAATTTGATCACTTTACTTTATCACAATATTTATTACAATCTGACTAGGACACGACAAACAGGAGAAACATCGTGCAAGAACTTTCGGGACAAGATGCGTTTATAGCAGATTTCATTGATAACATTTTGGAAGATTTAATAGAAATTTTGTGCGATGCAGATATTGAAGAGAGTCCTGATGACAACTTGGTGTTAATTCATGCAAAAATATGCCCAGAATTATCAAGTTTCACGAGTAAGTTCTTTAATTTTATCGACAATGAAGTTACTTTGTTCGACTGTTATACGAAAGGAACTCTTGTCGAAGAATATCTAACGGTAGCAACCACCTGGAGAAATTTACGAGAGATCTTTCCGGAAATGCCGGAATATCTCAAGAATGGTCAATCAATATCTAAGCAGTACGTACCTATCCTACTGCTCAGCGATATATGGTTCGCTTGGAGCGTTCTACCTCAAAGTGGAAAGGGTAGGATTTCACATTAACCTAGCCGGCGCACTTGTGCGCCGGCTTGTCATATATTCCCTCCTTAGTCTTTTTCTGCTATCCTAGCCAAGTAGCAGATTTCGCCCTTGTATGAAAATCATACAAGGTCTGCGTTCGGAAGAAAAAAGTAAGCGAGCTTCCAATTTGTTCCTCACTTGCCCCTGTAGTTAAATGGATATAACTGCGGACTTCTAAGCCGTTATTCGAGGTTCGATTCCTC
>JACCDV010131939.1_pt1 | contig 16080 bp, 17 predicted proteins | sample 7446131 | NCBI WGS metagenome assembly JACCDV01 (sample SAMN15323448, study PRJNA562643) | freshwater metagenome | isolation source: river surface water | place: USA:Blue River Watershed | collected 2017-08-17 | reverse complement strand
TGGCGACTTCCCGATGCTGCACTCGAGCAGCAACTATACAAAGCATCGCATATCAACCACCCCAGCGCTGTCTGGGTTCGGCAGTCCAACAACAACTACAACTGGTTGATGTGTTTGTTTCAGGAACTGTTGCAAGAATATACACATCGTTACGGTAAGCATCACTCTACAGAGCGTCTTGTTTACTGGTTGCGCAAACCACCTGTCAATATTCCTGTCGGTTATTTGACGCAACCCACTCCTGCTATGCCCGATGAATACAAAGTTCCTGACTCTGTGCAGTCTTACCGAAACTATTATATCGGTGCAAAAAATAATATGGCAAAGTGGAAAAATCGTTCAATTCCAGAGTGGTGGAGCGTCGCAATTTAATAAATACTTGCATGAGACAAAAAAGAACGATTTCAATCCCAATTTTAGATACCGATGCCCTCGGTAATTGAAGGCGACTCCACCTTGTGTGGCGTCGCCTTTTTCGTATCAACTCTAGTTAAAAATAAGGACTGTTATGTCGAGAAGAAAACAAAATAATTTACAAATTGTCTCGAACTCCGAACCAAAGGTAACAATCGAAAAAAGTAAACTATGTAAAGTCAAATACGAAGATCTAACAACCATCCAACCAAAAACACACAACCAAAGACTATTTTTCGACCTTTACGACCAACAGTCCACCGCGATACTACTACATGGTGTAGCAGGCACAGGTAAAACTTTTATTTCAATGTATAAAGCACTAGAAGAAGTTCTAGATCCAGAATCAGTTTTCGAGCGGTTAGTTGTGGTTCGCTCGGCAGTACCATCAAGAGATATCGGACACCTTCCAGGTGACGAGAAGGAAAAAACAGAGGTCTATACTTTACCTTACGTTGAGATATGCGAAGATCTATTCAACCATATTCAACCATTCCAGCGTCTGCAGGAACAAAAGACCGTTCATTTCCTAATCACCTCGTTCGTGCGTGGTATCACTCTTGATAATTCTATCATTATTGTCGACGAATGTCAGAATATGACTGACATGGAACTAAACTCTATCATGACCAGAATCGGTAAAAACTCCAAGATTATTTTCTGCGGAGACTTCCGTCAAACCGACCTATATAAGAAGAACGATATGTCTGGGTTGCAAAAGTTTATTGCGACTGCCGAACTAATGCCTTCGTTTAAAACAGTTGAGTTTTCTGTCAACGATATCGTAAGATCCAAACTTGTCAAGGAATATATCATGGCAAGATTGGAATATGAAGAAAGATACGTTGCATAAAAAAAGGGCTTGACTTTTTTGTAATTTTATGGTATAAGAGTATATGATGTTTAAAACGATATATGAATATGAAGATTTCGCCCAATCAGTAACGAACGAAGATGGTAGCAGAGTTTACGTAAATGCCTCTGGCGCTGCGTATCCTTCTGCTACCACCGTTCTGTCAGTTCTATCTCGTGATGCTATCGCTGCTTGGCGTAAGCGTGTGGGCGAAGAAGAAGCGAACAAGGTTTCTAAGAAAGCAACCACTCGCGGAACTAAAATTCACTCGCTGACTGAAGCATATCTTCAGAACGAAGATCTAGATGAAGCGTATACGACTACGAAGGCATCTCTGCTCGATGTTGAGATGTTCAAGAAGTTTAAACCTGTTCTCGACTCGATTGGCGACATTCATTGCCAAGAACTCGCTCTTTACAGCGACCACCTTCGTATGGCAGGTCGTGTCGACTGTATTGCCGAATATGAAGGCAAGCGTGCAGTTATCGACTTCAAGACTGCCAACAAGAAAAAGTATAGGTCTCAGATTCACTCCTACTTTATGCAGGCAGCAGCGTATGCTATCATGTATGAAGAACGGACTGGGATTCCTGTTCCTTGGTTGGTCATTCTAATCGCTGTTGAGGACGATGAACCTCAGGTGTTTATCGAACGTCGCGATGATTGGACTTTAGAACTTATTCGCACTCGCGATTATTTTGAAAATGGTTATTGGTCAGCATGAGCGAACTTTCCGAGCAAAGGTTAGAAATTTGCAAGGGGTGTGAGTTTTACAAAGCACGGTTGTGTATGAAGTGTGGTTGTCTCATGCCAGCGAAGACCAAACTAAATCGCGCATCCTGCCCCATAGGAAAATGGGGTCCAGTAGGAAAAAAACTTCCTTGGGAAGCATAAAATACTTGACTTCTAAAGAATTCTATAGTATAAATAATATATCAGTTGTTGATACAAACTGAATGCTGCGTAGGACAGGGGTGCAACTCCCCTCGCCTCCACCATAGATGCATCCGCCAATCAATACATACATGCGGAGTATCCATGGTCACCTTCCGACGGGTTAGATAGCGGGTTGCAAACTGCTGTCGTTGGGTGCATCTATGATGGGGGCGTATTAGGATTCGACTGCGAGTTGAAGGCGAGAGTAGACTGATTGCTTGGGTAAAGTGCCCACAAAACGTAAATGCAGCAAACGATAATGTTGCCTTTGAGATGCGCCTAGCAGCGTGATCTCCTTGGGTTTTGGCGGTTTTCCTAGAAACAGAATAAACCGTCGACCGTTCGATTAACACGGTAGAACGAGTTGACATAGGGTTTCAAATCTATAAATAATTATATGAATCCCTCGGTGCCGATCTGGTGACAGCAAAGCATCGGGGGATTTTTTGTCCATGCGTTTAAGTGGACACAGTGTGGGGAGTCACTGTCTAATACCCTCTCAAGTTTAACAACTATTAGGAAATAAGATGACTTCCTTAAATAAGAAGTTTTTCAAGTTCCTTTCGATTTTTACAGTATTAGTTTATAGTTTATATGGATTTAATTCATATGCTGAAAATGCTATCGAAAGAGATGCTAGGGAATATTCCCTCGGCGTCGGAGAAGTAATCCAAGAAATAAAAGAGGACGCAGAAAAAGAAAAGACTGCACTTCGTAAAATTAGAACACAAAACATACATCTAGCGAATAATCGCGAACTAAAATGCCTTGCTGACAATATCTACTTTGAAGCAGGCAATCAGTCCACTAAGGGCAAATTGGCAGTTGCTGCCGTAACCATCAATCGCGTAAAAAGTCCCAAATTCCCCAAATCAGTATGCTCGGTTGTATACCAGAGAACAAGCAGAGTTTGCCAGTTCTCGTGGGTGTGCGAAGGCAAAAAGCGTGTGCGTAGTGCACAACAATATGCTGAATCAAAGAAAGTTGCTGAAAAAGTGTTGCTTTCTGGGGCAAATCACGGTATATTAGGTCGTAACGTTTTATTCTACCATGCGGATTATGTTAATCCTCGTTGGAATCTAAGACGTGTCGCAAAGATCGGTGATCACATTTTTTACGCAGGATAACAATTTGGAAATGTTAGTTATGGATGGTTCAGAAGTAACCAATGAATACTTAATCACTAAAGAGTTCAAGACAGCGATAGAATTCTCTCAATACATCGAGAAGCAATCGTTCGTCAATGGTATTCCATGTTTGGATATTCTTGTTGACTATTGCGTCAAGAAAGAAATTGAAATGGAATCTGTCGCTGTCTTGCTCACAACTTCTCTCAAAGAAAAGATTCGAGCAGAGGCAGAAGAACTTAATATGCTGAAACGCAAAACAGGTAAATTGCCGATCTAATGGAACCTTTCGAAGTTTATCGCCTCTATATGGCGCTGAAACTCCACTTCACAACTAAAGAATATGATATTACCAAAACCAAAGGTGCGGTAAAATCATCACAGTCTGCGTTCATGAAGCGCAGAGATGTATTTCTTTTCAGGAAACTTGCACACAAATTCAAGAAACACGAAGTGATTAATTACTTCGTTGCTAACTTTGCGTCGGGTGATAAAAATGGCGGATTGTTTAGTGCCGAGTCCGTCGAAATCTACGAGAAGTGGATAGTGCGACAGGACAAGTTGTCTTATATGTTCACTGATGATATAAGTCGACTGTTACTCGAATCTGAGAAATTGAAACAAGAACCATTGATTTCTTATAACAACCAACACCCCATTGCAATTAGAATGTATTTGGGTGGAAAAATTTCACTAGAAACTCTAATTATACTTGACAAATTGCTCGATTTCAGGTATACTCTAAATACTGACCTAACAAATGACTTTATCTGGAATGATTTAAGTCTTTTGATAGAGAAGTACCGACCATTCGTTCGTTTCGATCGAACGAAATTTAACCAACTATGGATCAAGGAGAAAGGCCAAGTGGTCTGTTAAATGAGTCACTCTAAACGCAGAGACTTCGATTACGAACCTCGAGTCAAAGAAGTTCGAAAAGGTGTTGATAAGTCGAACAAGCACCGTAAAAACTTGTATAAATACTCTAGTAGTCATGATGATGATTATGATGACTACGATGATTATGATACAAATCGCAAATACTAACATACAACGCAAATATAAGGACAATACATATGTCAATTAATTCACTATCAGAACTCCGTAAGAATCGCGGAAACTTCGACTCACTCATGAAGGCAGTTGAGTCAATTGCAAACCCATCAAATGAAAAGCGTGGCGACGACGATCGCTTCTGGAAACCGACTGTCGATAAGGCAGGTAACGGTCAGGCAGTGCTTCGTTTTCTTCCTGCACCTGCTGGTGAAGAACTTCCGTGGGTTCGCGTCTGGGATCATGGTTTCCAAGGTCCAACAGGTAAGTGGTATATCGAAAACTCGCTGACCACTCTTAACAAGCCCGATCCTGTCGCCGAACTTAATAGCGAACTTTGGAATTCTGGTATCGAAGCGAACAAGGATATCGCTCGTAAGCAGAAGCGTCGTCTTTCTTACATCTCAAACGTGCTGGTCGTTCGCGACCCTGCTAATCCTGAGAATGAAGGTAAGGTGTTCCTCTACAAGTTTGGTAAGAAGATCTTTGATAAGATCAAGGACGTGATGCAACCGACGTTTGAAGATGAACAACCAGTCAATCCGTTCGACCTTTGGGAAGGTGCTAACTTTAAGTTGCGCATTCGTCAGGTTGAAGGTTATCGTAACTACGATAAGTCGGAATTTGATGGTCCATCTCCCCTCTCGGATGATGAGGATAAGTTGGAGCAGGTTTGGGGTAAGACCCATTCGCTCGCAGCGTTCCTCGATCCTGCCAACTTCAAGTCGTATGACGAACTAAAGGCGAAGTTGAATGCAGTTCTTTCGGGTGGTGCTCGCGTGGCAACTGCTGAGAAGGTAAATCCGCTGGATGCAGAGGACGAACTTTTCGTTGAAACTAAGATGAAGTCGGCACCTGCTGCTCGTAAGGTTGAGGATGATACTCCACCTTGGAACGAGGATAGCGACGATGACACGATGAGTTACTTCTCGAGTCTCGCTGACGACTAAAAAGAAAAAGAGGGGATTTCGGTCCCCTCTTTTTTTATGCTACTGCTCTACGTTTCTGGAATGTTAACCAAGTAGGATCGTCTGCACGAACATTTCTTACACCGCCTGGAGCAGTTATGGTTGGAGCGTTCTGCCCACCACCACTTCCACCACCTTGATTAATTACAGTCGGTGGTGGGACATTAACCTGCATCTTTTCTTTAGTCGCTGCAGTTCCTGCTTCGATTAACGCACCATCAATATTTTTGCCAGTTTCAGCATTGCTGGATGTCATCTTATCGTAAAGTGCACCACCTAACATTCCTGCTGGACCAAGTGCGGCACCCATCAGCATGCCTTTGTTATTTGAGAAGAATCCGCCAGATTTTGCTGCAGGTTCTGCCTTTCCTTGCACTGGTTTTTGAGTTCCAGTGTATTCACCTTTGGCGATCTTATCTTCTGTGCTATCAACAAGACCAAATGTCAATCCACTTAGAACGTTTCTTCCAGCGTTTTTGAATTTCTGACCCGTGGTCGCATTTGGATCTGCATTAAACCCTTTATAACCATCATACAGTGCCATACCTGCTGCGAGTGGCAGTGCAAGTTTACCCGCGACTCTCGCTGCTCCACCAAGAACCTTACCAGCACCACCCAGAACACTGCCTGCCTTAGATGCTAAACTTGATGCGCCACCAACAACTTTACCTGCCGCACCAGTTGCTCCTGCTGCTCCTGCTAATCCCGCACCAGCAGCTCCCGCTGCTCCTGTTGCTCCTGCTGCCCCTGCTGCCCCTGCTAATCCAGCACCTGCTGCACCAGCAGCACCTGCAGCTCCCGCTGCTCCCGCTGCTCCTGCTGCAGCAGTTCCGAATCCTAGAAGTGCACCAGCGCCACGCATTACAGCACTTCCGCCACGAAGAACAGCACTTCCTACAGTTCTTGCGCCACTTACTATTCCGCGACCAAGTCCTCTGACTCCTCGCCCAATAGACCTAGCAATCCTTGATAATCTTCCTCTTCTTCTGCCACCTGGAAGGTCTATATCAGGCATCATGTCGAGCAAACCACCACCGCCACCACCAGCAGCACCTGCTTGGTTTCCATTGTTGACCATAATCTCAGCGATCTTTTTAACTTCTTCCAGAAGTTTTTTCAGAGTATCTGAAGATTCGGTTGAATTTTCTTGAATGATGATATTAGATTCTGCGGTTTTTTGTAATGCTTCTATTTGGGCATCTTTAGATATACCAGCAGAATCTTCTTGCTCTTCACTACTTACTTTGGTAGATTTTTCTTTTATTCCCGTTGGTTTCGAGAGATCTTCCTTTGGTGACAATGCAGTATTAATCTCTTCGATGCTTACTGGTTTGCCATTTTTCCTGTATGAAATATCATTTTCTGATGCAGGAGCAATTCCTTGCTGTTCAAGTGCTTTCTTCTGGTCGTCTGTTAAATCAGTTAGTTTTTCAATTGGTTGAAACTTTTCCTTTTCGGGCTTCTTGTCTCTTTCCGACTTGCCTTCCTTTAAAGTTTCTTGAATTACTTTCTTTAATACATCTGTTAAAGATTCAGTTTTAGTTTCTGTTGCAGTTTCTTCAGTTTTACTCAAAAGACGTTGACGTTTTTCTTCGTCAGATCTAACCACTCTGTCGTAGAAAGTTCCTTCTTGCTCGATGTCAGCACCAACTGCTATACCAAAACCTCGTTTTATGTCTCTGCCTACATTCGACACAAATCCTTTGGCAAGTTTCCCTACACCAGTAACACCCTTAGCAGGTTCTGCTTCAGTATCCATGCCAAACTGTCTACCAAGGCGATTCATAAACGTATCTTTTTCGCCAGTCAGAGTTATTCCTTTTGCCTTGAATAACTCTTGCTTCGCCTGATCTTGCACACCTTGTCCAAGTTCTTGCAACTTTGGATTATTAGATTCAATCATTCTATTCGAGATGCCTACGATTTTACCGATCGCTTTCTCGAATTCTTGCATGTTTTTAGTTTGAAGTTTTGTAATCTCATCAACCATTTTTTTGATGAGTTCTTCTTGGTCGTCATCCATTTCGTTGACGATCTCAAGTGCTGTGGATTCAAAATGTTTAACAAACGTGGAAATCATCGACTGAGTCGACGAGGGATTTGCTTCTGTAGCAGAACTTGTTTTTACTGCAGCGGCAATTTTAGAAAGTTGACTTTCTTTTCCTGCTCCCTTTTGTTGTTCGTTTTCCATTTTATTCCTGGGTCTCTGCTTTCTTTTTAAGATGCGTTATTAACATCCCGATATAAACTTCCCTCTCCCACGGCATCATATTCTCTAATTCGGTCAAACTATATTTATGCTCATGCATTAAAATAAAGTTTATCTTGTAAAAATTCATCAAGTTATCATGAGAAAGGGTTATCCGAAAAAATTTTCAACACCATCCACAACTACAGTATTTTCTGTCTGACACTTCGAACAAGTGTATTCGATATTGTGTAGAATCTTTGGTGCAGTTTCGAAGAATTCTACGATCTTATCAAATTGCTCGCTAGTCAAACTATCAATAAAGTTTGAAATTTCTTCGGGACTTTGATCAGCAGCATCGTGAATTTCATCTAGCGTGAAGACTTTGTCTACGCACGAGACAACAAGATCGAAAACTGGTTGGTCTTCATTAATAAGAACTTCTGCTGTAGGATACTTCATAACTACGCCGATCTCATCGGTCAACATAATTTTGTTATTATGATTCGGCGTAACACGTAGATTGATTTGTTCAAGGTCAAGAGAAGTTGGTGTCTTATGACCACACTCTCCACAAATCAAATTGAATTCTGATTCTTTACCAATAGATTGCGCTCTCAGTTTGATAAAAATATTCTGCAAATCAAAGAACGGAAGTTTCTCAGCATCAATCTTGCCACTAGAACAAGAAGTAATTACTTGCTGCATAGCGCGAATCATGTCTGCTCGTTGGTTTGATTCTGCTGCTAGAATAAGGATCTTCTCCTCTTTGACGAGAAAAGGACGCATCTTAACTTTTTCTTTTGTCGAATACACCTCAACGTCAAAGGTAGGAACTGATAATGTAGGTAATGCCATAATTTACTCCAATATTTTAAATTTGTTCGCCTGAAGGACTATATGCCCCAATAACTTCCCATTTTTTGTAAGCGAAAGTCACAGGCATTCTCAAAACCTGCGCATTTGTCGAAGAAACAGTAATCGGTGCAATAGATCTAGGAAATGCGTCTGTAATTTTCCAATGCGCAATAACATTGTCTTGATTGTTAAGGGAAACTAAATCAATTTCACTATAATATTCTTCTGGATATCTTACATATCTAGCAGTTGGATCTACTATTTCTCTCATCCAATCACCAAAGAAATCTTTTGCTGTCCAAGAAGTATCACATAAGAAAGTAAAGGTAATAGAATCCCCACCGAAATCAATAACGTTTGCACGTTGTTCGTTTAAGTTATTGACCCTAAACGGTCTTGTTCCCAACAACATTCCAGGGAACATGGCGTCTTCTACCATCATCGAAATTAGTTTCGGAGAATCGCCTTGTGTTGTAGAATGCCCCTGAAGAATTGGCGGTGGCAGAAACATCGCTTCAAATCTATTTGACCTCGCCAAATCTGTTTTTTTGACTTGTGATACGAAGTCATTGATATTATGGTATGCTGCAACCATTAGAATTTGCTCCTAGAATCTCTGAAAACTTGCTCCTTGGTGGCACCAACGAAACTCTCGATTGGTAGGAATATTGCTGCTTGCCAGTCTTCAGGATTTATCTTCATGAATTGTGAATTTACATGATTAGTCAAATAATGTTTGATGCAAGGTTTTACTTCGCTCGCATTTTTCAGATTGTTTAATAGGTTATACGACATTCTCAGTTTGGTTGAATCTGAATATGTCTTCGTTGTTTTATAATCTAGCAACTCGCCAAGAACTTGCGCACGAATCATATACGGCAAGTAGTGAAGGTTGATTCCGTAGAAACCTCCAGGAGCAGGACCAAATGGTAGCACTAATGGGAAGGTATCATAGAATGGTAATTCGTCTTTCCATTTTGGGTCATAGAAGTAAAGATACATTGATCCGATCTCGATGTTTGTTTTCAACTCACCGATATCTGATCTCATAACACTATTCTGGGACAACCTCGCGCCAACGAGGTTTCTCACATTACGCATATACCAATCCATGGACTTTTGTCCATCACCTGCCTTGGCGCGAAGTCGTTGAAACGGATTTGCCAATTACCTACCTTGTCCTCTGTATGCTTTATAGTTTCTGCGTTTATGCTTATTCATTGTGGAAAACTTAATCGAAGAAGGACTTCCACCAATTGAAGTCTTACCCTTTTTCTGATTCGTGAAAGAAACCTTTGCTCCTTTGTTCGAACCGCCGCCCGATTTTGCCTTTGCCATAGAAATTCTCCTTGTTATTTATTGTTGATTCCCAACTCTTTTTCAGTTAGGATAATGAATTTCCATCCTCTATCTTCACAAAATTCAGTAGCAAATTTCCACTTTGCTTGGTTTACACCCCATTGCATAACTTCTTGGAGAAACTTCTTTGTTTTCCTAGTAGGAATCTTGGGTTCTTGCGTAAACTTCTGCGGTTTCACCTCCACTAGATACTTCTTTGTAACTCCACTTTTTTCTTGAACCTTGATATAAAAATCCACGAAATATCTGTGCACTCGATTATCTAAAGGAGAGATATATGGGATCGGCAGTTCTTCTGAACCCCACTCCAATATATTTGGGTTATTATCGCACCACTTCATAAACTTCAGTTCCCAACTGGAGCGATAAATAATATTGTTCGGATTACCTATGTATTTGCTGGGATTGTGTATTTTATATACACCTCTTAATGCTTCCTTCCCATAACTCATATAAATATTCCATAATGCTTTCTACTTAATAGGATATTTATTCGAACATGGCAACCGAAGCTCCACCAGCACCGCCACCAGCAGCAACTCCAGGTGCAACTACGCCAGCTGCGCCAACAACTGCACCTACACCAAGAAATGAAAGTAGATTTAGTAGATCTCTTGTTCAACCACAAGACGAAAACGAAATCTTTCGCTCTGATGAAACCAAAATCCACAGATACCCGCAAAATATCTCGCAAGAAGAATATCCGCACTATGTAGTGTTTTATCCTCTTGTTCGTGAAGGCACAGCGTTAGGGAAATCTCTATTGGCATCTGGACAGGGTGCTATTTTTGATCAAACTGATCAGAACAGAGCAGATCCTGAGAACGGAGTGGCAGCAGCAGCGACTGCAGGTGCTGTAATAGGTGCAGCTGCGGGTGCAGCATTTACTGCTGGTAAAGCAGCATCCTTGGGGGAAAGGTTAAACCAAAATGGCGGAAAAACTGTAAATCCAAACCCTAATACGACTGGTGGACCAGTTTCAATTACTGCGAAACTATCTGCTGGATTGCTGGGCGGAATCATTGGCGCTGGTGCAGGTGCAGCAGGTGGTGCAATTGCATCATCAGTTGCAGGACAACAAAGATTAGTTATCGGTTCTGCTGAAATCGCATTACATATCCCAGAAAGAGTTGGGACTGCTTATAGTGCCAACTGGGAAACTGCGGACTTGGGTGCATTGGTTGGTGCAGTTGCATCAGGGAAAATGTCCGCACAATCACTATTTTCAGGTGGTAATGGAACTTTGGATTCTATGGCACAATCTGGCGGAGAACTTGGCGATTATGCTCTTAGAAAACTCGGAAGGGTTGCAAACGTAGCAGGATTCGATCAGTTCTCTAATGTCATTCAAGCAACGTCGAAGAAGGTTGAGAACCCATACAAAGAGCAACTCTTCAGATCCATGGGGTTCAGAAAATTCGGATTTGATTATAGGTTCTCTCCACGAAATCAAGAAGAAGCAAATACGATTTTTGGTAAGGGTGGTATTCTAGAATTATTTGCTATGCACATGCATCCTACTAGCAGTCAGAATGGTCTCTTTCTAACATATCCGTCAGAGTTTATGATTGTTTACTATCATAATGGGGAAGAAAACCAATTCGTGCGCAGAATTTCAAACTGCGCATTGACTGACATGGCAATTGAATACGGCGCTGAAGGATTTACCACATTCGAAGATGGATGTCCAACTGAAGCGACGGTAAGATTACAATTCACAGAATTGGAAACATTGACGACCAATAGAATTGAGAAAGGATTCTAAGTTATGCTATTTTCTATGTATCCTCGTTTATTGGTTAATACAATAACTCCAAATACTTCTACGATTGTTACTGATATTTTTCGTAGAATATCAATGAATAAGTTTAAGAGCAATTTGGTATTTTTGCAAACCATAACTGTTCCGGACGGTTTCACAATAGAACAAGTTTCTGATAAATTTTATGATAGTCCCGAGTATCACTGGGTCATTATGATTATAAACGAAATCGTTGATATTAGAAAAGAATGGCCATTGAGCAATTCTGATTTAGTAGAATATACCAAAAAGAAATACGGCGACACTCAAATTTACGAAACGCATCACTATGAAGCGACTGATGGAAGTAATGTAATTGTTGACTATGATGCAGTAGGTCTTGCTAACGGTTCAATCGAAGAAATTAGTAACTATCAATATGAAGAGCGTCTAAATAACAGTAAGCGTGAAATTAAAATATTAGAATCCAAATACTTGGGAGAGTTTGTCTCAATCTATGCGGGAATGATTGGCGGTAATTAATAATGGCAGAAACACCACCTACACCATCTGCGGAACAAACTACGCAGAGATCAAATACATTAGATACGGGAATGAACAAACCTGGTGATGTTGTAATCAACCAGTTACTACTCAACACAATATCTTCAGACACTCCACTAGATCTAAAACCGTTTTTGATGGAATTCCATCTCTATGAAGATATTTTTTCACCAACATTGAGCGGTTCTGTCATTATTCGAGACTCGTTGAATTTGATTGGAAAATTGCCGATTGTCGGTGATGAAGTTCTAACTGTAGACATCCAAACTCCATGGGGAGAACTCGGTGGATACGATGCTAACAATATCGGCAAGTTTGACCCAATCAACAAGATTCAAAAATCATTCTCGGTTTATGCGATCAAAGATAGAAAACTCAATAACGATAGAGAGCAATACTATCAGTTATTTTTCTGTTCCCTCGAAGCATCAACAGATAACGTTGTCAAACTGTGCCAAAAATACGAGGGCACGACAGACGAAATCGCTGCTAAGATTTTCGAAGACAACATGCAATCTCTTCGCATATTTACTAACAAGCAAGTCTTTGAAAACTTCAGCGAGGGTGCGAAAACTGAGTTCTTTATCGCTGACACTCCACATGAATCGATGATAACTTTTGTCGCACCAATGTGGACTCCAATTCAATGTCTCAATTGGTTAGCAAAAAGATCTATTGGTTCTAAGTTTAAGTCGCCTACATTTATGTTTTTCGAAACAACGAAAGCGTTTTATTTTGCGTCAATTGAATCGTTAGTAGGAAGACAATTAGAAAATAACGACATCTATTCTTCGTTCGTTTATAATACTAATCTTGATAATCTATCCACTGTCTCTGCACTGACCAAAGGGTTTCAAACAATTGAGGCGCTGCAATTTTTGACTAACCTTGATGTTATTCAGGGGCAAGATCTTGGGCATTTTGCAAGCACTGTGCACTCGTTTGATATGGTAAAGAAAGATTATAAGACGTATTATTACGATCATGGGTTTAACTACAAACAATACACCCATATGGAGGACGGAACATACGATGCTGCTACTGGCGTGTATTCTATGCCCGCACCCACAGACACTCCAGATAACAAAAAACCATATAAGATGATTTTCCCAATCAACGTTTTACGTTCTTCTGATAACAAACCATTTGTTGCAACAGTAAATCCAGGGGTATTAGATTCTACCGAAGATTCAATTGATTTGCGTCCAGAGGACTTTATTGCTCAGCGCAATAGTGCACTGATGGACATAACAACCCTGAGATTGCAAATAACTGTTCCAGGTAGAACTGACGCTGAAGTTGGAAGATTGATTAAATTGTTCTATCCTTCGGTTGGAGAGAAAACTCAGGATTCCTCAGAAGCAGTTGTTTGGGATAAATTTTTGACGGGTATCTATATGATAACTGCGATTCATCATCAAATTACTCCATTGAGACATACCATGTATATGGAAATTTCAAAGGATTCATATGCACAACCAATTTATGATGTTGAAGAAACAGGCGGTACATCAGATACGCCAACTACTGAACCAGCACCTGCAACAACCCCAACAGGAACACAACCAACACCACCGCCAACGCAACCATTAAACTCAGCAGCAGAACCAGCACCTGCTGCTACACCACCACCAACAACAACCCCAACAGCTTAACGAGTGAATAGAAAATGATGGACAATATTACATCAAACAATAATGCAAATTTTTATTGGTGGTTTGGAGTCGTTGAAGACAGAGACGATCCATTGCGCCTTGGTAGGTGCAGGGTTAGAATTATTGGGTATCATACTGAAGATAACGAAGTATTACCGACAGAAGATCTCCCATGGGCGATGCCTGTTATGCCAGCAAACTCGGCAGGAACATCAGGCGTAGGTTGGTCACCAACAGGAGCGGTTGCTGGTTCGTGGGTGGTTGGTTTCTTTGCGGACGGCGAAAACGGACAGCATCCTATGTTTTTCGGGACTGTTGGTGCTATTCCAGGAGGATTGAGATCAGGAGATTGTCCTCCTGAATCTGGTCCTGGATCTGCATCAGATAATGCTACCAGCGATGGCGTAAACACAGGTCCGTCAGGAGACGCAAGTTCTGTTCGTGCTACTAGAGGGCAGGCAAGAGAAAACGAAGAATTCCTAGAACGGTATTTGGATCAAAATAGAAGTAGAATTCCTAACTATGGTCCATTGGCAAAGGCTGCCATCATGGCGCAGTGTAATCACGAGACAGGTGGTTTCGTCTATATGGCAGAGGCAGGTAACGAAGAATACTTTACATATGGTACAAGCAGAGGTAGAAAAATTCACTCTGGGTATGATGTCAGAGGATCGAATCCTACGAGAGCAAGAAGCATGGGTAATACGAGACCAGGAGATGGGTCAAAATATAGAGGTAGAGGTTATATCCAGTTGACATGGAAAAATAATTACAGGGATATTGGTACTGCTATGGGCAGAAATTTTGTTGATAATCCAGAACAAGTTGCACAAAGAGAAGTTGCTGCTGAAATTGTAGTTCAATGGTTTTCGAATCCAAGAATGAAAGGGGCACAATCTGGCGTTCCTAGAAATAATCAATGGAATAATGTTAGAGCGGTAACAAGATCTGTTAATGGTGGTACATTGGGTCTTTCAGATAGAGCAAACAAATTTGCTTACTACAAAAACAAATATCAGGTAGCATAATTTATGGCGAATATTTCTTACGAAACAACCACATCTAGATTTGATGATGGCATCGGTATGCTTTCTGCCGAGGAAGTCGCAAAGTTACTGATTGCTATCCAAAATGCGATCAATGAACAATATCCAGTTGCAGGTGCGAACGATATCTTTTCTAAGGTTCATGATAAGGGTGAGTATGGAGCATATAGACTAACAATACAGCAATTAGTCGATGCAAGATGGTTGAGTCCGTCGGCAATCGAATATATCAACAGAACACTCTTGGATCATCCAGAGGGTCCTGAAAAATTAGAGAATCGTAAATCATACTACGAAAGTGCAAAAGAAACTTTAGGTGAAGTATTAGATTTCGCTGAGTCTAGAATTGAAGCGAAAAATTCTGCGCAGTACTATTTCATTACTAACCAGTTGGAAGGTATTGCGACCAAGAATAATATTTTGACTGGTGCTGATATTTTACTTAGTGGTTATGTTCAGGACTCTGTTGCATATGACTACCTGAAATTCATCAATGACTTGCTTACTACTGCAAGAGTAATAACTGCACAAACTGATCCCAAAATTGTCGCAGGTTTATTATCGGTTGCGCTTGCAGTCAATTATGATACTGCGTCGAGTTATTCTCGCGGGATAATCAAAAAAGATACTAATGGTATTACCTCAAAATATTGGTATGATATTGGATGGAATTCTGTTGCAGAAAGACCACTCAAAATCAGTGTCGCGAAACCAGATGTTCCTGCTTTACCAACAATTCCAGGTGGTGCGTCGTTTGCAGAAACCGTAGTTGATAAAGTCAAAGTTCAATATTCAATTGTTGGTCAAAATATTACAGGTAAAATTTTCTACGATAATGTTGAAATTGCTACCTCTATGCCTGTCACTCTCAATAGTTTGACACGACAATTAGATAAAGTAATACAGTTAACTCGAATTACAGGACCACAAGATAAATTTCAAATTTTGCAGTCTTTCAAAGAAATTCTATCAGCATCTTTCGACGAATCTATTGCGCCATTACAAACGCAATTAAATGTTACCGATCCTGTTGTCGTTACTAATACTGACGTTTCGGGTAATACAACAACAACCTCAGTAACAACAAACCCTGATGGAACTACGACCACAGTAGTAGAAGCAGTAGACGCAGATGGAAATCGATACAGAGAAACAACGCAAGAGCGGGTTGTATTAGAAACTAAAACGCAGGAAGTAGATGTCACTGACCCATCACCAGCAGAAGTTCCTAATGCTGCAACTGATGAGACAGTAAATGCTGCAAACTCGACTGAAACATATCGAGCAAATAATCTACCATTCAACACCGACGCATTGC
>JACCDV010434657.1_pt1 | contig 16091 bp, 14 predicted proteins | sample 7446131 | NCBI WGS metagenome assembly JACCDV01 (sample SAMN15323448, study PRJNA562643) | freshwater metagenome | isolation source: river surface water | place: USA:Blue River Watershed | collected 2017-08-17 | reverse complement strand
GCGATCTTCTGGAACAGCGTCTTGGGAGCGCTCATGGGAGGTCAAAGGACGACGACGGTCACGCGACGGCGACCGGCCTGGCGGGCCACCAGGCCCTGCAAGGTGTCCACGGCTTCGTCGTAGGCGGCGCGCGAGCGTCCGGAACGGGCGCGGGCGCCGGCCAGGTACTGGTCCTGGAGCCCCACGACCCAGAAAAGCACGTCGGCGGTCTCCCCGGCGGCGGCCAAGGCCGTGCCGATCCGTTCGGGCGCCCAGAGCGCGTCGAAGGGCTCGGACCGGTGGTCGAGGACGACGATGGTCGGGGTCGGCCGGTCCGGCGACAAGAGCCGGAAAATCTGGCCGGCGGCCGCGGCGAGGTCGGCGGCGCTGAGCCGCGGATCGGTCTCGTCGTCCGCTTCGAAGACGCGGAGGACGGCGTCGACGTCGCCGCGGAGCTGAGGGGCCGTGCCCACCATCGAGGCCAGCAGGGCGTTGAGCGTGCGCAGGCGGATGGATTTCGGCAGCGCGGCGGTCACTTGGACTTTCCTCCCTTGCGGAGCTGGTCGATCGCCTTGGCGAGTTCATCGATGTCACGGAACTCCCGGTAGACGCTGGCGAAACGGACGTAGGCGATCTGGTCGACGGCCTGGAGGCGGGTCATGATCTCCTCGCCGATGGCGCTCGAGGGCACCTCGTCCTCGAACTTCGCCTGCAGGTTCTCGACGATCTCGGAGATCATCAGGTTGATGCGCTCGACCTCGATGGGGCGCTTGTCCGTGGCCTTGCGGACGCCCGCGGCGATCTTGCCGATGTCCAGTTCTTCCCGGGCCCCGTTGCGCTTCACGACCACCATGCCTTCGCGGACGATCTCCTCGATCGTGCTGAAACGGTGGTCGCAGGCCAGGCACTCCCGCCGGCGGCGGATGGAATGGTTGCCCTTGCCGAGGCGGGTCTCCAGGACCTTCGTATCCTCGTGATTGCAGCGGGGGCAGAACATCGGTCAGAGCCGGAGGAAGTTCCCCAGCAGCTGGAGGCCGTGCTCGGTGGCGTAGGACTCCGGATGGAACTGGACGCCCCAGATCGGCAGCTCGCGATGGCGGAGGCCCATCACCAGGCCGTCTTCGGTCCAGGCCGTCACCTCGAGGGCGGCGGGGAAAGTGGCGCGCTCGACGACCAGCGAATGGTAGCGGGTCGCGGCGAAAGGCGAAGGCAGGCCCTTGAAGACGTCGGTGTTGTTGTGGAACACCGGCGAGGTCTTGCCGTGCATCAGGTGGGGGGCGCGGATGACGTTGCCGCCGAAGACATGGCCGATGGCCTGATGGCCCAGGCAGACCCCGAGGATCGGCTTCTTGCCGGCGAAGGCCTTGATCATCGCGCAGGAGACCCCGGCTTCGGCCGGCGAGCAGGGACCGGGCGAGATCATCACCCGGTCCGGGTTCAGCGCGAGGGCTTCCTCGACCGTGATCTGGTCGTTGCGGTACACCTTCTGCTCCACCCCCAGCTGCCCGAAGTATTGGACCAGGTTGTAGGTGAAAGAGTCGTAGTTATCGATGACCAGCAGCACGACGTGACGATTTGACCGGAGCCGAGGACTGTCAAGGAACCGCGTCTCCGTGTGAACAAGTGAACGCGACGGAGAAACTTCGTCGCAGGAGCAGGAACCGGGGTCGGAACAGGGTTTGGACAGCGATTCAAATCGGGGCCGGCGCCAGGGACAGAATGATGAGACGCGGATGGAGAAATCGGATGATGGAAGGGCGATGGAGAATGAGGCCCGGGCATTCTTTTCGCCCTGCATCATCCGTCATCGATCCTTCAGCGGACTATCCCTCTTTCAGCCTACCCCTGCCCCTATCCCACCCCCTACTCCTGCACCGTGAATTCCGACTCAACCCCCTCGAAAGTAGGACTTTACAGAGGATAGGGGGTGTGAATAACTGTGTGAACGGCATGAAACAGCGCACCCTTGGCAAAGAAGCCTCCGTCAAAGGCAAGGCCCTCCACACCGGTCAGGAAGTCACCTTGACCCTCCGGCCGGGCGCCCCCAACACCGGCCTCGTCTTCCGTCGCATCGATCTGTTCGGCAAGCCCGAGATCCGCCCGGTATCGGAAATGATCACCGAACTCGAACGCAAGACGACGGTCTCCTCGGACACGGTCAAGCTCCACACGATCGAGCACGTGCTCTCCGCGCTGAGCGGCATGGCGGTGGACAACGCCGTCATCGAACTCGACGCCTCGGAGCCGCCCATCGTCGACGGTTCGGCGCGCCCCTTCACCACGCTCATCCACCAGTGCGGCGTGGTCGAACAGGCCGAAGCACGCGAGACGTTCGCGCTCACCCATCCGATCACCATCAACGAAGGCAGCCGCTCGATCATCGCGCTGCCGTTCGACGGACTGCGCATCACCTGCACCTCGGCCGACGACCGCGGCATCCACACGCAGCACCTGACGATCGACATCGACGCGGAGACCTACGAGGCCCAGATCGCCCCGGCCCGCACGTTCACGATCTACGAGGACATCGAAGGCCTGATCGAGAAAGGCCTCATCAAGGGCGGCACGCTGGATTCGGCCATCATCCTCAAGGGCGACAAGATCGTCAGCAAGGAGCCCCTGCGCTTCAAGGACGAGCTCGTCCGCCACAAGATCCTGGACATCGTCGGGGACATCGTGCTCGCCGGCGTCCGCCTCAAGGCGCACATCATCGCCGTGCGCCCCGGCCACGCCCTCAACGCCCGCCTCGCCGCGGCCGTCCGCAAGCAGTGGCAGGAATCCAAGGCTCCGAAGGCGAAGGCCGCGCCCGCCGCCGCCAAGGTCGAAGCCCCGACCGCGCCCGTCGGCTCCGCGCTCGACATCCGGCAGATCCTCAACGCCCTGCCCCACCGCTATCCGTTCGTCATGGTCGACCGCGTCGTCGAGCTCAACGACGACTCCCTGGTCGCGATCAAGAACGTCACGATCAACGAGCCCTACTTCCAAGGACACTTCCCGGGCCAGCCGGTCATGCCCGGCGTGCTGCAGGTCGAGGCGATGGCCCAGGCCGCCGGCCTGATCATGCTGCGCCGCGGCGCCGCCGACGAAGCCCCGAAGGTCGTCTTCTTCATGAGCGCCGACAAGGTGAAGTTCCGCAAGGCGGTCACGCCGGGCGACACCCTGGAGATCCGCGCCAAGCTGACCAAGGTGCGCGGACGCATCGCCGCGGCCGAATGCGAGTGCCTCGTCAACGGAGAGTGCGTCTCCTCGGCCGAGCTGCTCTTCACCATCGCGGACTCGCCCGCGGGCTGAACCGGATGGCCACTCAAGTCCACCCCACCGCGATCGTCGAAGCCGGCGCCCGGCTCGGCCAGGACGTCGTCATCGGCGCTTACGCCTACGTGGGCGCCGACGTCACCTTGGGCGACGGCTGCGTGCTGCATCACCACGCCACGGTCGAGGGCTTCACCCAGCTCGGCCCGCGGTGCGAGGTCTTCCCCTACGCCTTCATCGGCGGCCGCACCCAGGACCTGAAGGCCCGCCCCGGCAGGCCCGGCCTCAAGGTCGGCGCGCGCAACGTCTTCCGCGAATACGTCAGCGTCCACCTCGGCACCCAGGAAGGCGAATGGACCATCCTGGGCGACGACAACGTCCTGCTGGCCTACTCGCACGTCGCCCATGACTGCGTCATCGGCAACCACCTCGTCATCTCCAGCCACTCCGCCGTAGCCGGGCACGTGCACGTCGGCGACCACGTGAACATCGGCTGGAACGCCGGCATCCACCAGTTCTGCCGCATCGGCGACCACGCGATGGTCGCGGCCTGCTCGAAGTGCGTCCAGGACGTGCCCCCCTTCGTCATCGCCGACGGCAATCCCTGCGAGACCAAGATGATCAACGCCGTGGGCCTGAAGCGTTCCGGGTTCTCCGACGAGGAGATCGCCACGGCCAAGCTCATGCACCGCCTCTTCTACCGCGACGGCCTCAACACCACGCAGGCCATCGAGAAGGCCCGCGCGCTGCCGGAGGCTTCCGGCCGCGTCGTGAAAGCCTTCGTGGAGTTCGCCGCCGCGACCAAGCGCGGCCTGGCCTGATTCCGTCGGCGCTTGCGAGGGCCGCGGGCGGCCCTACGATCACGGGCATGAGAATCATCCTGCCCGCCCTGCTGAGCTTCGTGGCGTCGTTCGGTCCGCTCGCCGCCGCCATCACCGGACAGCCGGTCGAGTACCGGGCCGGCGACGTCACCTGCGAAGGCTGGCAGGCCATCGAAGACCAATCGGACGGCCGACGGCCCGGCGTGCTCATCGTGCACCAATGGACGGGCATCAGCGACCACGAGAAGGAAGCCGCCCGCAAGCTCGCCGCGCTGGGCTACAACGTCTTCATCGCCGACATCTACGGCAAGGGGATCCGCCCGCAGCCGCCGGCCGCCGGCAAGGAAGCCGGCAAGTACAAGGCCGACCGCGCCCTGCTCCGCGCCCGTGTCAACGCCGCGCTCGACGTCCTCCGCGGCGACCCACGCACCGACGCCTCGAAAGTCGCCGCCATCGGCTACTGCTTCGGCGGGACGACGGTGCTCGAGCTGGCCCGGAGCGGCGCGGCGGTCAGCGGCGTGGTCAGCTTCCATGGCGGCCTCGACTCGCCCGCGCCGGCCGACGGCCGGAACATCAAAGGCAAGGTCCTCGCCCTGCATGGCGCCGACGACCCGTTCGTCCCCGCCAAGGACATCGCGGCCTTCGAGGCCGAGATGAAGGCCGCGAGCGTCGGCTACGAGCTCGTGCAATACCCCGGGGCCGTCCACAGCTTCACGCACAAGGCCGCCGGCGACGACAAGTCCAAGGGCGCGGCCTACGACGCCGCCGCCGACCGTGATTCCTGGCAGCGCATGGAGCGCTTCCTGGAAGGACTGTTCGGTCGCTGAGCCCGACCGCGACCACGAAAAGAAAGGGCCGCGGATCGCTCCGCGGCCCATCGCTTGCCTCTGCCGGACGGCTCAGGCCACGCGCTCGACGACGAGCGGAGGCATGTTCGGGCGCTTGGGCGCGAGGCGGTAGGCGTCGCGGAAGTAAGGCAGCGCGGCGTCCACCTTGGCTTCGTCGTTGTAATGGATCATGATCAGCGGCTCGCCCTGCTTGACCTGCGTGCCGACCTTGCGGATCTCGGTGACGCCGACCGACGGGTCGAGCGTGCCGTCCTTCAGGGTGGCGAGCAGACGGACGCCCTGGGCGATCTTGCCGGCGTCGATGGTATGGACGTAACCGCGCTTGGGCGCCGGGAGCTTGCGGATGAACTTCGCCTTGGGGAACTTGGCGGGATCGTCGATCCAATCGGTCTTGCCGCCCTGGGCGCGGACCATCGCCTTGAACTTCTCGAGGGCGGAACCGTCCTTGAGGTGCTTCTCGACGGTCTGCTTGGCGGAAAGGGTCGAACCCGCGACGCCGGCCAGGCGCACGACTTCCATGCCGAGCTTGAGGACGAGGTCCTGCAGGTCTTCGGGGCCTTCGCCCTTGAGGAGCCGGACAGCTTCGAGGACTTCCAGGCCGGTGCCGACGGAGTCGCCGAGGGGCTGGTTGATGTCGGTCACGAGGGCGACGCACTTGCGGTTGAGCGAGCGGGCGACGCGCGTCACGATGCGGGCGAGCTGCTTGGCCTGCTCGAGGTCGCGGATGAAGGAACCGTTGCCCCACTTCACGTCGATCACCAGGCCTTCGCAGCCTTCGGCGAGCTTCTTGGAGAGGATGCTGCCCGTGATCAACGGCAGCGACGGGATGGTGCCGGTCTTCTGACGCAGCGTGTAAAGGATGTCGTCGGCCGGGGCGATCTCCTTGCACTGCTCGGTGACGGCGCAGCCGACGCGCTCGAGCTGCTGGCGGAACTGGTCCATCGTGGCCTTGCCCTTGAAGCCCGGGATGGAACCCAGCTTCTCGACGGTGGAGATGCAGAATTCCTCGTCCTTGCCGTTCATGCCCGGCATGATGACGCCGGCCGCGGCGCCGAGGGCGCCCAGCACCATGGAGGTCTTGTCGCCCACGCCGCCGGTGGAGACCTTGGCGATCTTCGGCTGGGTGAGGCGATCGAGGTCGATGACGTCGCCCGAGAGACGGAGTTCCTCGGCGAGCATGGCCGTCTCCTGCGCGGACATCTGCTTGAAGTAGATCGCCATCGCGAGGGCCGCCTGCTGAGCCTCCGGCATCTCGGCGTCCATCACGGAGTCGACGATATGACGGATCTCTTCGGCGGTGAATTCACCACCGTCCCGCTTCTTCTCGATGAGAGAGGTGAAGGAGGGCTTCTCCTTACGCTTGTGGTCCAAGATTTTCTCTGTCATAAGTAGTTAGGATTGTGAAGGTTAGGGCCATTCTGCGGAGGACAGGGAGGCGGACTCGCTGTGATGTAAGTTTTTCTTGAAAAGTCGAGCCAAAACAGGCAAGTCGCCGCTTTTGGGACAAAAAGACCCTTGGTTCCGGGCTTCGAAGCCAGAAACTCGCCTGCTTTCGGACCGGAGGCCTTTGACCGGAGTCAGGCCAACCTACCTCAGCGGCCCCTCAAAAAGGGCGTCTGCGCCCCAAAGCGAGGCCTTCAAGCCCGTAGCGGGCAAGGTCACCCCATCATGCCAGCAAGGTGCCGCCGGGTCGCCTGAACGAGGGGCGACGAAAGCGTAAAGGTAGTCCGCCGAGCCCGCGGCCAGCAAAGCCGAAGCCAGCCGTGGACCAGCCTCGATGAGCACCCCGGCGATCTGCTCCTGGGCGCAACGCTCGGACCAGACGCGCATGAAGGAGGCGTCGTCGCCGACCAAGGACCAGACCGTGACGCCTTCGGCCTCATACCAGGCGAGCGCTGATTTCTGGGCGGCGGAAGCCAGGCCGACCACGATGGTCTGCCGGCGATGGGCGTCCTGGAAAAGATTCAGGCCGGACCGGCCCGCGGTCCGGAAGCGACGATCCAGCACGAAACGTATCGAACAGGTCTCTCCGTCGGGTTCACGCGCGGTGAGCCGAGGATTGTCGGCCAGGGCCGTCGCCGCGCTCACCGCGATGGCGGGATACAGCCGCCGGAGACGGTGCACGCGGGCTTGCGCGGCCGGGCCCGTGATCGCCCTTCCCTGCCCCGCGGGCAAGGTCAGTTTGCCGTCGAGCGTGGCGGCCACCTTCACCGCCAGCAGCGGCCGTCCCTGGACGATCCAGTGGTTGAACACCCGGTTGAGCTCGGCGCATTCCTCGCCGAGGACGCCTTCCACGACGGCGACGCCCTTGGCCCGCAGAAGCGCGAGCCCATGGCCGGCGTGCGCCGGATTGGGGTCGCGGGCGCCGACCACGACGGTGCGCAGGCCGGCGGCCAGGATGGCGTCGACGCACGGCGGCGTCCGCCCATGGGTGCAGCAAGGTTCCAGCGTGACGTGAAGCACGGCGTCCGGCGCGGGCTTACGACCCAACGCCCGCAGGGCCATGACCTCGGCGTGCGGCTCGCCGGCCCGGGCATGGAAGCCCTCGGCCACGATCTTGCCTCCCTCCGTGATGACGGCCCCGACCATCGGGTTGGGGTGCGTCCGGCCCCAAGCCTGACGCGCGAGCTCCAGGGCTCGGCGCATCGGGGGCTCGGAGGCGAGGCAGGACACGCTCAGCGGTTGCGCTTACGGGACACCGCGGCGGCCTTGGGGCCTCCGGGGGTCAGCTGCGGCTCGGAGTAGTAACGGAAACCCTCGAGCTTACGACGCTCGATGGCCCGGCCGAGGAGCTGCTCGATCTGCTGGAGATGGTGCATCTCGTCGGGGGAATAAAGGGTGAAGGCTTCGCCCTCGGCGGAGGCGCGGCCGGTGCGGCCGATGCGGTGGACGTAGTCCTCGGCGTGCTCGGGCACGTTGTAATTGATGACGTGCGTCACCCCGCGGATGTCGAGGCCGCGCGAGGCGATGTCGGTCGCCACCATGATGCTGAACTTGCCGGACTTGAAGCCGGCGAGGGCGGCGGCGCGCTCCGACTGGGTGCGGTCGGCGTGCATCGTGGCGACGGGCGTCCCGTGGCCTTCGATCCATTCCGCGATGCGGTCGGCGTCGCGCTTGGTGCGGGTGAACACGATGACGGACTTGTAGCCGCTCTTGTTAAGCAGGGCCAGCAGCAGGTCGTATTTCTGGAAGATATCGACCGGGTAGATGGCGTGGTCGACGGTGTCGGCGGCGCCGAGACCCGTGCGGACGTCGACCGTGACGGGCTCGCGGAGGGCCCAGCCGGCGATGCGTCCGATGGCGTCGGAAATGGTGGCCGAGAAGAGCAGCGTCTGACGCTCCTTCGGGCAGTAGTTGACGATGCGGGTGACGTCCTCGATGAACCCCATGTCGAGCATGCGGTCGACTTCGTCCATGATGAGGATCTGGATGGACTTCAGGTCCAGGATCTTCTGCTCGTGGAGGTCGAGCAGGCGGCCCGGGGTCGCGATGACGACGTCGACGCCGTCTTCCAGCGCCTTGACCTGGGCGCCGTAACCCACGCCGCCGTAAAGCAGCGCCGTGCGGGTGCCGAAGTGCTTGCCGTACTTCTGGAAATTCTCGTCGACCTGGACCGCGAGCTCGCGCGTCGGGACGAGCACGAGGCAGCGCGGCTTGCCGGCGGCGGGCCCGAGCAGCGAGAGCGTCGGGAGCGCGAACGCGGCGGTCTTGCCGGTGCCGGTCTGGGCGGCGCCGATGATGTCGCGACGGGCCATGATGGCCGGGATGGCCTGCGCCTGGATGGGAGTCGGGGTCACGTAGCCGTGCTCGGCCAGGGAACGCAGGACTGGCTCGGGCAGGCCGAGGTCGGAAAAGGTGGACATAATATGACTTTAGAAAGCGATAGGCTGACCCAAAGGGGAAGAACAAAGGAAGAAAACTGCGGACGGACGCCCCGAGGGAGACCGTGGGTCCGGGTTTGACAATCTCCCCCGAATTCCCTGCATAGGACTTCCTTCCTTCGGGAAGGACGCACGGTGGTTGTAGCTCAGTTGGTTAGAGCACTGGTTTGTGGTACCAGGGGTCGGGGGTTCAAGTCCCCTCAATCACCCCACTTTGCAGGAGCCCCGGAGCAATCCGGGGCTTTTCTGCGTGGGTGCGGAGGCCCCCTGCCTCCGGAGCCAAGGCCCGCCTCAGCCGTGGGCGCCCTTGGATTTGAAGTAGGCCTCGAGGGCGTCGCGGATGACCTTCTCCAAAGCCTCGTCCTTCGCCTTCACTTCGGCGTCGATCGCCGGGTCGCCGACTTCGGCGCCACGGCGGAAGAGCTTCCCGCCGCCGAAGGCCATCCGCTGGGCGTAATAGGTCTGGTAGCTGACGTGATACTTATAGCCGGAGGAATAGTTCGTCAGCTGGACGACCACCTTGTCGACGGGGTAATCGGGATTGAACTTGCGCAGCGCTTCGCGGACCTGGGCGGAAGCCCCGCGCGAATCGCACTTGAGCTGATTGTCCATGAAACGCGCGTCGCTGAATTCGGCGTCCATCGGGAAGAAGACGCCGGTGCGCAGGCCGTTGAAGGAGGTGCCGGGAATCCCGTAATACAGGATCAGGCCCGAGACGATGGTGACGGCGAGCATCGAGGCCAGGTTGGCCAAGGGATGCATCGGTTTCTTGAGCTGGACGGCGCACATGGCAGTGGGAAATAAGCGGGCCGCCTGCCGAATCAATCAGATTGGCAGGCGGTCAGGGCTTACTTGAGCGTCTGCAGGAAGGCCTTCACGTCTTCCAGTTCCTGGGGTTTCAGGATGAGGCCCATGGGCGGCATCGGCGAAACCCCGAGCTTCTCGTACCCCTTGGCGAGCACCTTGTTCGGCTCGACCAAGGACTCATGGATGTAGGCCGGGGTGGCGCGGGTCGCGAGGCCGTCGAGGGCCGGTCCGACCGCGCTGCCCTTCCCTCCGAGCATGTGGCAGTTGTAGCATCCGGCCACCGGGTGCTTCCAGAAGATCTCCCGGCCGCGACCGGCGTCTCCGGCGACGACGGGAGCGTCGCCGGCGACGGTGAGTTCGCTCAGCTTCACGTCGTCGAAGATGACCTCGCCCAAGCCGACGTGCAGGAGGTTGATGCTGGCCTTGGTCCGGCCGCCGCTGTTGAAGGTCGTGTCGACCTGGACCCAGTCCGACTCGCGGGCCGTGACCTTCTCGGTCTCGGCCCGGCCGAGATGATCGTTCAGGCTGGCCTTGCCCTTCAGTCCGCGGGTGCGGATCCAGGCGCTCAGGCGGTATTCGGTGTTCGGCTTGAGATCGACGTCGAAGTGGAGGCTGGTGTCGGCCGTGCCCTCTTCCGCCGACTTGACCGAGACGACGCAACGCACGGCGGACTTGCCCGAACGGACCATGGCCGGGTCGGTGACGCGCTCCCAGCGGGCCTTCACGGTCGCGGGCTGGTTGTTATAATCACGACGGGTCCAGGCCTCGGGAAGTTTGCCCGTGCCGGCCGCTTCGAAGCCGGCGTTGGCCAGGAGGTTGGGACCTTCGACGTAGGTCGCCGTCTTGTGCTTCTTGGCGAGGAGGCGGGCCGCCTCGTTGAGCCATTCGTCGGCCTTCACGGCCGGATCGGTCGCGAGCTGCCGGACGAGGGTCTGCACCTCCGGCGTCGACGGCAGGTCGGCGAGCTTCACGAAGGCGGCCAGACGGGTCGCCGGATCCTTGGCCGCGACCACGCCGGAGCCGAAGAAGAGCTTCTGCGCCGCCTCATCGACGCCGAGGGCGCGGATGGCGTTGCGGCGGAGGGCTTCGTCCGCGGAGAGCAAGGCCGCCTGATGCGTGGCGGCGTCGAGTTCGCCCAGCCCCTGCAAGGACCAGAGGGCGTGGACCGCACCGACGTCGGCGGGGGACTGGATGACGACCTGGCGCAGCGCCGGGGCCAGCTGCTTCTTCTTGCCCTCGACGATCATGCGCTGGGCGCGTAGTCGGCCGTACTGGGTGGTGCCGGAAAGTCCGGCGACCAGTTCGGCGTCGGCCTGGCCCTGCGCAGGCTTCTCGCCGGCGCCGGGCTTGTCCCAGACGACCCGGTAGATGCGGCCGCGGGCATGGTCGCGGAGCGGGTTCTCATGCGCGCCGCCGACGCCGGTCTTCGCGTCGAAGCCGCCGCGGGACTTGGACGGCGTCGGGTTGTGCTGGATGATGAAATTCTGCCAGTCGGCGAACCAGACGGCGCCGTCGGGGCCCACCTCGGCGAAGACCGGCGACATCCATTCGTCCGTGCTGGCGACGAGATTGAAACCATCCTTGGCGACATGGCCGGCGCCTGCGGCCTGGACGTCCATGAGGGCGATGATCTTCATGGTCGGCTCGCAGACCATGGCCTTGCCCTGCAACCGGTCGGGCAGGTGCTTCGAATAGATGAAGTTGGCGCCGGCCGCGGCCGTGTACCCGCCCATCCAGTCCACCTGACGGAAGTTGGGCGTGATGGTATGGGCCTTGTCGACGAGGTTGATCTTCTTGGCCGTCATGGCCCGCTGGCCCTTGCCGACGGCGTTCTGCGGGATGCCGCCGAAGAAGATCGGAGCGCCGTTGGCCGTGCCGCCGAAGTCGTCACCGGCCGCGTTGGCGCTCTGACCCCACGTGTTATTGGAGAACTGGTGCAGGAACTCGAGCGCGGACCCGTCGGCCTTGAAGCGGTAGGTGCCTTGGGCGAAATTAAGCTTCTGTCCGCCCACTTCGCCGGAGAATCCGCTGTAACCCACGGCCCCGCGGAGCCAGTTGTCGTAGCCATAGGAAAGGCTGCTGGCCTGCGCATGGGTGTCACGGACGCCGAAGCCGCTCATCACGACCTGCCGCACGTCGGCCTTGTCGTCGCCGTCGTTGTCCTTGAGGAAGATGAAATGGGGAGGCTGGGCCACGATCACGCCGCCGCCGGTGAAGACGAGGCTCGTGGGGATGTTCAGATGGTCGGCGAAGGTCGTGAACTTGTCCGCCCGGCCGTCGCCGTCGGTGTCCTCGCAGATGACGATCTTGTCGTTGCCGTTCTGGTCGGCCTTCACGCCGTGGGGATAATCGGAGGTGCAGGCGACCCATAGGCGGCCGCGCTCGTCCCAGGCGAAGGCGATCGGCTTGGTGATGTCGGGCTCGGCCGCGAAGAGCACCAGTTTCATGTCGGCCGGGACCTGCGTGCGCTCCATGCTGCCCTTGACGGAGAAAGGCTTCTGGAAAGTCAGCGGCTCGGGGCGCTTCTCGTAGTTGGCCACGTTCACGTTCTTCTCGCGCTCTTCGGCCTCGCGTTGGGCGAGGAAGGCCTGCCAGCTGGCCTTACGGGCGGCCGGCAAAGCCTTCTCCAGGGCGGCCCGGAAAGCGGCCGGGGCGGCCGGGGCGAGCACGGGAAGCCGGGTGGTGATCTTGGCGTCGCCCACGACGACGTAGGCGTCGTAACGGGCGTCATCCTGGGGCGGGTTGTAATCGAACCAGATGGCGTCCCGGCCGAGTTCGGCCATGAGCGCGTGGAGCGGACCCGTCGCGGACTGCTCCTTGCGGGAAGCATCCAGGTAGCCGATCCGGATCGGGCCGGAATCGGGCGCCGCGGAGGAAATCGCGGCGAGGGTCGACAGCAGGAAGACGAGGACGGAGCGCATGAGGGGTATGTTCGCCAAACAAGCGTTTGTTCCGCCGAGGGCAATAAGTTGTCACGGCGACCACGCTGATTCGGCGAAAACCCCCGGGAATTGGCGTAATCATACCACGCACCCTGCCCTCCGGCCTGACCCGCGGAGAATAGGCCAAAAAAAACGGCGCCCAGACGGGCGCCGTGTCGGAGTCGGATCGCTCAGCGACCTCAGTGGTCGTGGTGGTCGTGACCACCGGCGGCCGGCTTGCTCTCTTCCGGGAGGTCGGTGATGAGGCACTCCGTCGTGAGGAGGAGGCCGGCGACCGAGGCGGCGTTGGTGATCGCGGTGCGGGTGACCTTGGTCGGGTCGACGACGCCGGCCTTGATGAGGTCTTCATACTCGCCCGTGGCCACGTTGTAGCCTTCGGCGCCCTTGTGCTTGAGGAGGACTTCCTGGACGATGAGGGAACCTTCGACGCCGGCGTTGAAGCACAGCGTGCGGAGCGGCTCTTCGATCGCCTTGCGGACGATCTGGGCGCCGATCTTCTCGTCACCGACGAGGGAGGCGATCACGGAGTCGATGGCCTTGACGGTGCGCAGGAGCGCCACGCCGCCGCCGGGGACGATGCCTTCTTCGACGGCCGCACGGGTGGCGTGCAGGGCGTCGTCGACGCGGTCCTTCTTCTCCTTGAGCTCGGTCTCGGTCGCCGCGCCCACGTGGATGACGGCGACGCCGCCGGCCAGCTTGGCGAGACGTTCCTGGAGCTTCTCCTTGTCGTAGTCGGAGGTGGTCTCCTCGATCTGGCGGCGGATGAGCTTCACGCGGCCCTGGATGTCGGCGGACTTGCCGGCCCCCTGGACGACGGTGGTGTTCTCCTTGTCGACGACGATGCGCTTGGCGCGGCCGAGATCGGCGACCTTGACGGATTCGAGCTTGATGCCGAGGTCCTCGGTCACGAAGCGGCCTCCGGTCAGGACGGCGATGTCTTCCATCATGGCCTTGCGGCGGTCACCGAAGCCCGGGGCCTTGACGGCGCAGACGTTGATCGTGCCGCGGAGGCGGTTGACGACGAGGGTGGCGAGGGCTTCGCCTTCGATCTCCTCGGCGATGATCAGGAGCGGCTTGCCGGTCTTGGCGACCTCCTGGAGGAGGGGCAGCAGGTCCTTCATGGCGCTGACCTTCTTCTCGTAGAGGAGGATGTAGGCGTCCTCGAGGACGGCCTCGAGGGTCTCGGCGTTGGTCGCGAAGTACGGGGACAGGTAGCCCTTGTCGAACTGCATGCCTTCGACGACGTCGAGGGAGGTCTCGATGGTCTTGGCCTCTTCGACGGTGATCGTGCCGTCCTTGCCGACGCGGTCCATCGCTTCGGCGATGATGTCGCCGATGGATTCGTCCCAGTTGGCGGAGACGGTGGCGACCTGCTTGATCTCCTTGCGGTCCTTGACCTTCTTGGAGATCACGGCGAGTTCCTTGACGATCGCTTCGGCGGCCTTGTCGACGCCGCGCTTGACGAAGATCGGGTTGGCGCCGGCGGCGACGAAGCGCAGGCCTTCCTTGTAGATGGCCTCGGCCAGGACGGTCGCGGTCGTGGTGCCGTCGCCCGCCTTGTCGGCGGTCTTGGAGGCGACTTCACGCACCATCTGGGCGCCCATGTTCTCGTACGGATCGTCGAGTTCGATCTCCTTGGCGACGGTGACGCCGTCCTTGGTGACCTTCGGGGCGCCGAATTTCTTGTCGATCATCACGTTGCGGCCCTTCGGACCGAGGGTGACCTTGACGGCGCGGGCGAGGATGGAGACGCCGTTGAGCACCTTGCGGCGGCCGGCTTCGTCGAACAGAATCTGCTTCTTGGACATGTTGGTGTGGTTTGAGAGTTAGAGGGTTGGGATTATTCGATGACGGCGAGGATCTCTTCTTCGCGGAGCAGGAGGTAGACCTCGTCGTTCAGCTTCACTTCCGTGCCGGCGTACTTGCCGACCAGGACCTTGTCGCCGACCTTGACGTTGAAGGCCACCTTCTTGCCGTCCTTGTCGAGGGCGCCGGTGCCGAGGGCGATGACCTTGGCTTCCTGCGGCTTCTCCTTGGCGGAGTCCGGGATGATGATGCCTCCTTTGATTTCTTCAGCCTCTTCGATGCGCTGGAGGAGGACGCGATCGCCGAGGGGCTTGACGCTGGGTTTGGTGTTTTTGGCCATGTTAGGGTTGTGGGTAGAGTTTGTCCGGAGGACGCGAAGGGTTTTGCAGAACAAATGCCAAAGCCGTTAAGACTGGGTTTAGCAAACGATTAAGGGGGTTTTCTGCTCTAAACGCCCTTCAGGCCGGCAGATTGCGCCATTCTTGGCGGTTTGGGCCGTGACAGGGTGTCACAGGGTGGGACACCTGATCAGGGCGTGTTCCGGGCCGCCATGAAGGCGCTCACCCCCACCCTGCCTCCGGCGCGATAACCTGCGGACGTCGCGCTCAAAGCTCTCCTGGCTGCTTTCCTTCGGGCTCCTTCAATTGATCGCCCCACCCGAGGATGCGCGCCTGGGCTCCATGATGCTCCGCCTTGGCCTTGTCCCCGCGCTCCATCCAGATGCGGGACATCGAAGTGTGGACATGGATGTCCTTGGGGCGCAGGGCCAAGGCCTGCTCGCCGGCGGCCAGGGCGTCGTCGAACTGACGCGCGGCGAAATGGACCTCGGCCTTGGCCAGCCAGGCCTCGAAGCAGGCCGGATCGGCCGTGACGGCGGCCTGCAACTTCGCCAGGGCAGCGGCTTCGTCGCCGACGGCGAAGTCAAACGAAGCCTCTTCCGCCAAGGCCAGGGCGCGCGCTGAGGGCGTGGGATCGGACATGCGGACAAGGTGCGAGGTGCCCGCGGCATCGCAAGCGCTCCTTTCACGCTTGGAAAGGGACCGAGGGGGTCGCAACTTAACCGCATCATGGATCCTCGCTACGGAAAGCTCGCCGACGTGCTCTGCGGTTTCTCGACCCGCCTCAAGAAGGGGGAGAACGTGCTCATCGACGCCCATGACGTCCCCGAGGATTTCGTCATCGCCCTCATCCGGGCCGCCCGCGAACGCGGCGCCACCCCGATGGTCAACCTCCACAAGGCCCGCGTCGGCCGCGAGATGGTCAAGGGCGGCACCAAGGAACAGTTCAAGCTGGCCGCCGACCACGAGCTCGCCCGCATGAAGAAGATGCAGGCCTACATCGCCGTGCGCGGTTCGGACAACATCTTCGAAGGCAGCGACATCCCGGCCGCCCAGGCCAAGCTCAACGGCGAGATGATGCGCCCGGTCCTCGACCACCGCGTCAACAAGACCAAGTGGGTCGTCCTCCGCTGGCCCACCTCCTCGATGGCCCAGCAGGCCAAGATGAGCACCGAAGCCTTCGCCGACTTCTACTTCCGCGTCTGCACGCTCGACTACTCCCGCATGATTCCGGGCATGGAAGCCCTCAAGCAGGCGATGATGAAGACCGACGAGGTCCACATCACCGGACCGGGCACCGACCTGAAGTTCAACATCAAGGGCATGAACGCCATCCCCTGCGGCGGCGAATACAACATCCCCGACGGCGAGGTCTTCACCGCGCCGATCAAGGACTCCGTCAACGGCGTGCTGCAGT
>JACCDV010695180.1_pt1 | contig 16093 bp, 5 predicted proteins | sample 7446131 | NCBI WGS metagenome assembly JACCDV01 (sample SAMN15323448, study PRJNA562643) | freshwater metagenome | isolation source: river surface water | place: USA:Blue River Watershed | collected 2017-08-17 | reverse complement strand
CCAACCCCAACCCCAACCCCTTATTTCTAGTAGCAGTTTAGCGATTACGATAAGTTACTAAGGTAATGAAGGACCATATATTTTTATTCGATTGACATTTTAATAATATTTTGATTAAAGAATAAATAATAAAGACAAATATCACTACTCAAGACCCTCAAAATTGAAGTATTATAAGAAGGGGATTTCAGACGCAGTCTCACATCCAATTTTCAGAAACTATTATTAGAACGTTAGATGTCTATCAGATTGAAGCGATTTATGCCTATATTGCATCTTTTTCACAAACTACTTTCTATATTTACGAATTTTCTTCTCTTTTAAGTTACCAAATATCCTCACACTCTCACTTTTACTTACATTGCGAGAGTCAGTGAGCTATTTATGCACTTTGTTGAGATTTTGACTTTGCATTGCCTTTTTGAAATGATTAACTAATGATTATATTGAAGTCAATGAATGAACCAAGGCTATATATTCTTGGGTAATGCCTAGGTCATTCTTATGCTTCAACAACAAATCAAAATTAACTTGCTGCTTTTCAGATATCTCGAGCCTTTGATGTTTTTGCAACCATGATTATTCTCTTGTATTTTTTTCAGATTCAAAAGATATCCTGGTTGGCTTGTATTAGGCTATTTTTTATAGCTAGTTGCATTTTGTTTGTTCTTAAGAAAGATTGTTGCGAATAGGACTTAATAGCTCATACGATAAGCCATGTTTTATGCATGCTACATTGAAACGTTGATCTACTAAAGTAGAATCTAAACAGGTTAAAAAAAAAGTGCCCAAAAAGCATTAATAGACAAGTACAATATAATCCCTCAATGACTGTGCAAACGTAAACTTTAAAAGCCCCATAAATAAGTGAATTCGATGTTTTCTTAAAAGTTAATATAGCCGTAGCATAATAAAATCGAATAAAGATAATAATAAAGTAAAAAAAGTGTGGCTGATTCCTTCGAATACCTCACCTATGACAAATAATTTATAGATTTTATGGCAGTATTATTGTTAATGATTATTTTTTTATAATTGCCGTCTTTTAAGTTTTGTCTTGATTTAATTTAAAAAGTTCCTAATTATTCCTAAAATAATTAGGCTGTTGATGATATGATAAAGAGCATAGGTCAACAAGCCAAGAGATTACAAGTGTAGATGTATTGACTTGAAATGGAGAAATAATGAAGGGAGTGCTAGCATTGAAGCTACTTTTGAAAAATAAATGAAAAGGAATGTACTTTAATTTAAAATACATTGAATAAGCTCAAAAGACTGTCAATTATTGTAGATATTCATTTAAATTGGACTAGTTTTTAGATTGTCCAGACAATAAAGCTTTGATATATTGATGGCATGCATTATTATTAATTTTTAGAAGAATAACACCCTCCTATCAATTAAATGGTATTTGATAAGCTTCAAACTAAATAATATCATTTTAATGATCTACTTATAAAAAATATTTATGTATAAGGGCTACAATTATATCTGACTAACTCAAGAAAGAGTAAAAAGCTCATTAATAATATCTTTTCAAGTTTGAATCAATGAGGAAATAGGAAAAATGTATTGATTATTAATAAATAAAGAATCAGTTAAGCAATAGTTTTTATTTAAGGTTCCTAAGCTAGAAAGTTAGTTCGTTCATCCTCATTAATCGATGAGACTCGATCAGTCTATTCGTGGCCATCCTTTGGTTAATAAGGTAGTTCACAGTCTCATCAATTAATCCTCGCTGGTTGATGTTCCCCCAATTGTATTCCTTCACAACTCCCATCAATATTATTAGCTCCACATTCGCGCAAATTGCATTTTATATTTTCTCTTTGCTGTACTAAACCAGCAGATTTATATAGTTGATCACTTAAGTAGCTGGAATCTGAGTTTTAGACTTTTCTCCAATTAAGCGTTTGAGCAAACCATATTCATTGCGCTGGGTAAAATTGTCAATTTAATCTGTTATAAACCTCAGTCTCATTCTATCGTCAAGATCCATTAAGTCATCACTAAGATTGACAGTTTTGTCTTTGAGGATTTTGCAATATAGTTAGAGTTATTTCAATAAAGATGTAAAGAGATACTTCATTTTGATGAATATCGAATACTGGTGTTGGTCTTTACAGCAAAGGGGAGCGAACCGACTGAAGTAATTCTAAAGATACTCTCTAATATCTTCATATGTCTTTTAATATTGGTAGGAACTGGGAATATTTTTTCCGACTCTCTTGATTGTCATTATATTAGCATAGATAAGAGTTCTGTTGTTTCTAATAGGCTAGAATTTATCAATCTTCAACTTCTCCACTTCGTATTGCCTGGCAATAGCATCGCCTAAGAGCTTGTCTAACTCCTTGAACTCCTTTGTGCCTGCATATTATTTCCCCTCCTAAAATTAACCCCAGCAGTTTTAGGAAAGCATATTCACCCATTTAGTGCAACTTTTCAAGAACTTAACTTTCTCAAATAATTTGTCTGTAAAAGTTTGTTTGGTGTTTGATGGAATAACCTCATTATAGAAGTAGTAATTATTATCAGTGGGTTTTTTACTATCAAACTTAATATTTCCAAAAAAATCGATTATGAGGTTATTATAATTCATGATATCCTAACAATATAGTGTTTTGTATAAATTTAAAATATTGTCCTTAATGCTATGTTCGTTGCTAGCTTTTAAAGCTTCAATGTGATCTTTTAGAATAGCCCTTACTTTATTTCTGTCTAAATTATTTGTATTCACGATTAAAGAAAGGATTTTATTTGGAAACTGATTTTGGACTAGAAATGTTGAAATATTTTTGATGTGGGATATAAAAGATGCCTCTTTTAGTTATGCATCTTTTTATACTAACACTATGCTGAACTGGCTGAGGTTTTTCAGGATTTTTATCAACAAGCAAATCCTAATATATCTTACATCTGGCTCAGTTTTATCAAAAATGCTTGGGAATTCGATGAAGAACTAATTGTCGTCAATGGGGCTAAGATTGATAAAACAATCTCCCCTCACATTGTGATTTATTCTGCTTTTCTTATTGCCCTCAATCTCATATTTACCATTAACTTTACATATCTGCATCTTCTTAAGTGCATATATAATTGTGCTTTTGCCGCATTTCTCTTCTCCCAACACTATTATACCCTTTTTGTTCTTCACCTTCTCTATGATTTCGTTCGAATAATCGATTTAACTTCTTATTGAAAGCTGCAAAGGAATCAAGACTTTATACTTTTAGTCAAGAATTTAATTTTTGTTGAAAACTAAGTGCTAGTTTACAATTGCATTTAGTTCAGCCTCTCGATTTTTTCCAACAATATTTATTACTAGCGGCATCTGATCATAATTAAAGGGTATCTTGAACAATCCTCCGAATGAGGCTATGATTTTGATAATAGAGTGTACATTTTTGGCTGCCTCATCTTTGTTCTTTGATTGCTTGAGACTTTAGAATCCAAAATAGATCTATTGATGAATTACTAAATATTATTGATTGTTATTAAATTGACTAACAATATTCTTAATTTCGTTGAGTGTTTCTGATTAAAATCGCTAGACCTATGTCATTTCTTATTTTTCTGAGGGGAGTTTGGTTGCGATAAGGTTGAGGTGAATTTTGACTGCTTCGATGAGGATATAAAAGTGTTATTGTAGTTGCAGTAATAAGGACTGGCTAGACTGACGTGGAAACTGTAGTTGCTTTGCTTTATAAGCACGAACGAGTGTTTGTCGCAGTCTGCATCCTGTTCGATAAAAGACGTTGGGACTAATGGAAGTAGTGAACTCCTGTTTAAGGGAAGTAATAGCTTTGATTACTCCATTTATTTAATCTTATCTATAGTCACTTTCTTTAAGTTGATTCTTAAGGAAGAATTCAATATACTTTCGTTTGATCTATTTTAATGGTGGAATTTCTTGGGCAATACATAATTAGTCTTTAAATTTGACTTTGAAATCTGCTTCAAAATTTGTAGAGAGTTTTGAAAAGATGGCTGCCTATTCTAACATTTTATAGATGTTAACTATCATCTTTTTGAGGCTCCAGTTCGCATCTTTGTTAAATTGGAAAAGGCGGTTAATTAATCTGGTCAGTTACCTAAAATTGGACGTCAAATAAGAAGTGTAGTATTAAAGAGGATGGGATTGGTTATTTTATACTTACCATTATCTGAATTCTTGGATGTTTTGGTTTATTCTGAAGATTTATTAAAAAATTCCAAGTCTTTGGTCTGCCCCCAAATAAGGTGCGACCTAAAGCTGTATCTATTAACTATAGGATGGCATCGATTATATAATCGTTTTAATCTATAACAGATGTGCATCTATGTTGATATTTTTAGATTCGCTATCTAGAATATCGTTTAGCATTCTTCCTAGCACAGCCCTAAATTTAAACGCTAATCCAAACCTCCACTTAATAATATTATGTATTTTATTTTGCTGGGATTACTCCATAGCTTTGAATTGCTATTAAAATGTGGATGCCGTTTTCTGTGAGTTTTTGTTTAAATCAATATATTCCCATCGTAATCTATTTAACCTTTATATCATGCTGTTGTAAGAAGGAGATCTATCTTCCTCAGCCAGCTCGAAAAGTTCAATCCTCTTAGACTTTATTATCTCTGTTATTAACTATTACATTATATCAAATTTAGATATTGCTTCAGGATTTGATTTACTGAATTCTTTCAGTTTGTCAAGCAATATTGATAGTTGATCAATAAATATTGCTTGCATTTTTTATGCTTTTTTTCTTTTAAAATCCACTGAGGTTACACAAAAAGAAATTGATTTGTAAAATTTTGCTTTTTCATCTTTTGTAAATCTTTCGAAAAGAAATAAAGAAAGGAAGTTTTGTAATGTTTCTCGAAATTCATCATTAGCAATATCCTTGAATGAAGACTCAGTGAAGACGATGATAAACTTGGCTTTCTTAACTGAATGAAACAGCTTAGTAATAATATACTCCACTTGTATAACTTCAATTTCATCTCTTGTATCCGAAAACCCAGGACAGTCGGCAATATGGCAGTCTTCTTCTGTAATTTTAGTAATGTTAGGGACGATTGTAACAGACAAAATTGTGTTATCGATCTTCGCTACTTTTGGCCTATTCACATATTATTTTTTCAATGCATAAATAGTATTAACCCCATCCTATTGGCCAATCAGCATTTTGGAGTCCACAATAAAGTTATGTAATGTTGACTTACCAACTCTTGTCTTGCCGACAAGCAATATGACATTTCCAGTCAATACTGATAGTTTTTGGTTGATTTAGTTTATCACTGTAAATAACTGCTTCTTAAAGTCTTAGGGACTGCGCAATGGCTTCCATCCTTACTCCTTAAACCTATCCTATTATTCAGATCTTTTCATTATTTTATACTTATTACTCAACAAATTATTGTATAATATAGATTGAGAAATCATTAGAAAATTATTAATACATGAAATATCTCAAAAATATCAACACAACCTTTAGATGAGTTTATTTGATGATAAGAATCAACTTGATATTTTAAGATAATGATGATGATGCCATCTTTTCTAATCAATTAATAGTTGGAGAATCGATTAATTGCTCCCTGTGCTTATTTTTTTTAAGTATAAAAATAGATATATTTTCTCTTTTAGTATTTAAGCAACTGTGAATTTTTGCTTGTAATAAGTATTATTTATGAGGAAACTCGCAAACAACGAAACTAACTCTTCAAAGAAGTAAATGAGTGATTAGGCACTCCGAAAGCATGTTTTTACAAGGATACACGCCATCAATAGCAAAATACCTACACAGATTGAAGAGGGTATATTCCTTTTGGGGAAGGCAAGGTCAGGAAAGTCATCTTTCTTTAACTCTGTTATAAATCCTTAGTCACTGATAGGTGCAGAAGAAGGGATTAAAAAGATCTATAAAGTCAGCAAAGAGTATGAGAGGAATGAAAATGTTGCTCAAATAAGTCGCCCTTTCAAATCTGCTACTTTATTGCCAAACATAGCTCAAATAAACTCAATAAAGTTGATAGAACTCCCAGGCTTTTAACAAAGAAGAGATGAGGGTGAAATAATACAAGCACAATATACTTTTGCGAAATTTCTTACATCAGTCAATAATGTTAAATTTATCATCGTTTTTACTGACTCAATATTTGGATCTGCAAATGATGAACTTACGGAAACACTTGAGAATTTCTTTTCTCTATTTGAGATTGATAATTTAGCTATTGAGGAACGAATGAGTATATTTAAATCAGTATGTTTCTGTGTAACTTCAGTTGATTTCCAAAGAAGATCACTGGAATAAATGAAGAAGCGGTATTTGAACCAGTTATCTATGGCACTGATAAATCTGAAATAACTTCACTCATAGAATCCTTAAATAAAAAATGCATAAAACATATAAAAGCTCATCTAAACTGTAATTTTATCTAAATGTATCTAACTTTTTGAACAAGCGAAAGTGGGCTTTCGGCCAAATAAGATTGGTTTAACCAATTTACTCAAATCTGATTGGAAATATTTCAAGTTAAAAGATTATTCTTAAAATGTATCATGTAAGCTGGAAAGATTTTGTAACAAGCTATCCTAAAATAAGTTGGCTAGACTATAAGAGCTAATAAAATGGAGATTCAGTTTTGGATTGAGGATAAGAAATAGACTTTATATACTCCTTGATGATTGTATTAGTAATGTATCAAAAGTTAACTTTTAGTCATACTTTGAAACCCTCGAGGCTATCATTCAATAAATGCCTTAATATGATGGAAGAGGTATAATCCTTGATAAACCGCTCTATTTACCTAAATATCATAGGCTATCTATTTTCTAATAAATCTACAAACTAAACAGCGACATCCCAGATTATTAACATCACATATATAAAAAGGGATTTAATTCACTTCATAAATATTTTTCTAGCTTTATTTAAGTCTTCATCAAACAAATAAAATCATTGAATCAGCTTTTTGGTTTTTAATCAAAAGCAAATGTAATATTCAAGAAAATCATCATCAATTTTAATTAAATGTTAGAATAAGTTGCAATATTTTGGAAAATATCTTAGAGTTTCTAACATGAGTTCAGATTCAAAATGAGAGAATAATTCACCTTCATTCAATAGCTTCCAAGCCTGAAATAAATCAAGTAAAAATTTATTTAGTTCTTTTTGAATAATGCCTTAAATGAAAAAGAATATAGATAGTAATAAATCAAAGGCTTAATGAAGACAATAGCCACTATGAAAGAGTAGTTTATTTCAGTCATTAGTCCCAATAGTTTTTACAAAATAAGTTATAAGTTGCGGCAAATACTTATTTGCATGTATAATAATAGGTAGTTTCAACAGCCTAGCGAGGTTCTATTGCTGAAAATGCGATAGTATCTATATATTCTTGTTTAGACTATTAAAATTCACCTTAACCTCCTTTCAACAAAACTACCTTCTGAGAAATAACAAATTAAAGAGATTTAAACACTTTAGTAGTAAACATTGGAGGGAATCAAAGAGATTGCTTCCCAATTAACCAATAACAACCTGCTCTCTCCTCAACTTCAATATGTAATATAAAATTTACAAAAACCATTAAATAAAGATATGGAAAGAACATATTTTACAATTATTTTTGAGTTAATAGCAAAATTAGCGTAATCGTTCAATATTCCGATAACAAATAATAATTTTCAAATGCCTATCGCCATAGATTTGTAAAATTTTTAGAGTCTAAGTCTTTCATTCGATTAAATAGTGAAATAGCATCAAATTTTTAATAAAAATGATATTCTTCATGCCAAATATTATGTCGCGCGGCCCATGGGTCACTCATTTAGTGATGAAATTTAATATTCAAGCAAAATAGTAGAAATGATTAGGAATAAAAAAGGAATACTTGTGTTGGGAGAGCCAAAATGTGGAAAAAGTATAATTATTGAGGCTCTTAGAGGTCTAAAGATTCAATTAAAAGGAAAAATATACGATCTCTCAGATAATAAGACAAGCAAAATAAATCATAGCCCTAGAGCAGATCCTTTTATTAATCTCACCCCTATTAACGACAATTAATTTTTCATATAAATTCCTAGTATATTTGACAATATAAATCCTCGGGATAAATTCGTAAGAATGTGTTTGTTGATCAATATATTGAAAAGTTTGAGCTAGTTTACCATTTTATTAGTAGAAAGATAGCATTCGCTACAAAAAGCCTTCATAATCCACTCAAAGTGCATCTTAAGACTCTTAGGTCAAGTCAAGTCAAAAAAGAAAAATATCGTTTGCTTGGTAGCAAACTCCAACCAAGAGAGACATACTGTAAAATTAATTATAAAATAACAGATTTAGTCTTTACGCCCTCAATCTCAAGAATAATCTTAAACGAAAAAAATATTATAAAGTTTTATAAGGAAATTCGACTCCATCGATATTCGACAGTATCCCATTTATACTAAAAACATCTTTGATTAGATGGAATTCACAAGTTTTAACCATTCTTAAAGTTGCTATGAAATTTACAATAAGATTCATTAATAAAATTTTAATTTAGATCTAGCAAAGAGATTATTGAACCAAATCGACCTCCTTCAACAATGTAGTTCAAATTTAATTACTATTTGTAAAAGATCTTAGCAATTATTCGTAAAATTGATTAGATAAACAGATAAAAATGACTATGGTAATTTGGAAAGGGTTCTAAAGTTTAGCAGTTTGGCAAAATAAATGGGTATTGATTAATTAAATTTACCCTAATTTACATAGCCTGCAGATAATAGGACTGTTATCTATAGTAAAATAATGAAGACAAAGTAAATATTGAATCTTCGTAGCCAATAATAAAAAAAGAGATATCAAGTTGTATGCAGTTATTTATAGAATTATTTTGATGAATTTGCACGCATTTGCTGCAAAAATAAACATTAATATTATGTTTTCATGAAAGCGAAGCATCTCATTACTTCTCTATTGGAAGAAATTTCTTTCTACGCTCAATTAATCAAGGAGTAAAGATCAACATAAAGCAATAGTACAATAAACAATAGACTAAATCTTTTATTCTTAATAAACTCAGTCGATGGGCTTGCTGATGGAAAATAGTATAACTTGTTAGAGTAACTAATACAATAGAAGATCGGCAATCAACCATTAGACAAATAATTGTCAGATTATATCGATCTACTTTTCAAATATAGCACAAAGAATAAGAAGTAGATCTTACCTAAAGTTTAATTAATTATTCTCATGGGCAAGGTAAAAGGGTATAGTTGGAGGCAATATTATAATAGGTAGGCTTAGAGGCGAAATTTTATTCAATAAACCCTTGAGTAACTTGTAAATAAACAACTATCAACACAATAGTTGCTATCTTCGTTAAAAAGTGTTAGTCAGCCACCTATAAATGCAGATTATTAAGATTATTCATATGTTAAGCAGGTTATTGTTTCAAATTAAATTGTAGTGGAGCTCGAAAGAATAAAAACAAAATTATTAGAAAAGTGATACTATATGACATTTTATAGATAAATTTTAAGTCATAAATACATACATAATCACGGCAAGACTTATCACCTTGCATCTAAGTCATAAATAATAATGGTTTACTATAGTAAGTTAAGGAAAGGTATTAACAAACACTATCTTATTTGCTGTATTCTTTGAAAAACACTGAAAAGTAAGTGTTTCAAATTATATATATTGGCTTTGCGAAACAATAACTTGATAAAATGAGTTTATTTAATAAGTTTATAAATAAAAATCAAAGTGACTCAGGATGGGAGGATGCGCCGGATGCATGGGACCAAAAAGAAGATAATAAAACTACAAAGTCAACCGTTTGACATAAAATTCCCCAATAAAAAGCAAGATTTCTTCATCGTAGTTACCAGTCAATCGCAATAAAGATAGAATCCTCTAAGAGCTAAATGATTAGAAAAAGAAATATGAACACACCAACCTCATCAATACGCTGATCAGTTCACCCATAAAGCCTATTGGTGATCGTAATTTTAGTAATAATGTCAATAGTTCAACTATCAATATCAGAACCAGCTTTTTCTAGGCAAGTCCTTAGTCTTATCAAAGAGACAGTTATCAAAGGGACAGCTATCAAGGTGACAACATAAAATCAAGCGGGATAATAAAACTAAAAAAAACATAATCTAACTCTTTCCTCCCTGACTAAAACATATATTAGAGTAAATATTTTGCAGAGAAGCCGCCATTTGTGTCTGAGCTCAAAACAGGATTAATGATTGAAAGCGAAAAAACAAGTATTCAAAACAGCAAGGTCTTAGCTTAGATCAAAATGAATAAGAATAGCTAGATCATTTTTAAGAAGAAGAATCTTTCGAATATCCCCTAACTTACTGAGGAGTAATCAAAAACTCCACTATATGTGAAAGAAATACGGAAGCAGAATGGGTAAGATGTGAGGCAAACTAGCCTATAAAGCGTTCCAAGGAAGCTGGATCCAGCACCAAAGCTTAATCTTCAAAAATATTTAAAAGACTTGATTTGAAGTTCATTTGCAAAGGCTTTATTCATTCATATAAATATAGCTACTTATATCTATTCGTTTACGAACATATATTTATAGATATGGAACAAGTCTCTTCCGAATAGGAATACTTAAACTAACGAAGCCTTACTTAAATCGAAGAATCGCCCTCTTTTCTAAGGCTCAAGATCTATTCTAGCTTGGCTAGAAGCAAAACCTAAGTGATTATTCTTCATGATAAGTTCTAGCTTAAAAAATAGCTATAGGTTAAAGAGGCCTCTGCCATCTTTATCAATCGCCAAAGTATTCATTCACTAAACTAGCCTCCTAAACAAAGATGATTCATATTCCTAATGATTCACTTAGCAAGAATAAATTGAATATAGATGAAGAGGGATGCACTCTACTCGTTCAAATCTTCCCCAAAATCGTCAAAAACAATTGCCGTAAGTTTATCCTGACTTAGAAAGCTTTGATATAGCTCGATCTAATGAGTAGCCTATAAAGAATGAAAAAGACCTCGTTAGTAATACATTCATTGTGCTAAAGTCATTAGGGTCAAACAAGCTGAGGAAAATGAAGCTCAGAGACAAAGACATCATAAAGTTGGGAAGAGAAGCCTATGAAGTTTTATTAAATAAGGAAGGAGGCACTCCAAAATGGTTCGATAAAGTATACCACCAGCAATAAATATTACCAGGCGCCTGCCGCATCTGTCTTTGTCAATAAGCAACCCACCCTGAAGATTATTTGATCTCTCCATGCAGTTGTTCAGGCAGCTGTGCACTTATTCATATCTAATGCCTAAGAAAATGGATTAGCAATCGAGTCATCAAGAGATAAAATTCAGATATAAAGACCTTAAATCTTAAAAAACTAAGCTGTGAGATATGTAAATCTGATTTTCCAAAGTATGTTAGCATCAACGGAAGAATGATTGAGCTGGCTCCACTCTTTGTCGAAAAAGGATTTCTTATCTTGTAGAAAATTGATTTCGAGGGCAAAGAAAAAATTATTCATTGCATCAACATTGAGAAAAATTTATAAAGACCTATCTTCATTGGTCGAAACTAAGCAAACGAATTGATTTTGTAAGATATGTCAATATCTCGAATTCATGCAAAACTAACAATAACCAAGGAAGGAATTCATCTATATGACTGCAACTCAAAATTTGGCACTTTCGTTATGCTCAAAAGCCATCTCATCAACCTCAAAGGAGTGACCCTTATGAGCAATAAGTGGACCTTTTAGCTCAATACTAATGATAGTTTATGAGTCAACATTTGTAAAATCATTTTTATAGCTTAATGTCTGCGATCAATCCAAAGTGATCACTCGCATATAGATAACTTTCTTTGTCCTTACCTCTTAGCATTTGTGATTTTAGGAGATCATTCAGGAAAAGAAAAGCACCTTTAATAAAGTTATAGCGTTCAACTTCTTTTTTTTAATTATATATAGGTTAGTTAAAATTAACCTTTATCTATTTACATCTTAAAGATGAGCCCTTCAGTAAAATACGGTCCAATCTCATTCTTCGTTTCTAAAATCCCCAATAGATCTAATTTATCATTGCATTTTAAGAAGAATCGAATGTATAGCCAGGGTTTTATTCTAGATTATAGATTTACAGCCAAGAATCTCGAAAATTGTATTTTTAGAAAATTGATCGCTATTTTTATTGATGAAAATTCATATCTCCTTGGAGCACAAACCCATCGACAATTTATTCAAAGCTTTGAATGTAATTTGAAAGGTCATCAAATTAATACGTTCTCCTCCCAACATTGCTTTCGTAAGCTGTTAAATGTACTGAAAAGAATCCATATATCTTGACCTTCCCTTATTTTGTGATTGTAGGTAAGTAGACCCCTTCAATGAGTCTTGGGCAAGTATAAACTTTGAATTTATCTGAGAATAATGGCTGTATTTTTGTCAATATCATGTTTCCCATATTGATTTTAAACTAGCTAATCCAATAGTGCTATTTGGCCCAGCTACATTCTTTAAGCATTTGATAAAAGAGAGGCGTTACTTAATTGAATGAAATTACATCTGGCAAAATGCCTTCAACTTTCTTTAAGATGTATTAGTATCTTAGGCGGGAATTTATGATTGATTAAGAATGATTATTGTATCCCTATCGATCGAATAAAACGTTTAATGTCATCGTTGTAAGGTTTTACAATGATCGGAGGTTTGGTTTGTTAGAAAGAGGATCCCATATAGTCCATAATGATTTTAATTTATCCCATTTTAGGAGGTATGACTCTTTCTTCACCCTCTTTTTTATTTATATTGCCTGCTCTAATATTTTCTTATCTTCAATAGGCTCATATTCCTCTTACATTGGTTAAATGCTCAGAATATAAAAGATAAAATTTGATTGTTGTGTAAATTATTAAAGAAGTACAAAATGAAGAAAAAATGCAATAAATAAATTTAATACACGGGCTGGGCTCATTTGTTTATCCATTGTTTCTGTGAGCTTGTGCAGCAATTTTTAAACAATAAAGGCAATTAAAGTAAAAAATTATCATATCAATTTAATAAGTTTGTTATAAAGTCATGATTTAATTTAAATTAATCTCTCAAGAATCATTGATACTTTTAGGTTGCTCTGTAGTAATTGTCCTCGATAAGCTGAGCTTTCCAATTTTTATCCTCGTCACTTTTACAGCAAATAATTATTTATTTGATGGGAACAGTATGCTTGAAAGTGTAGTAATAGCTAATTGACTGTAGAATATTGGAGAGAAGCTCAAGGAACAGTTTGGGCCATTTTAGCCACTCCAAATTGGCAATCACAACTTCTACATTAAAACATAATTACTTTTATTTGAATTAACTCCAGCGAGTTCGAAAAGCTGTCTTACTATTACTTTCATATAGAACTTACAGATATGGAAGTTATCCTACTGTAACTCGCTGTACTTTTGAGACGCCCTGTATTGCAAAAGGTCTATCAGATAGATTTATTTGTATTTGAGATCCGTGTTTTTGATGGCTTTCGACATCTTCACCTTGTAGGGCAAATGCTTCTATAAGCTGTTATTATCCAGGAAATTCACTATATAGAAGAATAAATACTTAGCTTTTTAAATGCCTTGGCTGGGAATATTTGTTTTAGTAATGCAATCGTCTTGATATTTATGTGTTTTTTTTCAAAGGAGAAAGGCAGAAGCAATATATCCACATTTGAAACCTTTTAGAATTACTCGTTCATTACCTCAACATTGGTCAAAAAGTTCATGAATCGATACTTCTCTAAAGTTATCTAGGGAGGGGTGTCTTATTACGTATGGAAGCTTGTTTATTAATTTGGAACTGATCGTATGATAGCCTGTTGCGCCAAGGAGAGATTTTTTTGTCCCGTAGCACCCCTCACCTCTTTCTTAGAATCCTAAGTATCGTTAGCACTGTTAATGCCCTTAGCACACTTCACGCAATTAGCATCTCTAGCATCTTTAATATACTCAACGTCCTCAACATCCTCAACGTCCTCAACGCCCTCAACATCCTCATAAGAATTTATTTAAGTATAATTCTAGGAGACTTTTCAATTTCTATGTATTAAGTTAGTAAGCTATTAGAAGCTTAAATACTAGGAATAAGGACTCAAAGTAAATTAAAATCAATGTTTGTGTTTGTTGTGCTTTGGACGATGAAAGATGAAAGCTTCGTCTTTGTCTTATGTCTATAGATTTTTATCTTTTGACTATAGTATATGGCTTTTATTCTATTATCTGGTATTGAGGTTGATGGCAGATAAGCGAGAATTATTAGCTCTATTACGAATACTAACAGTTGCACTCAAAATTGACGTAAACTCATACTTTTATTTCTATTTTTATTTTATCTTGCCTTTTTTCTATTACTGAAGATCTATATTGGCGAGGAGAACGGCGAGAGCTTTCGATTCACCACTTTTACTACCGCTTCCCGATTGATTATTGCATGAGCCTCCGCTTTCGTTTTAGTTTGACCCTCCTGAATTCATAGTACCAAAGCTTTTCTTACTTTCATTAAGCAGGGATTCTTTCTTCAGTAATTTCTTTGGATATTTGACCTAGTTTTTTCGTTTAATATGGGGTTACTTGGCGGCAAGCCTCTAATACTCCACTAACTAAGATTTCTTCTCTTTCTTTTCTATGTTTGAGGATCAAATACTTAATTTGCGTATCTTAGCGTCGAGCAAACTTTGGAATTGCTTCAAATAATCTGAATAAAATATGCACTACTTTTATATTCTCCTTCGAAGGAGTCACTGATATCTTGAAGAATTTACTAAATCTTCGATAATTTTTATAATTCTGAGGAAGAATGAGTAAATAAACTTGTGAGATCTTTGATTAATTATCGAAAAGCTTCCTTAATTAGACCAACAGTTACCTCTTCTAGATATTTTTCGCATTAGAATGTTTTTTTGAGCTGACTCGAGACAGCCATTACTAATTTATGCCTAACTTCTTCAGGGCATTTTTGGATGTAATCGGGATCCAAAGTCCATTTATCATACTAGAGTTTATTCTTATGTTTAAAAGTTGATGGAGATTTGGGCTATTCGATTTTGTTCTGTTTGAAGGCATCTTCTAAATGTTTCATATAACGAAAAAATATATTAATAGAGAATTATTAATGTATGCTCTTTGCTAGCAAATAAATACTTTACCTTCAGTTGTTGTCGAGCATTATACCATATTTAACAATTTCACTTGGCACTCCAATAAATATTGTATTCAATAATATTAAACATTGATAAATATGAGCAAACTTAATAATTATTGTTAATATGTCATATGCATCCTCATACTCAGTATAGCCATCCTCATTCTCTGAATAGAGCTACAGCCAATAAGTGCTGTAAAAAGTCGCCAAAGTATAAAACGATCTTTGCCGATACCTCTAAGCTTAATATCATGATGCGTTGATTAGCGATGGAAACTTTATTCCATCCGAACTTGTAGAGCCAGTAAGTTAGCTGCAATAATCAATCAACAGATAGATTATAAAGCAGGCAGATTTGACTCAATAAATTAACAATCTTACATTTCAACTCAAAAAGGTGGAGGGCGAAATTCGAGCCTATGAAGAAATATAGGTATAATCGAGCAAACTATTAGTCCAAGAGGATGTTCAAAAGAAGAAGGGTTAGTTTAAGTAAACCATTAATCTACAGCAGGCGTGTTAGGAAGAAGAAAATCATTTGGCGGTTTAATCGCAAAAGTTGAAAGAACAACTTTAGCAAAAGAAGAAAAATTAAGAACAAGTTGTTACACATCTCACAAAGACTATCAGATCTCTAGAAGATTAAATTAGGGGTTGGCAAAAGAAAATTGATAATTTGAAGGAAAAAATCGATGCGAAAAATTCCTCGTCTAACAAATAAGTCGCCAAAAAATCGCATAAAGATTGGTAACCTAAAGAATCATCGAGCAATTAATCAATGAAAAAGATGCAGCAAGACCGTACGATAGCTCTTCAGTTGAACATCGCCAAGCTTAAATAGTACATCTTAGCAAACCAATAATTTCTTGATGAATGATTTGGTACATTAATACATATGTTAAAATAACAATAAGGGGTTGGGGTTGGGGTTGGGGTT